>Ga0315286_10001490_pt1 | contig 21205 bp, 34 predicted proteins | sample YL17G10_0_MG_FD_205038 | JGI IMG/M metagenome (GOLD analysis project Ga0315286, IMG submission 205038) | Sediment microbial communities from Yellowstone Lake, YNP, Wyoming, USA - YL17G10_0 | ecosystem: Environmental > Aquatic > Freshwater > Lake > Sediment | place: USA: Wyoming | collected... | reverse complement strand
GATGCGACGAGGCGCACGGACGTGACGCCGCGCGGGATCTTCACCGGCAGCACGAACGTGCCGTCGCCGGGGACGAGATCGATCTCGTACACGTAGGCCGACTCGCGACCGTTCCCGACAGCGATCGTGAGAGCCGTGTTGATGACCGGCTGCGGCGCTTCGTCGAACCCGTCTCCGAGCAGCACGCGCAGGCGAGGGAAGCTGTCCTTGGACCCGGCCACGAACACACCGAAAAACACCACCTCGGTCACGCCACGCGGCAACATGAACGGCGCCTGCCCGGTGAACACGGGGTAGACCGGCAGGAACTTCTGGTTCAGGTGAAACTGCCTTGGCACCTCCGCGCCCTTCACGCGCAGCGAGTCGTCCACGACGGACGTCTGCGTGGGCATGAAGTCCTCGCCACGCCGGAAGTATTCTTCTGCGACCAGGAGCACACGGTCGAGCGTCGCTCGCGCGCGCTGAAGGAACATGCCGTCGAAGATTTCGAGGATGGCACCGATTTCGGGCACGACCGGCGACGTAAGCCCGTCCGACGGAACGTCGTCCGTTTTTACGGCAGCTTTCGTGACATCGACGCCGCCCCACTGGACGATGTTGTCGTTGAGGATGGTACCGGGGCAGTTCTGGACGTTCTGGCAGCCGCCAGGCGGCCCGCTGCCACCGCTCGGGTTGATTCGCTCTCCGAATCGGTTGCTCATGGCGCGCTCCCAAGCATCACGTAGACGCCGAGGTCTGGGATGCCCTTGCCGCTGCCCGTGCCGAAGAGGACGGACACCAGGAAGTCCGCGCCGGTGGGGAGGGGCGGAGCGAAGTTCCAAGGCGTGCTCGGCATCGTGTCCTGCCTGGTCAGGCCGACGAGAAGCTCGTCGCCGGTGGCCTGCATGTCGAAGACGTCGAACATGGGCGCGTACGCGAACGCCGTCGACAACGGCGGCAGCGGGAACGCTCCCGGGTCGAACACGCCCTGCTGGAACGTGCCGAACTTGCCATTGGGAAGCAGCGGCAGCGCGAAGGAGCCGGGGAACGCGGCGACCCTTTCCTGTTTGGCCTTGTTGACGCCCACGGACGGCGAGGGGAAGTCGGGGGGCTCGCCCTGGTTGTAGACCACGACGTGGTTCGCGGCTGGGATGATGACGCGCGGGCCGTCGTCGACTGCGAACCCAGCCGGCGGCGCGTTGAGCGTTGCCGGCGCGCCTTCTACCTGCTTCGGGTAGTGAAAAGGGATGCCGTGCTGACGGAAGTCGAAGACGTTGCGCATGCGCCAGTAGAACGACCACTCGTACGGCGACCCGGACGTCGTCGTGATGACCGGCAGCCACAGCTGCACGCGCGCACCGAACGGCACCGCGAGACCACTGAGCAGAGTCGATGCGTACCCCGATGTGCCCGCTAGCTGGTCGAGCGCCCTGCCGCCCTCACTGAACATGATCGGCGTGGTTGGCGGTTTGCCGTTGTAGCTGCCGGTACCAGACGGCGCATCGAACCCGCTATACGGCCTCAGAATCCGCGCGTTCGTAAACTGCGCATCGGCCATCACCACTTCAGACATGGCTCACTCGTCCGATCCGCGAGCGCCCGTCGCGCCGCCCTTGTCGCTGATCTTCCAGCCGATCCACGCGGCCGCAGCGCCGCCGAGGAGCGCGAACGTCCCCGAGATCATCGCCTCGCGATCTCCGTCAGGTGTCGCGTCGGTGACGCTCCCGAAGGCACGGTAGCCGTTCATGCAGGCGCCGCCAGCCAGGGCGCCCGCGAGGGCGGCTCTCCAGTCTCGCTTCACCGACACGCCGACGAGCGTCCCGGCGAGAACGAGCGTCAGCGCGACGCCCAGCTGCGACCTCGCGCCGATCGGCGGCACGGCTCCCATCGCGCCAGCGCCCTGCTGCGGCGCCAGCATCGGGCCCGGCGACGCCTGCGGGAAGATGCTCATGCTGTGGTCGACGCCCGACGCCGCGACGTGCTCGCGGTCTTGCGTCTGTCCGCGCATCAGCTGCGGCGCCTGCGGCACGCGTTGCTGCTGCACCTGCTGCGCTGGCGGGCCGAAGATGTCGTCGGCCGAGGGCGACCACGCTCCCCCTGGGTCGAATCCCGCCGTGCTCGGATCGAAGTTCCCAGGCATCGCTGGGCAGTCTACCGGCTGTCGGTGCGCTCCACAACAGCAGGATCATCGCGCTCGGCAGACGGCTCGTCGTTCGAGCCGACGGCGTAAAGGACGGGCGCGGCGCCGTGCGGGTCGTTGGCGAGCGATAGGATCACGTCGGCGTCAGCGCGCGGCGGCGCGTACCGGCTGCCCCATGTCCAAGCGGTCTGCATCCTGGCGCGCGCCCCAGGCTCGTCGGCCATGCACCTCCCGGAGGTGTAGACGGAGAGACGGTCGGCGAGCGGGAGCTTCCGGCAGGCGTGCATCGACAGGCGGATGTGGTGGAGCCCGGCCCGGAGGCACTTGGTCCGGTCGGCGACCAGGTCGGCGCCGTCCCACCCCTCGGCTGTCTTGCCGCGCCCGATGTGCCGCTGCATCAGGCAGTGGCTCCCCCCGGCGTCCCCCCTGGAGTGGCGGCCGAGCCCGAGGTCGACGTCCTTCCTGAACCCGCTCTCGTAGAACGCCACGGAGAGGACGGTGAGCGCCGTGAGCGCCCTGGCCTTCTTGCCGCCGAAGAGCGGCGCCTCCTCCGGGTCGTAGGCCACGTCCACGACCGCCTGGGCGATCTCCCGGTACCGCTCCTCCCCCTGCTCGCGGGTCTCGGCCGCCTCGGGGTAGGTCCTCCCACGGGCCGGCGGTGCGGCGGTGAGCATGATGGAGACGAGCCAGGCAACGACGGCTTGGGTGGCGTTTATCATGGCGGCAGGAGGCCACGCGCCCTTTGGGGAGTCAAGCGTAGACCACCATGGTACGCTTGTGACCACCTGCCAGCGTCACGCGATGAGCGGCGGCAGCTGCGCGACCCCGGGCTGCCGCAGGACGCGCACGACGCCCTGGTGGCTGGCCAGCGGCGCGAGCGTGGGGTCGCTCAGTACGGCCTCCAGCGTCGTCGGAGCCCCGTTGTCCAGGATGACGTCCTTGAGCACGAAGAGCGCCTGCTGGCTGTAGTCGGAGTGCCCGTAGTCGTGGTGGGTGCTCGGGGCCTGGACGACGACGAGCGCCTTGCCGCTGCCACGGTCGGTCACCCGCGTGACGGGCGTGTCGGCAGGTACGCCGGACAGCGTGCCGGGCACGTAGAACCAGCCGTAGTTCACGGCGGCCTGGAGGCCGGAGTCACCGAGCTTGCCGATCATGCCGTTGTCCAAGACCCAATACTTGCCCGTGTTGGCGATGAGCATGCCCTTGGTGGCGTCGAGCGAGCCGACGTGAGCGACGAGCACGTCGTCGATCTTCTTGTTCTGGTCGATCATCGCCGACACCGAACTCGTGATGGGTCGGAAGATCGGCGTGAGCCGGATGTCCGCCTGCTGGGTCGCGAGGTCGACGAGCTTCGGCGTCATGAGCGACATGGTGCCCGACATGTCGGCGATCTGCTGCTGGAGCGCGGCCGAGACGTTGATGCGGACGCCGTCGATCTTGAGTCCGTCGGTCGAGACCCAGAAGGTCGCCTTGTGGCCGTTGGCGACGGAGACGATCGAGTGCCAGTCGATCTCGTAGTCGCCGTTCTTGATCTTCTGAAGGACGTAGGCCTGGTACGCCGGAGAGACCGTGTCGGTGCCGGGGAAGGTCATCGCGCAACTCGCTGAGGTGGGAGGTTGGGCGCCGCCGCTGCCGGAGCCAGGCGTGCAGGCAAACGGGCTCTTCGTGACGGGATTGCCGCGCGGCGCTCTCGGCGGCGGAGGCGGAGCGGCGTAGGCCGGCTTCGCCCCGTCACGGATGAGGCAGTAGACGACGCCGATCGCCGCGCCGATGCCGGCGCCGGTGAGCGCCTGCTTGAGGATGGGGTCCATGGGCTTCACGGGGCTGCCTTTCGTGCGACGGCGCGTACCTCGGCCGACTTGGCGCGCATTCTTGCTCGCTCGATCGTCGCGGCGAGTTCCTTGAAGAATGGCTGCTGGTTGCGCGCGGTCAGAAACTCCAAGTTCTGAGCGAGCGTCTTCGACTGGCCGATCATCTCATCGGTAATCTCTGCCGTCGATCGCCCCTCGCGGACCATCTTGTCGAGCTTGCGCTGCACATTCGGCAGGCGAAGCTCCAGCCAGAACTGCTGGAGGAACGCGCGCACCTCGACGATCTCGTTGTAGTAGACGACGTTGAAGTTTGGGCGCTCTGCCCACAGCTGGTAGGAGATCCCCATGATGGGCTCCACGAGCGAACTCACCAGGGCCTCCTTGACGTCGGCGTCGCTGATTCCAGGTGGCGCGTGGCGGAGCACGCGCGCGTCCAGGACCATCAGGATCGCCTCGGTGCCGTGCTCGTCTAACGCGGGGGCCGCGTCCAGGACCAGATCCTCCATCGGTCCGTACGGGATGACCGACTTGACGTAGATCCGCACCTGCCGCTCACCGCCGCCCTTGGCCGCGAACCGCTTCGTCAAGATCGAGTAGGTGTGGCCGTGCGGCACCTGGCGCCCAGGCACGTGGCTAGCGACGTAGTCCTTCGCGATCGCGACAGCGGCCTCGCTGGCAAACGCCGGCACCTGATACTCCGGCATGAACGTCGGCACGGGCTCCAGCAGGTGCGTGAACTCGTGCGAGAGGATGTCATACACGGCCGCCACGAACAGCCTGCGCATCTTGTCCCTGCCTACGCGCTCGGCGGTGGACCGGAAGTTCACGGCGGCGTTGAGCACCATGACGATCTGGCGCCGGCGCATGTCCGTCGTCGCTTGCACGATGAGACCACCGCCGCCGCGCAACTGGTCGTGGATGGTCGGAAGGTCCGCGAAGAAGAGGATCTTGGCGTCGAACGTGTCCTTCTTCTTGGGCGTCTTGAACGTGTCCCGGAACGCGATGAGCGGGCCCGTGTCGAGTTGCCCGTCCTCTTCGAGGACCTCCTCGACCTTCTCCCAGACCTTGTCGACGATGTCGCGCACCTTCGTGCGAGGCAGCGAGATGATGCCGTTCGGGAAGAAGGAAGCGATGTCGACGTCCTCGGCGGTCATGTCACCCTCCGGCTCTCGCCTCGACCCAATCGCTTCTCCGCCAGCGCGATGCGTAGGCGGGCACGCTCGATCATGTCCGACATCTCACGGAGGAACGGCCTCTTGTTCTCCGGCGTGAGGTTCTGCCAGTTCTCCTGGAGCGTGGCCGACGCCGCGATGATCTCCTCGACGATCTGAGCGTTGCTAGCGCCGTCGCGCACGAGCTTGTCGAGCATCCGCTGGAACGTCATCGTGCGAAGCTCCAGCCAAAGCTCCTGGAGGAACGCGCGGACCTCCCACGGATCGTTGTGGTAGAGCTTCCACCAGCGACTGGTGCTCTTGGCGCCAGGGACCTTGCGACCCTCGGGCGCCCAGTTCTTGTAGACGACGTCCTGCATCTTGCCGATCAGCTGGCTCAGGAACCCATCCTTGAGTTCTTCCACGGGCTTTCGGAGGAGGATGTAGCGGCCGTCGAGGATGATGAAGAGCACCGGCTCGCCGCGCTGGTTCTGGACGGCCTGCACGCTGAGCACGGCGCCTACCGGCCACTGCGGTCCGCCTGGCTGTGGCTGATGCACCTCGACGTCGATCCGGACCTGCGTCTCTCCGCCGCGCTTCGACGTGAACCGCTTGGTCAGCTTCGAGTACGTGTGACCGTGCGGCACGCCCGAGCGCTTGGCGTGGGCGATGTAGTCGTCCCAGATCGCGAACGCCGGCTCCCTGATGAAGGACTCGACCTGGTACTCGGGAAAGTGCTTGCGCGGCTCCAGGAGGTGCGTGAACTCGTGCGAAAGGATGTCGTAGGCGTCCTCGCCTACCGCTCGCCGCATGTCGCCCGGCTCCATCTGGAGCGTGAGCAGGTTGATGCGCGTGGAGTCCATTAGCATCTTGATCTTGTGGTCGAGCGGGCTCGCCACGGCCTGCAAGACGACGCGCGTCCGACCGCGCGACACGGTGCGCAGCGTCGGGATGTCCGTGAACCACATGATCTCGGCGTCGATCTTCGTGCCGTCTGGCTTCTCGAACGGCTGGTTGAAGACGGCGATGGGCGTACTGGTCGCGGAGAGCTTGCCGTCCTGGGCGAGGGTCGCCTCGATCTGCTTCCACACCTCGGCGACCATCGCGCGCAGGTCCTTGCGCGGCAGCGGCATCGCGCCGTTGGGGAAGAACTGCTCGGCGGCGGTCCTGCTCATCGCGGTCTCCAGCCTACCTCAGAAGTCGTCGGTCGGGCGCTTGTATAGGTTGAGCCGGCGGATGACCTCGACGACGAGCGGGCCGGGCTCCTCGGCGACGTACTGCGGCGTCACGTCTCGGTCCCAGTCCTCATGGTCGAGGACGGCTTCGTAGACGAGCCGCCCCCAGCCCGCTGGGACGTACTTCCTCACTGAGCCCGCGAACGCCCGCTCGATCAGCGCCGCCTCGACGCGCTCGCCCTCCTTGAGAGGCGCGAGCGCGATGACATCCTCCATGGTGTCGACGCGGTAGTCGAGTCCGCCTCCGTTCGTGGCGAACACCCAGTCGACTCCGTACCTGTCGCCCCACACGGGGTACTCCTCCGATTCGGAGTCGAGCGGGTAGAAGACCTGGTTCTGGGCTTCACGGTCACGGTCGCCGGGACTGTCGGTGATGACGGCCGTCGGCGTCCTCACCAGCAGAAACTCGCGCTTGTTGTAGTCCTGCACGAACAAGCCCTTGCTGCTCACCTGCGGATGATCGTCGACGGGGTAGGCGCGCGCGTAGATACGGTCCTCCGAGTACAGTTCGTCGGAGAGGTTGTCTCTGGGAGCGCCCTTCTTCAGCTTGCGCTGGGTGCCAGCGGCACCGCCTGCGAGCGTGTTGTGGTCGTCGACGTGACGCAGGAGCCACGCGTCGGCCGGCACTGGCCTGGCCTTGTCGTAGTGATACCTCGCCGGGAGATCCTCGTTGTTTCTGAACGCGTCGTAGAGCTTGTTCTCGTGATCGAGCCACCTGGCGAAGTCCTTTTCGTGCTTCTCCACAAACTCGTGCGGGTCGTCTTCCTCGGGATCGAACGGGATCTCGTTCTCGTCCGCCCACTCCTTCGCGTAGACGTAGGCGAAGTCGTGCGGATCGATCTCGTCGCCGGACAGGGCGTCGAGAAGCTCGTCCTGGAGTTCCTTGTCGCTCAGGCGCGCCATGGATCAGCCGACGATGCCGTCCTTTTCCACGTCGAGCTTCTCGCCCTCGATCAGCATCAGCGGCCCGTCGGCTTCCGTGTAGACGAACAGCACCGTCTGCGGCTTGGCGCGCGGGTCCATGAGGTCCCAGCGAATCGTCGCGCCGCCGACAAGGCCGTGCTTGAGCGCGACCTTCACGTAGCCGTCGTCGCCGTCGCCGAGCTTCGGCGCGGCGTCGGTGCCGTGCGTGTGCAGTCGGAGGTTCACCTCCTCCAGGTACGCGAGGAAGGCGAAGTGCTTGGGCAGCGGCACGTCGGTCAGGTCGACGTACGGGCCGATCGCTGGCCAGGGCTTGCTGGGGTCGTCGAAGTCGCGGAGGAAGCCGTCGAGGACGAGCACGCGGTTCTTGCTCTCGGCGATGTGCTTGTAAAGCTCGTACTCGCCGTCCTTCTTCCACTTGTCGCTGGAGTACGCGACACCCTCGTTGCTGCCGACGTGGCGCATGAGCCTCGGCCACGTGAAAGGGAGTTCCTTCCGGCCGGTGACGGGCTTGTCGGTGAAGGTCCGGCGCATGTTGCGCGCCATCTCCTCGGCCTCGTAGATGCGAGCGCGGCCGGTCACCGGCGCCTCCGCTTCGACCTGGGAGAGTTCTTGACGACGCGGAGCTTCGGGATGGGCGTGTCAAGGATCGGGATGACGATGCCGATCGACTCGGTTACATGCTCGTAGAGCACGCCGAGGGTCCCGGACAGCTTGATTTCCTGCGAGGCAGCCGGCGCGTACCCCGCCTCGTGAAGCTGCTTCGCCATCTCCTCGGAGGCGGCACTCGCGCCGGCGAGGTAGATGGCCATGACCTCCAGCGTCGCAGCGAGATCCTCTGACTCGGCGAGCATCGACAGCGACTCCACGACGCTCATGATGGAGGCGTCGCGGTTCACCGGCGCCCTCGCGGTGTCGTCACCAGGCTCCAGGCGCCGTACGCCACGAGCGCCAGCGTGCCGACCATGACCGCCTTGTAGGCTGTATCCGAGAGGTCGAGCCAGTCGCCGAGGCCACTGAATCCTCCGCCGCACCGCGCGACCATCCCGCGCGCGTGCCAGCCCTCGCCGACGTGCCTCGCGTCCGACGGCATTGGCCTGCCGGCGATGATGGACGGCACGCCGATGTCGTTGCCGGCCGGCGGGAACGACGGCACGGGGAGGTCGGCATTGATCGGGATCTGGACCGACTTCGACTCGTAGTAGTCGTAGATCCCGCGCGCCGGATCGAAGCAGCTGTAGAGCATCAGCCTATCCCGCTGCGCTTCGCCTTGCGCCGACGCCAGAGCCACCAGCCACCGGCGAGGAACGCGATGCCAACGGCGATCTTGCCGGGCGTGATCGTGGATGGAGGCGCGGGCTTCGACTTGTCAGGCACCGGCGTACCTGTGCCGGGCGGCGGAGCCGTCGTCAGCGCGTAGGCCGCATCAGCGCCGGCGGCGATCTGCGCAGCGATGATATTCGTGACGCCCAGCAGGTAGATGCCCTTGCCGGCGTCCAGGGCCGTCCGGTCGACGACCGTGAGGAAGCCGCGAGAGTTCTGCTCGGCGACCCACGAGGCGCCGGTCGAGGGCATCGGCGCGGCCTCGGGCGGCGGGTGCTCGCCGACGTAGACGCGTGGGCCCGGGTCTCCTGGGACCGCCGGCATCGCCCAGGCCTGAAACCCAGACGGCGCCGTCGTCTGGAACGTGACCATCGTGTGGAGCATGCCGTCCGGTCCCAGCACCCAGAACGTGCTGTCGCCGACCTTGACGGGCACGCCGGAGCCAGGGGCCTCGCGATAGAGCCACATCCCCAGCAGGCTCGCTTGATCGCCGAGATCGGACAGCGGCACCTTCCGGTCGGTAGGCGCAAACCTCCCCTCCAGGAACTTCGTCGTGCCGACGGCCTCGGCCTCGCTGCTGGGCCAGTCGATCGGAAGCGCGTCCTTGTCGTAGAACTTCACGTCCACGAAGCCGGCCTCGTTCAGCTTGTCCGCCACCATGCTGTCGCTGGCCATGAACGCGAGCGTGGCCGTGATGCGGAGCCTGGCGCGGTAGATGGCGTTCTGCTTGAGGTCGAGGTTCGGCCCGACGATTGCGGATTGAGGCATGTTATGAGGCCGCCTTTTTGATCACCCAGTAGGTGAGGTAGATGCTGCCGGCCGCGAGCGCGAGGTACACCGCGACGAAGCCGACGCCGACAGCCGCGATGGCGGTGCCGTCGCCCTCCAGACCCACGCCGGGCCCGTTGACGTCGGCGCACGGCCACACGACCCCGATCGGCACGAACCCGTGCCCCGTCACGCGCAGGCCCTTCTCGTCCTGCTCGTAGTAGGTGTACGTCTGCGAATTATACTCAAAACAGCTGATCTTCACGTCGTCGCCTCCTTGCTGCGGCGCGCCTGCGCCAGCGCCGGGATTCCGTAGCGGACACCGACGTAGGCGAGTCCGATCCAGAGCGCTGCCTTGCCGAGTCCGCCGAGGAGCGCGCTCACGCCGAATGGATCGCCCTTCTGGAGGTCGGCCGCTTCCTCGATGCACTTGAGGACGGCAGCCTGGTCGCCGCGCGCCTCGGCGCGCTCGCACATCTCCTTCATGATGGCGTTACCGAGCGCGAGCCGCTTCGTTGCGTAGTAGTAGACTAGAAACATCGCCACCACGACCACGACCACGATGGCGACGATCTTCGCGGCGACGATCAGCGGGATGGCGCCGAAGCCATGCGTGGCATCTGGCGGCGGCTGAAACAGCTGCTTCAGCGTGCCGTCACCCTCCATCTTGATGATCGTCTGGAAGACCTGCGTCCGGGTGGCGACGTCCAGGCGTCTCCAGTTGTCGGAGATCGGCTGCGCCTGGAGAACGGCGCCGCGGGCGATCTCGGCGTCGACGAGGCCGGACATGTGCGGGCCCATCCCCATCGCCGCCTCGGTGAAGCACGCGAGGATGTACTGCTGGGCGGCGTTCACGCCGAGTTCGAGGCGGATGTCGTCCGTGACCTTCTCGGTTGGCGCCAGCGTCGCCAGTTGCCCTTCGATGCGGCTGGCGTTGCGCTCTTGCCACACCGAGATGCGCGACAGCGCCTTCGAGGCCTCGCTCGCGTCGAACGCGAAGTCGGGCACGTACTGCTTGAGCGCGGCGGCGGCAAGAGCGCGGCCGGCCACCATCCTGTCAACTTCGTTTGTGCCGGGCAGCGGAGGCAGCTGGGCTGCTGTGACGGCGGTGTCGGCGAGCGCGGTCATGGGGCCTCCGACACGGTAGCCTGAATTCGCTTCACGAGGAAGGCGACGGTGACGAGCAACGCGCCCGCGCCGAAGAGGGTCAGGATCGACTTGCTGCTGCCCGAGCCGAGCGTGACGTCCGTCTCCTCGACGGCGGTGATGGCGGCCTTCTCGGAGAGCGTCTTGAGGCCAGGGAGGTTGAGATCGATCGTGTCGCCGACGCGGATCGGTAGGCTGCCCTTGCGAGCGCGGACGATGACTGTGGCCACGTTGGGCGCGACGCCCATGGCCGCGACGACCTCGACGCCGTACTTGCCGGACACGGGCCCGGCGAGCGAGACGCCCTTGTCCGCGCTGATGTGCGCGGCCGCCAGCGTGACGCGGTAGAACTTCCCCGGAGCGAGATCCATGGGCCGCCCTCAGCGCATCTCGCTCGACGCCGTCCGCTTCTTCTTCTTGATCGCCCACACGGCGCCGGCGCCCAACAGGCCGAGCATGAGCCATCCCCCGAGACCCATGCCGTCCCCGGGCGGCTTCGGCGGAGGTGGGCCTGGCTGCGTCCTCGGCACGGCTGACCCGCCGGCCGCGAGCACGGCGAGGTAGCGGTTCTTGCGGGCGTCGGCGATGGCCTGCGCCATCTTGGCGAGGTACTCCTCGTCGCCGCCGGCAGATGCGGCCGCCCAGGCGGCGCGCAGCTGGGCGTCCGCGAGCGCGAGCGTGTCGAGGCTCTGCTTCGTCGCGGTCGGCGGCGGCATCGGGAACGGCGAGGTGTGTCCGGTCGGCACGACCTGCGAGCCCGCGCTCCCCTTGGTCGAGAACCACGTGCTGAAGAGCGGGAGGCGCTGGTCCGTGCGCGACTCGACCGCGTCGCGAAGAAACCCGATCGTCGACATCGACGGCTGCGGCCCGCTTGGGCCCGGCACCGTGAACGGCTCGGGCCAGAGCGGCGTCGACGGCCCGGACATCATGAGCCAGGGCTTCTCGCGGCCGAGCATGAGGAGCATCTCGTCCATCGTCACGTCGTCCCAGTCGTCGCTGATCGGGATCTGCGACCAGAGCCCCTCCTTGATCGCGTTGCCCGACACGAACGGCCCGGTCTGGTGCCAGAGCGCGAGCGCTCGGAGCGCCATCTTGATCTCGGAGACGCGACCTGCCTCGGAGAGCGAGTAGTTGGATGCCTGCTCCGGCGCCGCCGACATCGCGTCGTACGGCGTGAACTCGGCCTCGACGATGCCGACGCCCTCGTAGTGGCCGACGCCGAAGAACTGCGTCCCTTGCGCCTGACGGATGAGATCGATCGCGTTTCTGGCCATGTCCGTGCTCCCTTGCGCATCCTACCCGACCTTGATGGTCAGGACTCGTCGTCTTCGTCGTCCTCTTCCCCTGGCACCCAGCCGGAGTCCTTGAGCGCCTGCTCGGCGACAGCGACGAGATCGCGGTAGCTGCCAGTGTCGGGGTCCAAGTCGCGGAACTCGCGTTCGTGGCGTCGCTCGATTTCGCGATCGCTGACATCGGCTGCGCGCTGGAGCATGTTGATGACGCGATGGGCGTCGATCCTCTGCCAGGTCCCAGGCCACGGCGAGTCTACCCCCTCGTCGGCGGCGTCCATCTGGTTGATCGCCCTTGTGATGACGAGCACGATCTCGCCGCCCTCCAGACGCACGCTCTCTACTGGGTCCATGGTCGGCGACCACTTCTCCAGCTGCTCATCGGCCCACTCCTGGATCAGTCCCGCCCGGAACTCCGTCTCGGCCTCGAAGGCGGCGTTGGATATGTTCTCTTGTATCCTCCAGACAACCGCCTCGCGGACCTGGTCCTCGGTGGCGTCGTCGAGATCGTAACCGTTGTCCTCGGCCCACTCCTTGACGAAGAACCTGCCGCTGTCGAAGGCTCTATCGTAGATCCATTCGTAGTTCTCGTAGACGGGCGTGTACCCGAACTCGTACTCATGCGCGTAGATGCGGAGCGTGCGCGTGTGCTCGTACCGGTCCCGCGAGGACACGGCGGGTTACTTCGCTTCGGCCTTGCGCCAGAGCGCGAGGAGCGCGATGCCGACGATCCCAACTTGCCCGAGCATCGCGCCCGACGCGAACCCCGCCGCTGCCCACGTGCCCTCGCGGCCGCGCGGCGAGCACGCTGCGCCGATGAGCGTCCCCACGGCCCCACGCAGAACCATCGTGGTCGCAAGCTCGCCCGCGTCGTGCTGGGCTGGGAGGATGGGGACGTCGGGCATGGCGTAGTTCTACTGGATGTCCTTTGCGACGTTCCAGACGAACGCTCCGAGGAGGAGCGGCCCGCCCAGTGCTCCGGCGACCGTCCACGCGGTACGGTTGGGGCTCTTGCTCGCGAGCGCGTAGGCGATGCCGCCGCCGGCCGCCGCGATCCCGGCGAGTACGGCGTAGCCCTTCACCTTGTCCGAGGTGGAGAGTTCGCCGAGTCCGGCGGTCGGGGAAGATGCGGTCTGTTCGACACAGTCGAACGTGTCACTTCGTCGCGCACCAGGCGCGTCACACCGAGTGGCTACCCTTTTCCCCCACAGCTGGGTTCCGCCCCACGGCGCGGCCTTAAGCGTTGCCCCGCTCCAGTCGCACACGCTGCATTCCGGGAATAGCGCCTCCGCTGGTGCGTAGTTCACTTGCGGCGCAGGCCACGCTGGCTGCCACGGCTGCGGCGTCAGGAACTGCTGGGCGGGCGGAACACCTTGCCACTCCATCGGTCCGCGCGGCGCGCGCTGCGGCGGCGCGGTGAGGCCGCTCGGCATGCCTGGGGGCGGCGGCATATCGCGCGACGGGTGAGTTACCCGGTGCGGCGCGACGATCAGTCTCCCCTTCGTTTCACTGGCCATGGTGCGAGCCTTCCCGGTGCCGGAGCGCCGATCACTTCCTGTTCAGGTAGAACCCCAGCCCGGCGAGGCCGAGCAGGCCCCAGACGCCGGCCAGGCCGCCCGCGAGCGCGCCGCCGCCGCTCCAGACCGCGCGGTCATCCGCCGTCGGGGCGGCGGCGTAGCCGATGGCGCCGCCGAGCACCGCGTCGACGAGCCACGTCGCATCGATGACGTCCGTCGTGCGGAAGAGCCCGAGGCCGTCGGGGCTGCCGATGCCGTTCACGCTCTGGATGCCGCCCTTGCAACCGCAACCACCGAGTCCGTTCATGTCGATCTCCTTCGGGATGCTCAGAAGCTCAGAAGCGGCCGGCCCTGTGCGTGCCGCTCCTTGTAGCCGGAGTACGCGAGCTTGCCGCCGGCGGCGGCGAAAGCGGCCGGGATGCCGACCCAGGCGAGCCACGCCAGCGCTGGGGGCTGGGGCCTCATCATCTCCTTCGGCATGCTCAGGCCGATGAGGATGTCGCCGACGGTGACCATGCTGCCGGCTACCGCGATCGGTGTGCCGGCGGCGCCCTTGATGCCGCCGACCGCGTAGCCTAGACCGGCAGCTGCGAACAGCCCCAGCCACCCCGCGACGGCGCCAGATCCAGCAGACGGCGCCGGGTAGGTGCCGAAAGCTCCGAAGGTGTCCATCAGCCCCCCTTGGACTTCTTGTTGGCGACGACGGCGAAGATGATGAGCCCGAGCGGACCGAAGATGCCCGATAGGCCGCCGACGGCTGCCCACTTGCCGCGCTTGGCCGGCTCGGGGTTCATGAAGTAGCCGAGCGCTGCGCCGCCGCCGACCATCACGGCCGTCGCGGCGATCCAGAGACCGGCGCCGCCGCCGGGCTCGGGCGAGCCGACGCCGAGGAACGGCGGCACGCCGTTGGGGTTCTCGACGTAGGTCCGCTTGAACTCCGGCCAGTTCCAGGTCGAGCCGTGGTACCGCGTCGGGTACTTGTGCTTGAAGGGGATCTGCGGATTCGGGACGCCGTTGTAGGTCGGCCCGAAGATGCTGTCGTACTCGGGGGCGAGCGGCATGGACGGCTCCTACTTCTTCATCGTCAGGTGCATGACGAGCGCGCCGATGGCGAGGCCGCCGATGGCCGCGCCTGCGATCATCAGCGGCACCTGCTTCGACTTCTTGTCGTAGTCCTTGGCGCAGGCGACGAGCCCGGAGAGGACGCTGTCCATGCTTCCGCCGGCGCGCGCAGCGGCCGTGGCCTTCGTCGTGCAGGACCACGCGCCATTGAACGCCGGGCCCCATCCTGACTTGGGACCGACGAGCTTCTCGGCCTCGGCCTGGATCATCGCGTCCGGTGGGATCATGTCGGCCATGCCGCTCGGCATCGAGGTTGCCTGGATCGACCGTGGCGCCATCACGCCAGCGGGACGAGGGGGCATGCTCACTGCTGTTACCGCTCCGAAGCTCATGGGTCGTACCTTTCGTGGGCGTGGCTACTAGGAGCGACGCTTGAGCGCGCCGTAGAGAAGGGCAGCGGCCGCGCCGACGAGGCCGCCTGCGATCAGCATCGTGCCGATGCCAGGCCCAGTGCCGGGCTCGCCGAAGGGGATGCCTCCATCGAAGATGCTGGTCCCTACCGTGCGGCGGCTGCGCTGGGCTGCCGTCGCCATCGCAGGCTGACCCTGCGGGTGGAACGGCACCGCCGTGGCGATCGGCCTGCCGCCGGGCACGCGACCGACCCAGCCGACCGGCACGGGCGTCGTGCCCGACTGCGGGATGGGAAAGCTCGGAAAGCTGGGGAAGACGATAGGCACGTTGGGCTTGACGCGCGTCTGCGCGGGCGTCGCGGGCACCGCTTGCCCGCGGCCCCTACCGTAGAGGGGGCGCTGCGGGACGTCGCCTTCGACCGACACGCCGCCGCTGTACGGACGGCGCACCTGGACGTAGGTGCCGGCTCTGGACGGCGAGTCGCTGCCGGTGAGACCGCCGGGGAAGTCGGTGCGCGGCACCGGGCGCGCGTTGATCTGCCCGCCCGTGCCGATGGCGAGGAGGCCGCCGCCAGGGATGGTGACGACCTCGGCGTTGTTGGCCCAGTCGTGGACCTCGCCAGGCCGGAACGGCACCTCGCGCCCGATGTAGCCGGGGATCGAGTAGTCGACGGCGAAGACGCCGAGGTTCGGGGAGACGGTGGGGGTGCGACCTTGCTCGTCGAAGATGCCCGAGCCGTAGACGTCGTCGGCCTGCTCCATCGGACGAAGCTCGTAGCCGATCTCGCCCTCAGGCGCGTCGTCGCCGCCGAGGTCAGCCATGCGCCCGAGCCCCTCGATTCCAGCGACGCCGTCCAGGCCGTCGAAGTGGCGTCCGTGCTCCATGCGAAACCTCTCTTCGTCGTGAGGGCTCAGGTTCCCGATGAGGTGCCGGTAGCGCACCTCGGTGTCGACGCACGGAGCCGCTCCCTCTTGAGGGACCGGCATCCGGTTGTCGGGAAACGACATCGTGTTCGTGGCGATCATGAGCTTGGGCTCAGGCAGTTGCCGGTGCGAACGCTCCACCGGACTTCTTCTTCTTCTGGCTCATGTAGTAGGCCAGCCCGCCGAGCGCGAGGACGCCCACGCCGACGCCCACGTAGAGCATCGTGTTGTCGCTGCCGCCGGCCGCCTTGGCGTACGCCGCCCGCTTCGCGGCCCAGGAGGCCTCGATGTCCGCCTGCGACCTCGGCGGCGAGGGCGGCGCACCCGGGGTGCCGTACGACTTGACCACTGCGCCGAAGCCAGCCGAGGCCTCCATGAGCGGCTGGCCCATGCCGCCCGGATCACCGAACGGCGTCGAGCCGCCGAAGATGTTCGAGCCGACGTTCGGCTGGGACATGTTCGTGGCGGGACCGTTCGGGAAGTTGGAGATCGGACCCGGCTGCGCGGGCTGCATGACCGTGCGCGGGTGACCGCCGGGGCCTGGCACAACCGTGAACCGGCCGGGCCGGTGGACGCGGTGGAACCGCCCGCCCGTCGGCACCTCGGGCGCGGGCCCGCGGGTCGGTCCCGGTGCGTCCGGGTTGGTCGACACCATCTGCACGCTGTTGTCGGACGACCGCACGGGGTTGCCGAAGATCGACGCGCCCGCAGGCCCACTGGCGCCCTCGCCAGGGGTAACCATGCCACCGAAGATGCTCTCGTATGAATCCATGATGGTCTCCCTCGTTCGTCCGTCGTTCTAGTCCAGGCTCCACACGAGCAGCTGCTTTGCCTTGCCAGCTGCTTCTTTCTCGCGTGGACCGGCTACGCCGTCCAGCAAGATCCACTTGTTCGACTTCGGCTCCTGCCCTCGCACGGCGACGTGGGAGAGCTTACCAGGCTCGAAGCCCATCGCGACGAGTTCTACCTTGCGGCCGATCTGGAGGAGCATCGTCGCGGCCATGCAAGCCGACTCGTCACAATCGATCAGCGATGAGCCGTGCTGTGCGACCTCGCGGGCGATGCGGTCGGGCGTCTTGACCATCTCGACGTGGCGTGGGTCGTTGGTGTAGCGGAAGAGCGCCGGCGCAGGCTTCAGCCGGATGTACGGCGACGGCTGCACGAAGACGTTGCGGATCGCGAGCATCTCGCCGAGATAATCCTTCGGCTGCACGTAGCGCAGGACGTTCTCGGTGAACTGCCGCACGAGCATCGACTGCTCGCCGTACTTGCCGAGCGCGTGCTCGGCCATCAGGCGCAGCGTGTCCTTCGGTCCCCCGAACCGCCGCACGTTGTACTCCGGCGGCGCGCCTAGCAGTCCGCCGTCGCCGGGCGACGGTCTCGACTGAAACGGTGTGATCGTGGGAGCGTACAAGGCGGACGTGTCCTCTCGGGCCGACGTCCGGTTCGCCGCCAGAGGTGAGTCTACAGGGGAGCGAGCGAGGGCACAAGGCCTCTACTGCGGGCCTTCGAGGTTCTCCTGAAGGAGGTCGATGGCGGCCCTGGCGGCCTGCTCCATCGTTTTCCGGTTGCTCTGCCAGAGCATGCCCCAGAAGACCCGGTAACGATGGGAGTCGATCTCCGTGGCCACGTTGTCGACGCTCACGCCGCGCCGGTTCCCGAGCGTATACAGGCACACGCTCCACCAGGGCATCGCCGTCGACTCTCTGTGGACGTCGATTTTTTGGACGACATAACCTTCGTCCTCCGCGAGGTCGAGCATTAGTTCGGCCAGCTGGAGCGGACCGCGGTAACGGTCACTCACCGCGGACCTCGTCTACGAGAACATCTACGGCGAACGCGGCGACGTCCTCTGCATTCTTCGGGTAGCCCGTTGCCTGATCCCCGAGGTAGACGATGTAGTATTGCCTGGCCGATCCCGGCCGCCTTCTCTGCACGTTGATCGCTCGCGGCGCTCCTCGCGCCCGCACGAACAGCGACCATGCGATGTACTTCTCGTACTCCTGCTCGTGCCAGACGGTGACGTCCGTGAGCCCGGCTTTCTCTGCGAGGTTCGCGATCATCTCGGCAACCTGTAGCGGCCCCGCCGTCCTCTCGGGCCGACGTCCGGTTCGCCGCCAGAGGGGAGTCTACAGGGGCGCGGGCAGGGGCACAAGCACGGATAAGACGCGGCAGCGTAGGTCAGCCATCACGCATCCACTCCACGATCAGATCCATCGTCTTAGTGGCCGCTCCGGCTGCATCGCTGGCAGAGGCGCGCGTAGCGGCGCCAACGGCGATCGCGTACTTGTACCGGAACCGCTCCACGTAGATGCTTTCCCTCATTCCGACCACATGCACTCGCAGTTCCCACAACAGGTGTCGATTTTCCCTGGTTCGGTGGCCGATGGGTGACAGGTTCAAGAACTGCCCCTCTGACAACCCTGCCTCTTCCCAGAGATCCACGATCATCTCGGCAACCTGTAGCGGACCCGCCGTCCTCTCAGGCACGACGCGCCCCGAGCGCGATCGCAGCCGCGAGCCCGAACATCGCCCCGATCGCCCACGGCGCGGCACGTGTGGCCATGCCGGCCGCCAGGAACGGCGCAGGCGGCGGCGTGGCGGGTGGGCGCGAAACGTACGGCGTGCCTCCGCCCTTGGGCTGCACGACCGTCAAACCCTTGGGTACGGAGGTCGCTGGAAGGCACGCCCAGGCGCCCGAGTCCCACACCTGTCCGGTCGGGCAACTGGCGACGACGCACGCGTTGGCAGCGTCGCTCCATTTCTCGTCGGGCTTGCAGATTTGGAGCGTCACCGGCGGAAGCGGTGGCTTGTCGCCGAGAACGGAGACGCACGCGCCGACCTCGTCCGGCATCGTGCCCTGCGGACACGTACACACGTCGCCCACCCAGTCCTTCTTCGCGCCGCAGCAACAGAAGTATTCGACCGTAGAGGCCATGACGTCGGCCTTCGTCTGGATGATGCCGCCGCTGATCTCCTTGCACTTGTTGATCGCGCCGGCGAGGCCCGCCGAGATCGGCCAGTTGGCCGAGTGGTACATCGTGTCGACGAAGCCGATGTTCCGGCAGTCCTCGGAGATGGCGCCGAGCGCGCTGCCGAACCGCGCGTAGCTCACGGCGCGCTCTCAGGCGGGAACGCCAGCCGGATCGCTGCGTAGCCGGCGAGCGTCGACGCGATGTCGCCGACGTACCCCTTGGGCGAGTCGTGCGTCGCGTACGGGAAGAGCGGCGCGAAGTTGTCCTTCAGCCAGTCCTCGCTCGACTCGAAGACGACCGCGGTGAACACGGCGGCCCAGGGCGGCACCCGACCGAGCGCCATCATGACGCCGAAGGCTGCGTGGCCGAATGAGTAGCGATCGAAGTAGTCGCCGTTGATCTCGCCGGGACCTGCCATCCGGTTGTTGCTCACGATCTCAGCCTACCGATGTCCTCTCAGAACGGCAACTCCGTGTACGAGAACGGCACCGACGCCGCCCACCTCGGCACGAGTAAGCTCTCCAGGGCGTTGAGTGGTACGCCGTCGGTATCGATCGCCGAGTCGGTGTCGACGAGGGTCTGCTGGGCGATCGGCACCCAGCCAAGCCTGTCGCCAGCGAAGATGCTGATGACATCCGGCGGCACGCCGCCCTCGGCGAGGTAGGCGATGGCCTTCGCGTCCCGCGTCCCGATCTCGTCCTTCACGCGGGCGTTCGGAGGCGGCACGCGGAGAATGACGGGGACCCAGCCTTCGATGGAGGCGTTGCGCCTGGTGCTTTCCTGGGCAATCGAGACCACGGAGTAGAACCAGAACGGCACGCCGTTGGCAGAGGAGAGGAAGACTGCCTTGCGGGCCATGTCGCGCATCGACGGCACGCCGTACGACGGATCGTCGGTGATGCCGCTCTTCGATCCAGGACGCAGGCCGCGCCTCGCAATAGCCTTGAGGTTGCGGCAGAAGGTCACGTGGTAGAGGTAGCGACGGTGGCTCACTGGCACATCCTACTGGAAGTGCGCTGCGTGCTCGCGCAGTCGCTCCACGTCCTCGGGCACATCGACGTCATCCGTGGCGTCGTCGATCTCGATCATCGCTGTCGGGATCTGCCGGGTGGCGCGTAGCGTGCGCAGGAGGTTCCACAGCTTGCCGTTTTCGCCCAGCCACGCGCCGGCTTGCTGCGCCTCCTTGTCCGCGAGCAGCGTCAGCAGCCTTCGGGCTGCTGACGGCGCGAACGCCAGGCCGAAAAGCTCCGGCCAAGGCCGACCCGTCACGGTGTTCGGGCCGGACCTTCCGAGGAACATCAACGGCGTCGGTGGTTGAGCTACCTTCTGGAGCGCGGCCTCGGTCCACACGACATCGCCGAGAATGACGAGCGTGGCTGCGTCCTTCGACCACAGGTGCGACGAGTTGCGCAGGCCGTCAAGGATGCAGTCGCCGGTATTCGACAGCGTGCGGAGCGTCGCGCCTGTAGACGCCGCGAGGGCCGTCCACTCCGCGGTGGCTCGCGCCACCAACGCGATGTCGCACGTACCAGGAAACACCCTCGTCTTCAGCAGTCGGACCGTGCGGGCGATGTTCGGCTCGCCGCAGACCTGCACCATCTGCTTCGGATAGCCCAGTGCGGCGAGCCGCTGCTGCTCTCCCTGTGCCATCAGCAGGACTTTCACGGACGGTGGCTCAATGTCCGCTCATCCAGAGCCGCTGAAGCCCTCGCGCAGCGCGCTCGATGGCCACATCCACGTCGCCGACGGGGTTCAACGCAGATCCAGGCGTGAACATGTACGGATGGTACAGGTCGTAGTACGTCACCCATCCCCCGTACCAGTCTTCTAGGCCGCGGTAACTCACGGCGACGCCGTCTCCGCCTGGCAGCGTCACGAAGATGTGCCAGTCGTCAGTAAGGTTAGATCCGTCTCCGTGTGCCGCGTCGAGCCTGACCGGAACAAGCTCGCTTGCCCTGGCAACGATGGCCTCGGCGAGTTCCAGCGGACCTGCGCGGCGCACGCTACCGCCGCCTTCTCTTGGGCTTGCACTCGATCCGCTTCAGTACCTCAGAGGCGCCGGGGTGGGCGCGCGGGACCGGAACGCCGAGCACGAACCACACCGCAGCGTCGCTCTCCCAGTTCAGGCGGATGCGTGGAGCCCACCACGTCTTCTCTGCCAGCGTGATGTCCACCACGAAGGTCTTGTAGTGGAAGCCGTCGGGTCGGCGCGTCACGACATCGCCGCGTAGGCGCATCTCGGTAGGGCCGAGCCCGAGTTCTTCTTCCACCTCTCGGGAGGCAGTCATCAGGGCGCTCTCGCCGGGCTCGACCACGCCGCCAGGAAACGCCCACGTCCCGGGCCAGTCGACGAGACGTGAGCGTTTCAGGAGGAGGACGGTGCCATCCTCGCAGCACGTGAAGGCTATGCCGGCTCCTGACCCCATAGAACGAGGCTACGCGGCCTGGCGCGGCGGGTCCACCGTCACGACCCCACCTCCACTTCTGCTTCTCGTCCTCGTCTTCGTCGTTCATCACCGCGCTCTTGCCTTCGCTTTCCATGTGTCCTGTTCCT
>Ga0315286_10001489_pt1 | contig 21212 bp, 16 predicted proteins | sample YL17G10_0_MG_FD_205038 | JGI IMG/M metagenome (GOLD analysis project Ga0315286, IMG submission 205038) | Sediment microbial communities from Yellowstone Lake, YNP, Wyoming, USA - YL17G10_0 | ecosystem: Environmental > Aquatic > Freshwater > Lake > Sediment | place: USA: Wyoming | collected... | reverse complement strand
ATCAGCACCGAGGGGCGTCAGGGGCTCGTGCGCACGGTGCCCGAAGGCTTCGAGCCGGGCAGCGACGTTGCTCAGATGAGCCTGCTCGGGTACGACCCGCTTCGGTACTACAGCGGGCGGGCGCCCATTGAGGCGGCCGCCAGGGGGATTCGGCTCGGGATGGAGGACTGGGTTTTCCGATGCAATCTCGTCACGATCGCGGACGGGTTGATGGTCGATCACAGCGCCGGGCACATCTCGACCGAAGAGGCGAGCAGCTTGGTCGAAGAACTGCAGTCGCACATTACGGATGAGCGAGTGTCCCTGCACGCCGGTGTCAGCTATCGGCATCTGCTCGTCTTCAAAGGGATCGAGTTTGAGGTCCGCACGTATCCGCCCCACGATCACATCGGCAAGCCGGTCGAGAAGATCCTGCCCCGCGGCAAGGGGGCCGATCTGCTGATCCAGTTGATGAACCAGTCGCAACAACTGTTCGCCGGCCACGAGGTCAACCGGGTCAGGCAGGACCTCGGGGAGAACCAGGTCAGCTCGATTTGGCTCTGGGGCCAGGGCAAGCAGGCCCGCTTGGACAGCTTCCGCAAGCTGTACGGTCTCACGGGGGCGGCGATCACGGCCGTTGACTTGGTCCGAGGGCTGGCCAAGCTGGTTGGATTCGATTTGATCGACGTGCCTGGCGCCACGGGGTTCCTCGACACAAACTATGAGGGCAAAGGGCAGGCGGCCATAGAGGCACTGGCAGACTATGACTTGGTGTTCGTGCATATCGAAGCCCCGGACGAAGCCGGCCATCAGGGCGATGCCGAAGGCAAAGTAAAGGCGATCGAGCAGATAGACAGGCACATTGTGGGCCCGGTCTTGAAGGCTCTGGAACGATGCGAGAGCTGGCGGATTCTGGTGCTGCCGGATCATCCGACCCCGATCCGCGGCGGCGCTCACTCGGCCGAGCCGGTCCCCTTTGCCATGGCCGGCACGCAGATCACCGGGGTGCTGCATTTGGGATTCAGCGAGGCGAACGCCGCCAAGTCGGGGCTTCGCATCGAAAAGGGATGCGAGTTGATGGAGTATTTCCTTAGAAGCTGAGCTTTCGCGGACCGAAAGCAGGCCCAACGTCCATCTTGCGAAAGCTCAGTTGGAAGTGACGCTCTTTAGGGGTGACAAAACAACTATGGCGACTATCGTTCAGAAATTCGGCGGCACATCGGTCGCGAATGCGGAAAAGATCCGCCGTGCAGCCCGACGGGTCATTGAGAGAATGCAGGCGGGCTACCAGGTAGTCGTCGTGGCCTCGGCCCGCGGACAGCAGACGGACGAGCTGGTCCGGGATGCCTTGGAGCTCAACCCGAATCCTCCCAAGCGGGAAATGGACCAGTTGCTGAGCACGGGCGAGCAGCAGACGGTATCGCTGTTTGCCATGGCGCTCGACGCGATGGGATACAAGGCGATCAGTTTTACCGGCGGCCAGGTCCGCATGATAACCGACGGCGTATACTCGAAGGCCCAGATCAAGAGCGTCGACGCCGGTTTCATCCGTCGCGAGCTGGACCAGGGCCGGGTGGCCATCGTCGCCGGCTTCCAGGGCGTCGACGCGTATGGGAATGTCACGATGCTTGGCCGAGGCGGTTCAGACACCAGCGCGGTGGCCTTGGCGGCCGCGTTGAAGGCCGAGGAGTGTGAGATTTTCACCGACGTGGATGGCGTATATACCGCCGACCCGATGATATTCAAGCAAGCCGTGGTGCTGGACGAGATCAGCTACGACGAGATGCTGGAGATGGCCAGCCTCGGGGCCGGCGTGATGCACATCCGGTCCGTGGCGTTCGGCAAGCGATATAACGTCAAGATTCGTGTTAGGAATAGCGGAAACGACAATCCGGGAACGGTCATAACTCATGAGGTGCCGCAGATGGAAGGCGTGCTGGTGTCCGGTGCAACGATACAGAAAGACATGGCGAAAATCAGTCTGATTGGGGTCCCCAACGTTCCGGGGACCGCCGCGAAGGTGTTTACCCGGCTGGCGGAGGCCAAGGTGGTTGTGAACGACATCATCCAGACCGAAGTCAGCCCCGAGAAGGCCAATATCGCCTTCATGATCGGGACCTCGGACCTCCAGACGGCCAAAGAGGTTGCCGGAGAGATCAAGACGGAGCTCCACTGTGACGGCCTCTTCGTGCGTGATGACATTGCCTTGGTGTCCGTCGTTGGGGTGGGCATGCGGTCGCAGTATGGCGTGGCCGAGAAGATGTTCGGCTCGCTGGCCAAGGCGAAGGTCAACATCGACTCGATCACGACCAGTGAGATTCGCATCAGTTGCGCCGTCAGCAAAGATGAGGTTGAAAGAGCGCTGGAAGCAGTGTGCCTTGCCTTCGAGCTGGATAAGCCGGCCCGGCAGCGCAGGGCGATCTGATGGATGGAGATCCACCGTCGTTGACTCGCAGGCGAAAGAGCAATCGTGCGCTCGGCAGGCGTCAAAGAGCCGTCCTGACCGGCATCTTTCTGATCGGGACGGCCTTTCTCATTTGGCTCGACCGGGAGGTCGTCTCACCGCGACGGTCGAGGCCTTCCGCGCCGCAAGACCAGGCCATCGAGATGGACCAGGCCCGCTACCAGGGCCGAACGTTCTCGGTCGTCAAGGTCGTCGACGGCGACACGCTTCACATCGCGCCGCCGAGTATGGCCGACGACGTGACCAGGGTCAGACTGTTGGGAATTGACGCGCCGGAGATGGGTACCGGCAAAAGCGGAAGCATGTATTTCGCAGAGGAAGCGACGGCATTCGCCAGGCGTTTGGCTCTCGGCAAGGAAGTGGGCGTCCATCTCGATGAGCGAGCGAAGAGCCGGGACCGTTACGGCAGGCTGCTCGCATACATCGAGCTGCAGGATGGGAAGTTCCTCAATGAGGAGCTTCTTTCGGAGGGCTACGCCTACGCCGACCGGCGGTTTCGGCACAGCTACTACCAGAAGTATCTGCAGTTGGAGGCCGGCGCCCGAGCTCTCGGGCAAGGACTATGGAAGGCAGTCACGCCGGAACAAATGCCGCCGTGGCTTCAACGGAAGCAAGCCGAGGCGCCAAACCGCCTCTGATGGGTCGCTACAAATTGTACTCTCTGATCTTGCGGTAGAGAGTTCGTTCGCCGATGCCGAGAATCTTGGCGGCTTTTTCGCGATTGCCCTGGGTTCGGGCCAGTGTATCGGCGATGGCCTTCTTCTCAAGCTCATTGAGAGAGACACCCGCCGGACTTGCGGACGATGCACTCGTGCCCGGCAGTTGCCGGCGTTGGGCGATCTCGGGCGGAATATCCTGGACGTCGATCTTGGCCCGGTCGCACATCACGACCATCGTCCGGATCGAGTTCCGGAGCTGGCGGATGTTGCCCGGCCATTCGTAACCGACGAGAATGCTCATGGCGGCGTCGGTAATGCCCGTGACCTTTGCACCGGTCTCTTCGACCGCCTCCTGCAGGAAATGTTCCCCGAGAATGGGGATATCCTCCGGCCTTTCCCGCAGCGGCGGCAGAACGACGCTTACGCCCCGAATGCGAAAGTAGAGGTCCTGCCGAAACGAGTTTCGCTCGATGAGCGTCGTCAAATTGTGGTTGGTGGCGCTGATGATGCGAACGTCCACCACCGTGGCCTTGTTGGAGCCGACGGGCGTAACGATGCCATCCTCGAGCACGCGGAGCAGCTTCGCCTGCATCGTCAGCGGCATGTCGCCGATCTCATCGAGAAAGAGCGTTCCCTTATCGGCGATCTCGAACAAGCCCTTGCGGTCCGTGTTGGCGCCCGTGAACGCCCCTTTGACGTGCCCGAACAGCTCGCTCTCCAGCAGTGTCTCCGTCAAGCCGGCGCAGTTCACCGGCCTGTACGGCTTGTCCCGGCGGAGCGAATTGTTGTGAATCGCCCGGGCCAGAAGCTCCTTGCCTGTGCCGGAAGGACCTTCGATCAGGACGGAAATGTTGGTCGGGGCCACTCGGCGAACCACCTCGAAGATGCCCTGGATCACGGGGCTGGCGCCCTTGATGCCCTCGAACACGAAAGACTCCGGCGGCTCGGCCTCGGCTCGACGGGTCTTGCGGGCCGCCGCTTCGACGAGGACCCGCAGTTGCTCGATGTCGAGGGGCTTGACCAGATAGTCGAACGCCCCCTGCCGGATGGCCTCCTTGCAGGTGTCGATGGTGGAATAGGCGGTGATCAGGATGACTTCCGTGGGGTCGCCGTTTCGCTTCGCTTCCCGCAGCACGCCCAGCCCATCGACCTGCCCATCCAGTTTCAGATCGGTCACCACCACGTCGACGCGCTGATGGCGCAGGACCTCGACCGCGTGCTCCCCCGTATAGACGGCGAGAGCCTCCACGGGGAGCTTGCCAAGGGCCTCGACGATACCATCGGCGTGGTCCCGCTCGTCGTCCACCACGAGGACGACCGGCTTCTGTTCTGTCCAATGACTACTCAAAATCACACTCGCGCATTGTGCTCAAGATCACGCTTCCATACGGAACCGCAGCTTCCGCCATACGACAGCGCAGGCACAGCAGACCGCCGGCGGCCTCCCAAGCGAAAGGCCATTCTACGCCAAATGATCGCACGCATCAAGAGGGTGTCCGCCGGCTGACGGCGCCAGTGGCACGCGGAGCCTGCATAGACGATGGGTTCCTCTCTGCCGGCGTCCGATTCTATGACGGATTCATGCATTGCCGAGATGGCCGGAACGTACCATCGAGCGGCAGGCTTGTCTTTGGCCTCTACGATCACGCCCCACACCCCCCTGGCGCTGATGACGGGGGCTTTCCGCCATATCAGTCGAGCCCACAGACGTAGAGCTCGTTGACGAAATCGAGCTTGCGAAGGTCCTCGATGGTGGCCGCATCGGGCGTCTTGTCGAGACTTACGGCCAGGATCGCTTTCTGCAGTTCCGGCTTCTGGCCGACACCCATCGTGGCAATGTTGATGCCGTGATTGCCCAAGAGCGTGCCGACGGCGCCAATAACGCCCGGCCTGTCATCGTTGAAGATCACCAAGACCGTGCCATGCGGCGTCATCTCGATGTGGAAGCCGTCGATCTCAATGATGCGCAGGAGGGTCTCGCCGAAGACCGAGCCCGTAACCGTTCGCGTGACCTGGTTCGTGGTGACCGTCGCGCTGAAGCTCGACGCCACGTCTCGGGCCTCGGTGTTCTTCGTTTCGTCGATGCTGATGCCGCGTTCCTTGGCCAGAACCGGCGTATTGACCATGTTCAGCGGCATCTCGAAGTGCTTCTGCAGCAGGCCGATGGCGAAGTTCAGCGTGGCGGGCTGAACGCTCATCCCGGCGATAGAGCCGCGATACTGCACCTGGACGTCCTTGATAGTGCCCGGCGCGATCATGCCCAGCAGCTTCCCAACGCGCCGAGCCAAATCGGCATACTTGCTTACCGCCGGCGGCATGGCGCCGGCCGTCGATGGCGCGTTGACCGCATTTCGAATGGCGCCTCCGTGGATCGCGTCCAGCAGGATTTCGGCCGCCTCGACCGCCACTTCCACCTGGGCCTCCTCCGTGCTGGCGCCCAGGTGCGGCGTAACGATGCAGTTGTCGAGCTTTGCGAACTGCAGGTTCTTCGGCGGCTCCTCGGAGAACACATCGAGGGCCGCACCGGCGATCCGCTTGGCGGCCAGGGCCGCGTAGAGGGCGTCCTCATTGATGATGCCGCCGCGCGCACAGTTGATCAGCCGGATCGTCGGCTTCATCATGCCGATCTGGTCGGCGCCGATCATGTTCAGCGTCGTCGGATTACGCGGCACGTGCACCGTAATGAAATCGGACTCCCGGAAGATCCGCTCGACGCTGTCCGTCACCTCGATGCCCAACTGCTCTGCGTCTTTGGGCGCAGCCAATGGATCGAAGCCAAGGACCTTCATGTTGAAGCCTCGGGCCATGTTGGCCACCGCCATACCGATTCGGCCGAGGCCGATCACGCCAAGGACCTTGTTGTTGAGCTGGTTGCCCATGTACTTCTTTCGGTCCCAGGCGCCCGACTTGAGACTGCCGCAGGCCTGCACGACGTTGCGGCTCATGGCGAGCATCAGGGCCATCGTGTGCTCGGCCGCACTGAGAGTGTTGCCGCCCGGGGTGTTCATCACGAGGATGCCTTTGCGGGTGGCCGCCGGCACGTCGATATTGTCAACGCCGACACCGGCTCGCGCCACGGCCTTCAACCGCCCGGGGTTGGCCAGGACCTTGGCTGTGACTTTGGTCTCGCTGCGGACGATCAAACCGTCGTAATCGCGGATGATATTCGCCAGCTCATCTTCACTGATCCCGATCTGGATCACCGCTTCCGCGCCTTGGGCGGCGTTAATCAGATCGATTCCTTCCTGTGCAAGCTTGTCTGTGATGAGCACTTTGATCATATAATCTCCAAGAAGTCTCCAGCCCGTCATTCCGATCAGGTCTGAGCCGCCCAGACACGGGCAAGGGTCACAGCCCATCCGGCGACAAGCACCACGAGCAGACCTGCAACCATGTATCTGACCTTGAATTCAGCAAACAGCCGGTCAAGGAAGTAGAAATATACGCCGAGAGTGCCTGTGAGAAAAGCGAAAAATGCCGCCGCCACCAGCAGAGAGCAAAGAAAGGCGCCCGCCGGCTGAACGTAGAAGGCAGTCAGCACCTCGCCTCGGGCGAACGCCAGCACGCACGTGGTCATCCCGCAGGTCGGGCACGTCAAGCCCGTTCTCTGCTTCATGCCGCAAGGGCCAAAAAGCAAGCCGAAATCGAAGCCGGCTCTCTGGAGCAGCCACAGGCTGCCGAAGAGAGCGACCACGGCCGAAGCGATCATTGCGGCAATCCAGCGCTCCCGGGCTGATGCCCGGCGGATCACTTTACTACCTCTAACTTGTTGGCGCACGTCCATACGACGGGTAGAATAGGACGTGCCGACGAACCTGTCAATCGAACCGGTGGGAATACTATGTCCTTAGAACAAAGAGACTTAAGCGAGATGCTCGAGACGGCGGTGGTCGCGGCGAGGCTCGCCGGACAGCACGCGATGGAGCAGATGAACTTCGTCAAGGCCGTCAAGAAAAGCGAAGGAGAGCTGGTCACCCAGGCCGATGCCCAGTGCCAGAGGATCATCATACAGCGGATCCGGGAGACCTATCCCGATCACGGCTTCATCGCCGAGGAAGGCGAAAAGGGCAAAATATTCAAACGGGCGTGCCTCAGCGAGCCGGCGATCTGGTGGGCGGTCGATCCCATCGACGGGACGAACAACTACGCACACGGCATTCCCGTTTTCACCGTCAGCATCGCCGCCCTGTCCGAGGGCGAGCCGGTGGTGGGCGTGGTTTTCCAGCCTGCCACGGATTCCATGTTCACGGCGGTCAAAGGGCAAAAGGCCCAGTTGGACGGCCGACGCATCTTCGCCGGCGAGGACGAGATCGGCCCGTTGACGAGCGTCGGCTTGGACAGCCACTTCGACGAGACCCTGCCGCCCTGGGTCTGCGATATCATCCGCCAGTCGCGGTTTCGCAATTTCGGGACGACCGCATTGCACCTGGCCTACGTCGCCCGGGGAGGGCTGGTGGCCGCCGTCATGTGTACGCCGAAGCTGTGGGATATTGCGGCCGGCGTCGTGATCGCCCAGGAAGCCGGCGCGATCGTAACCGATTGGAACGGGGGAAAGATCTTCCCGGTCGATCTCGACAACTACACTGGGCAGACCTTCCAGGTAGCCGCGGCGAACCGAAGAACGCACCCGAAGCTCCTGGAGGCCATAAGAAGCTGACGCCTACCTTGGGTCGGGCACGGGGTACCGGGCGACGATCCGAAGTCTGTCGCCGGTGGAGTTCACCCCGCTTCTGTCGAGAATCGCGATGATCCTCTTTTGCGGCCCATTCGTCCCGATGCGGGTCAGGATATAAGCCGTGAACACGTCGCTCCGCACGGTTACCAGATTGCTGATCCGGGTGAAGATCAGGTCGCGCTCCTCGAAGTCATCGCGCGCCGTGTCGGGTGTCAGATCGGGCCCCCGGGGCGCATCGTCATGCTGATTATCCTTGTTGTCCGAGGCGAGAACACACAGGGGATCGACCTGCATCAGCTCGCCGATGCTCTTGTAGGGACCGTGGTTATCTCGATAATCGACGATGGCACGCGCCTTCAGGAGCGGGCTGGCGTCCTGGTACTGCATCCACGGGAGTTGGGCAAGCACGAACGCCGGCGCCGTGTTGATATTGATGCGTCCCATGATGCGGGTCTCGCCGGCGGTGAGACCCGGATGCTTCACCGGGTCCCACGGGTCGATTACGGTGAGATAGTTGAAGAGCTTTCGATAGGCGGGATTCCGCAGATCGATCAGGACCTCGGCCGGCATCGCTCCCTCCGGCACGCTGTACGCGTTTCTGGCCAGGATCATGCCAAGCTCGCCGATGTTCGTCAGCGGCTTGTTCGCCGGATGGGCCTGAATGACCTCGGGCCGCTGTGTGTCCACGTAGTTGGGCGCCGCGTTGCCCAGCCCCGGTGTCGAGGCCTGGGCCGCCGAAGCCCACAACCGCCGGATGCACTTGCCGAACGAGACGTCTCGCTGGAGACTGCGGGCGACGCCATCCGCCGAGATCCAGCCTTCCGGCACTCGCGTGGAGTCAACCATCACCCATTTCCCGGCCGACCGGACCCTTCGCTGCAGGGAGATCGTGGCCCCCGCTTCGAACGAGGCTTTGCCCAGGTCCTGAACGGCCTTCTTGTAGGCGCCGCGGTTATAGCCGAACAGGGGCATCGTGTCGGCCGGCTCCTGCGGGTCCGTGAATACAACATAGTCCTTCGTCAAAGGGGCCGCCGAATCCTCGGCCAGCAGGACGTGGAATCGCCTCGATCCGGACCACGCGACGTCCAGCTCGACGTCGCTGATCGACGGATTGTTGATGACGATTTTCCAGTCGCCGGGCCGCGGGTCGTTGTCTTCGAAGTACGGCTTGTAGAGCTCGATCGCGTACGACGTGCGCAGCGCCCCCGTGTCCGGGTCTTTCACCTGCCTGTAGGCCAGCTCGGAGATATAGATGCAGGGACGCTCGAAACCATAGTATGGGGAGGACAGGCCGGAGACGACCGTGATCTCGTCGTCATCATCGATGTAGTCCATCAGGTTGGCCGCAATCTGAATCGCCTTCTCGGGAATCCCCATGGTATTCGGGTCCGCCTCGGACAACGCCGCTGCGACGGCCGCGCGGAGGTCGAGTGCACCGGCCGTGTTGACATTCACCATCTTGCGGAGTTTCACCCCGGCGTCGGTCGTCACGGTCCTCGGCAGGAGAATCCGATCCATATTGTAGGTCGTCGCGATGGGACGATACGAGTAGTCGGGATCGAGCGCCCCGCCCGCCACTCGTTTGAACCAGGAATTCAAGTCCGCGCCTCCCGAATCCACGGGCGTCGAGAGGGCGTTCTGGCGAAACAGACCCCAGTTCTCCAGGCGGCTGTCGAGATCGGTGCAGTTGAGGATGTAGCGATAGCGCAGCTCCAGCTCATCGGAAAGATCGAACGGGGTGTAGGGAGAGGGATTCCCCGGGTCCGGATCGTTCACCAGGTCCTGGTTTCTCCAGATCACCTGCTGCTCGTAAGCGGCCAGGTCGCGCGCCGCCCCTATGTTGGCGGCGCGCGCACCGCGCAAGGCTGCTTCGCGTGACGTCGAGGGCGGGTCGCCGGGTTTGCTGCCCAGTGCGAGAACGTTCACCTGAAGCTGGCTGCTTCCATCGACCTTGGTGATATCGGCCTCCCCCGGATCGAATTTGTAGCCCGTGTTCACGTTGAGCATGCCGCCATTGTCGATGATGCGGACGGCCGCATAGATCGGTTTGCCCTTGCTCGACATCACCCCAGGCACCGGGAACCATCTCGCATCCCCTACCCCGTCGCCATCGGCGTCGGCGTTCGTATTCGGATCGCCGGGCTTGATCGGCTCGCGCTCCCCTACCACGCGGATACGAACGTCTCTCGTGTCAGTGGCGGACAAACCCGCGATGTTGCTGATTTGCCGCCAGAAATACGCGCTGCCGCTGGCGGACTGGTACGGCTCCGAGCTTGCCAGCCACGGGTTGTTGGCGTCCGGATAGTCGTAGTACTCCTGCTTGTTCCCGACGCCGGGAACATCCTCGGCCAGCGTCTCGCCGATCTCAGCCAGGACGGTATCAACCGCCAGGCCCAGGTCCCGGTTGTCTACCGTGGCCGAGGTGGCCATCTTGTCGATCCGGGCGGACATCATGAAGAGCACACCCACGAGGGCCAGCAGACTGGTGAGGACGACCGCCAGGATCAGGGCCGAGCCGCGTCGGGAGACTGCCGCTGTTTGTTCGATCCGTTCCGTCATTGCAGTACCATCAGTTATCCAGGTAGACGATGTGAGTGAACGTCCGGCCGTTCTTGATCAGGCCCCGCGAATCGTACAGGGTGAACGTGAACTTCAAGGCACGTCCAAGCCCGGGGATCTTGTTGAAATCGCTGTCGATTGCCGTGTCCGAACGATGCCCAAGGATCACGGGCCCCCGAGGATACCACAGGCCGGGAATGTTCCGCGGGTCCAGGTCGGCCCCCTCCAGGAGGAAATCGGAATCATCCTTCAAGTCCGCATCCCCATTCGGATTGACCTGTGGAATCCAGCGTTGCGCCGCGTCGCTCCACCCCTGAATCTCGAACTGGCCCACCCCCTTGCACAGGAACGCGTGCAGCGAGGCCGGCTTGGCCGGGTCCAGCATCACTCCCCCGGCGGTCACATTCTTCTTGCTGGAGTTGGGCCCCCCCGCCACCTCCACGTCCCCGATGACGGAGACGATATCGATCTTCGTGGCCAGCGGGATCAGCGTCCACCCGCGCATGGTGATGGCATCGCATTCTGTGCTGCTCATCCAGTCGCGCCATTGATCGTCGGTAAACTTGCTCGTCCCGAGCGGGTCGTTGGGGTCCGGCGTCGAGGTCGGCGCCTTGAGGATGTGCTCCGTTCTCGCGAGAATCCGTGTTTCGGGCCTCTGCATGTAGGGCTTGTTCGGCTCGGATGGCTTGTCGGATGGGACGTTCGCCAAGCCATAGCAGATCCAGGCCATATTGCCACGGACCGGTGGCTTGGTCTGGTATGTCTGATAGTCGCCGTCGGCAAAGAACATGATCCGGTCGAATCGCTCGAAGGCATCTTCGGCATTGCGATTCGGACCGGTGTAGCTCGTCTTGCGGCTCGCGCGCCAGAAAGCAAGGATCTCTCCATCCTTGCGCAGCCCGCGGAAGTCCGTGTCCAACTGCTCCGTGATCGCGCGGAGCTTCTGCATGATCTCGGCGTTAGCCTGGGCCAAGCGTTGCGAGTTGGTGCTGACCCGGAAGATGGCCCCGGCGAAGGACAGCACGATCGCCATGATCCCGAGGGCGACGACCATCTCCATGAGTGTGAAAGCCTTGCGCATCTTAGTTTCCCGGGAATCGGAGAACCTGTTGGTACGCAGCGACGACCGGGTCCCTGCCACCGGACACAGCGGGCGGAACCACCCACACCCAACCGCCGTCCGGCGCGCCGATGGCGCCGCCGGTCCATGACCGATCCAGCTTAACCTTGTCCGGCTGGTTGGCGTACCGCTCCAGAACACGGTACATCTGCCCTGTCCTGTCATCCACAAGGATCGAGCCATCCATGACGAAGGCAAGCTCATCGATGGTGTCCGAAGAGATGGCGTCCTTGATCTGGACCTCACTGGCATCCGCGGGCGCGGCATCTTGCACGATGTTGACGCGTACGGGCCGGGGACGGTCCTTGGTCTCAAGCTGCGGCCAATCCGCACCGTTTTTGCGGCTCCAGTAGCTGGCGTTGGCTGTCGCCCGGCTGATGAAGACCGTGCATTGAACCAGGCGGCTGCCGGCGCCCATCCCTTTGCAGATGGCCGCCCAGGAGTACTGCCGGGCAGGCTCTTGGGTGGTCGAAGGATAGAGGTGCTGCTCCGGCTGGATTGTCACAAGCTGCTCGTACGGCACGAACCCATCGGTCTTGAGGCCGGCGTTGTTCGGGTCCAGGCCGTAGATCCGGATTTTGGCGAAGGCCTCATCGGCCGCCACCGCCGCAATGGTCCGTTCCGTGGACATGGTCGAGAAGAAGGCGCCCGTCAGGAATGTGCCGGCGATGAACATCATACCGATGGCCAGCGTGGCGACGGCCAGCAACGTTTCCGTCAATGAGAATCCAGCTTGTCGTCGGTCCTTGACCATAATCATTCACCGAGCTTCTGCAAAATGGAGATTAGGCTTATGTTCTTCAAGGAAATCGGTTCTGGGATTTCCTTGAAGAATCACCCAAATCTTCATGCAACACGCACGTACCATTTCAGAAGGAAAAATCAGCTTCGTGATCTTCCCTTCTTCAAGTAAGTCTAATTTCCATTTTGCAGAAGTTCACCTCGATCAGTGTGACGAAATCAGGTTGCCCGCATAGGGGCTCACGTACAGCGCTTCCGCCGCACTGAGTCGCCCCAGATATCCGGACCAGGGCGTCTGGGTCCCGTAGACCGCCCGCAGCGTGGCCAGATCGTAGATCACGAAGCTCGTGCGGCTGTTCTCTTTGCCCAGCCCGAGTTCGCCCGCGTTGTCCGTCCCATTTCGTGCGGAATAGTCGTCCTGGATGAACATGCCCACCTTGTACTGGCAAATGTTCTCCAGCGAATTGAACACGTCATCGTTGGACGTCCGCGTCGAGCCCGGATCATTCCGCGGCCAATAGACGCCGTCCTTGTCGCGAACGCGAACCTCGTGCACCGTCATCTTGCCCGACGGCGAGAAGAGGATGGAGAACGTAGTGGCATCGCTCAGCTCGGACAGGTCGTTGATGGTGGCGTCGCTGGTGACCTGGCTCAAATCCATCACGCCCATCGTGGCGGGCAGTCTGATCGGGTCCAACCCATCCACGGCCCGGAAGCCGTTGGCCAGGCCCCCGATCTGCTTCGGCTCCTCGTGCTTGATGAAGATCATGTATTGCGGCGCGTTCAGCAGATTCTTCAACGGATCGGCCGGGTTGTCCGCCAGGCACAGCTTCTGGAAGCGGACGCCCACGTAGTTCTGAGTGCTCATGGCCATGGCCCGCGCCGAGCTTAAGGCCGCATCAACCATGCTCCGGACGCCGCTCTGGGAATGGAACGAGTTCGTCAGCGAGCGGACGGCCGGCACGGCAAGGCCCATCACCAGGGCCATCGTCGCGATGACCAGGGTCATCTCGATGAGCGTCAAACCGGTTGTCCTGTGTGCTCGACGAGACATAAGTCGTGGCTTCTCATTCCATTCATTGTCGATCGTACGGCAGGTGTGCATCGCACGCCTGCCGGCTTCATCGCCTGCCCTTGCTGACGATATCATCGCCGGTGCCGAACTGCCGGTCGGGGCCGGCCGAAATCAACTGGGGAAAGGTTTCGTTCGGAGCATAGATGTAATCCATTGGGGTTCCCCATGGGTCGTACATCGCCCGGAGATCCGCGGCTCCACCTTCGCTCTTGACCATCGCGGAGCTGAGCTTGTCCAGCACTTGCCGGGAGGCCGGCTCCGCGCGAAGCGCCTGGTACATCAACTCCACGTGCGCCAGCGCATTGGCGGAATTCCGTTCGGGCTGCGGCGGAAACTGGCCTTTGGCCTCGTAATACTCACGCAGGGCGCCGCTGGCCAGCGTGAGGGCATTGTTTACGGCGTTCTCTTTCGACTGGTTGTCGACGCGCAGCGTCAGCGTGACTACGATGCTGGACAGCACCACGATGATGCCCAGCACGACCAGCATCTCCACGAGCGTCACGCCGCTGTTATGTCTCGAGTTGGCCATACGCCGCCCCCGCTCGATTCCGCGAGGCTACTGTCCGAAGTTGCGAATATCGTCGTTCGTACCGTAAAGGCCGTCCGCGCCGGCCGAGATCAGCAGATAGGAATCCGGCCGATACGGCCACGGCCGCGCCTGCACCCGGGGGTCGCGGATGTACTCATAGAAGTAGTTGTTGTCCTCCAGCGGGTGGTGTTTCCTCGCGGCGATCGGTTTCATGGCGTCGGCCATCGCCCCCAAACTGACCAAAGGATAGTTGTCTCGGATATCGTAGATCCGGTATTGGGGGTCCACCGTGGCATCGGCATGCACCTTGCTGGCCGTATTGGCCTTGTAGTACAGGATCGGGGTGCCCGGAGAGACCATCTGGGCGGTTACCCCTGGAAGCGCGAGGCTGCTGCCGTTCATCAAGACCTTCCGCCCGCTCACGGTAAACACGTCGCACAAAACGAAGGTGCGCTGGGCCAACGGCGCATTGCCCGAGCCGTTGGAGGTATCCGGGAACAACCCATCCCGCGCGCCTGCGCCGCTCTCGCCGAGCGGGAACGCGTTGGCGTGTTCCAACTCCACGTAGCGGTCCTTCCGTTTGTCCAAGGTGACGTTGGCGGCGTTCACCTTCAGCGGATCGTAGGTGGTCGGTCCACTATTCCTGTCCAATCCGTCCGCGCGCCAGGCGGAATCCGGGTGGAAGCCGAGCAAATCCCAGCCCAGCAGCGCTTCGGCCAGTTTCTGAGCGCCGCAGTAGTCCTGCCGGCCGCCCGGAATGGCCGGCTTCCACCAGCTCGACGGCGGGTAGTCGCTATAGTCGCTCTTGAAGGCCGCCAGCCCGAGCTCAATCGACGTGAACTGGGCCTTTTGCTTGGTGTCCTTGGCCATCTTCTGCACCGTATGCACCGCCGGGAGCAACAGCCCCACCAGCAGCGCAATGATGCTGACCACGACCAGGATCTCAATCACTGTCAGGCCTGACGTTCTCGTTTTCACAGTGGTTCTCTTTCAACATCTCTGTCCCAGAGCTGCATCCGTTGCGTCGCCCCAGACACGGTGGGGACGGCACACCATGAAAGACCGGCTTCTACTCTCTGTACTTCCATTCGAAGTTGCAGATGTCGTCGGCCGTGCCGTATTCTGCATCCCATCCGGCGGAGATCAGGATGAACGTGTCGGCGCGGTTGGGCCGCTGCGTCGTGCTGATCCGGCTGCTCTGGGTGTTTCTGTAGAACCGTATGGGGTCGGCCAGCTTGTGAGTCGCCGAGACTCCACCCGACGATCCGGTCGCCTGCCACGGCTTGCCAAGGCCGACCAGCGTCTGGTTGTCCAGGTGGTTATAGATATTCCCCCGGCTGTCCGTGGGCGTCATCGCCGATGCCAGGTTCGGATCGTGCCAACTGTTGGCCGTGTCCGCCTTGTAGTACAGGATCGGCATGCCCGTCTTCTGGCCGGACTTCATCGGACGCGCGTACACGTCGCACAGGACAAAGGTGGTGGCAAGGTAGGGGGCGACATTGGTGCCGTAAATGTCCTGCAGACGCCAGGCGTTGGCGTTCTCCGCCTGCAGGAAGGGCCCCTTCCTCGCCTTCAGGTTATTGTCCCGAAGGGCCGGAGGCATCGCGTCGATGTTCGGGGGATACAGGCTGAGCTTTGCCGCCGCATCCATGCCGTCACGCCGAAAAACCGAATTCGAGTGGAACCCGAGCAAATCCTGGCCCATGAGGGCTTCACAGAGCTTCATCGAGCCGCAGTAAGGCGCGTTCATCGGGTCCAGCGCATTGGAGGAGGGGTAACCATCGAACTCATTGCTGAAAAGCTCGACAGCCGCGTTGATGGCATTGAACTGCGCCATCTGCTGCACATCCCGGGCATAGCGTCTGACCTTGTTGAGTGCGGGCACCATCAGCCCGATGAGAATCACGATGATGCTCATCACGGTCAACAGTTCGATGATGGTAAACGCCCTTCTCTTTCTGGCTTGGTTCATGGTCGGTCTCATGGTTTTCTCCTTTTCAGATGCACGACTCTTGGACCTTCGATCTTGCGGTATTATAGGATCATCCAGCAGAACTGAGGCTGGTAATCACCTGGATCATCGGCAGGAACACAGACAGCACGATGACCATCACCGTGCTGCCGAGGACGAGAATGATCATCGGCTCGAGCATGGACATCAGACTGCCGACGAGGACATCCACCTGCTCATCGTACTGATCGGCCACTTTCATAAGCATCTTATCCAGATCGCCCGTTTCCTCTCCAACGGCCACCATGCTGCTGACGAGCAGGTCCACCGTCTTGGAGGCCCGCAGCGGTGCGGCGAACGTATCGCCCTGACGAATGGAGTTGTGGACGTTCGCCAGCATCTTCGCATACACTTCGTTGCCGGCCGTCTCGCGGCTCACGTTGATGGCGTCGAGGATGGGCACGCCGGCACTGATCAATGTGCCGAGGGTCCTCGTCCATCGCGTGATCGAGATTTTGCTCGACAACTGGCCAATGACCGGCAGTTTCATGGTGATGGTATCCAGGACAAACCGGCCCGGCAGGGTCTTGCGCACGAGTCGCAGGAGGACGACGATCCCGAAGGGTATGCCGATCAGAACGGCCCAGCCATATTGATGGGCAATCCAGTAGCTAATCCCGAGCACGGTCATCGTCACGGGATTCAGCTTGCCCTGGACCATTTCCTGCAGCACGCCCTGGAATGTCGGGATCACAAACGTCATCAGGCCCAGCACAATGGCGAATGCCGCCGTCATCACCACGATGGGGTAGATCATGGCCCCTTTCACGCGTCCTTTCAGCCGGATGGCCTTTTCCTTGAAGTCGGCGATGCGGGCCAGGATCAGGTCGAGCACGCCGCCGGTCTCCCCGGCCGCCACCATGCTGACGAACAGACGGTCGAAGGCACGCGGGTACTTGGCAAAGGCCTCGGAGAGCGTCGAGCCCCCCTCGATGTCGTCGGCCACGTATCCGATGATTCGTTTGAAGTTGCCGGCCTTCTGCTGCTCCTCGAGAATCCGCAGCGACCGCAGGATCGGCAGACCGGCGTCCTGGAGAGTCGAGAGCTGTCTGGCAAACTGGGTGACGTATTTGACCTTGACTCTTGCCCCGGACCCACGGCGTTTCTTGGTCTTGGCCCCCGCCTTGCCCGCCGCCCCTTTGGCCGCCCCCTTGGGACGGACCTTCGTGGGGAAGTATCCCATGGTGCGGATCTTGCTGACCGCCTCTTTTTCACTGAGAGCTTCTATTTCGTCCTTGATTTCGACGCCCTGGGAGTCCAGCGCCACATATTGAAAGACAGGCATGTTCCTACCTCACTCTTAACCGATCCGTTCCCACTCACGTTCTTCGGTCCCTCGGACCCCTTAGCCTTCGATCATCGTCTCCTTGACGATCTCATCGATCGTTGTGATGCCGTCGTAGATTGCGGCCAGACCACTATCGCGAAGCTGCCCCATCCCGGCCTTTTGGGCCGCGACACGCAGCACGTTCGTCGAGGCACGATTCATGACCAACTCGCGAATCTCGTCGTTGAACACCATGATCTCGAAGATCCCGATTCGTCCCTTGTAGCCGGTGCCGTTGCACTTGTTGCAGCCGCGCCCGTAGTAGAATTTCTTGCCTGCGGTCTCCTGCTCGGTCAGGCGCAGGTCCTTGAGCTGGGCCGCGTCGGGATTGAACGCCGTCTTGCAGCTCGAGCAGATCTTTCGCACCAGTCTCTGGCTCACGATTCCCTCAATGGTTGCCGTCAAAAGGAAGGGCTCGACCCCCAAGTCCAGCAAACGGGCAATCGTGCTCGGGGCATCGTTCGTGTGCAGGGTCGTGAACACCAAGTGACCGGTCAGCGAGGCCTGTGCGGCGATTTCCGCGGTCTCAAGGTCGCGAATTTCGCCGACAAGGATGATATCGGGATCCTGACGCAGGATCGAACGCAGACATCGGGCAAACGTCAGGCCGATATCTGGCTTCATCTGCACCTGGATCATGCCGTCCATATCGTACTCCACCGGATCCTCGGTGGTAATGACCTTGGTGTCGATGGTGTTCAGCTCACTGATCGCCGAGTACAGCGTCGTGGTCTTGCCGCACCCGGTGGGGCCCGTGACGATAATGATCCCGTTGGGCTTGTTGATCAGCAGGCGCAACGTCTTGATATCACCAGGTCTCAGGCCCAGCTTCTCCAAGTCGAAGCTCATCTGGCTGCGGTCCAAGACGCGCAATACGACACTCTCGCCGAACATCGTGGGCAGCACGCTGACACGCAAGTCCACCGGATTGCCCTGAACGTTCAGCGAAATTCGGCCGTCCTGGGGCAACCGGCGCTCGGCGATGTCGAGGCTCGCCATGACTTTGATGCGGGAGCTTAAGGCCGCCGCAATGTACTTCGGCGGCGGGATCATCTCGTAAAGAACGCCGTCGATGCGGTAACGCATCTTGTATTCGGTTTCAAACGGCTCGAAATGGATGTCGGACGCCTTGTCGCGGATAGCCTGCAACAGAACGAGGTTTAGTAATTTCTTAACAGGGTTGGATTCCGAGAGGTCCTTCAGCTCGCCAATGTCGATACTCTGGTTTCTCCCGTCGAACTCTTGGAGAAACGCATCAGCCTGAATCTCGTCGATCAGCTCGGTGATGTTATCGTCCTGTTTGGCTTCGTAGTACTTCGTAAGAGCGCTCTCCAAACCGTCACGGTCGGTCATCTTCGCCGTCACGGTGAAGCCCATCAACGTCCGCAAGTCATCCGTGGCACGGAAGTTGTCGACGTTGTCGAGTGCAACCGTCAGCTCATTCTTGTCTTTGCTGTACGCAATCGGAAGGATGTGATAGGTCTTGGCCATCTGGGCCGGCACCTTTTCGATGGTCTCGGCCGGGATGTCCACCCCGTCGATGCTCAAGTACTCCATTCCGCGCTTGGCCGCCAATGCGACCTGGAGCTGCGTCTCATCCACCAGCCCAAGCTCAAGGAAGATCTGCCCGATGCGGATGCTTCCCCCCCGTTGCTTCTGGATCTCGAGGCATTCATGAACCTTCTCGCGGCTCAGAACGCCCATCTTCATCAGGATCCTGCCCAACGGCCGGCCACGAAGCTGCTCAACAGGCGGAAGTTTATCGAATGGCTTTTTTCCCATCACGATAGACCCTTAAAGACCCTATAACCAATACGAACGTATTCTAACAAAGTAAATAGCGACTGCAAAGAAAATTACGTATTGGACACCTGGTTAATGAGACGCCGCCAAGTGCTCAAAACCGGGCGTCAATCCATGGAGTCCCACTCACGGGATGATACAGTCCCTTGCCCCCGTCACCTCCGCTTGATGTGGCCCTACCGAAGAACTCTCGGACCATCACGTCTTGAGGATCGGTCCCATATCCTCGAGTTCCTGTTTTGCCTCTTCGGCCTTCTTCTTCAGCTTGGCGCCCTTTGCTCCAGCCATCTTGTTGAGGGCCTTCTGCTGCAAGGCGCCAGGCTGGCGTCCCTTTTCCAGCATCTCCTCCAGGGTGATTTTCCCCGTATCGTAAAGCATCCACAAATGCTCATCCAGCAATTGCATGCCGAGCTTCTTGCCGGTTTGGATGCTCGAGTCGATGCGGTAGGTTTTGTTTTCACGGATCAGGTTGGCGATGGCCGGTGTTACGACCATGAACTCATAAGCGGCAATCCGACCGCGTCCAGTCGCCAACGGGCAGAGTTCCTGGCTCAGGACTGCCATCAGGTTACCGCCAAGCTGCGTTCGGATCTGCTCCTGCTGCTCTACTGGGAATACGTCAATGATTCGGTTTACGGTCCCTGCCGCGCTGGTGGTATGCACTGTACTGAAGACCAAGTGGCCTGTTTCGGCAGCGCGGATCGCGTTGCTGATCGTCTCCAGGTCGCGCAATTCGCCGACGAGAATCACGTCCGGATCCATACGCAGGACGCGCCGCAGGGCTTCGCCAAAACTCGGCACATCGACCCCAACCTCGCGCTGGTTCAGGATCGACTTCTTGTGGGGATGGTAGTATTCGATGGGGTCTTCGACCGTTATGATATGCCGGTCGAAGTTCTCATTGATGTAGTTGATCATGGTAGCCAGCGTGGTGGTCTTGCCGCTTCCCGTCGGTCCGGTAACCAGGAACAGCCCGCGGGGCCGTCGGCACAGAGCGGCACAAATCTTCGGCAGGCCGATTTCCTCGAAGGTGAGCATCTTACTCGGAATCTGACGCAGCACCATCGACACACACCCCTTCTGCTTGAACACGGAAACGCGGAACCTCGCCGCCGTGCCAAAGGCAAAGCCGAAGTCAGTTCCACCCTCCTCTTGGAGTTCCTGCTGGCATCGGTCCGGCGTGATACTCTTCATCAAGGCGGTGCTATCTTCCGGCTCGACCACCTTCGTCTCAAGCGGTCGGAGATGACCGTCGAGCCGCAGCGTCGGCGGCCTGCCCACACTGATGTGAATGTCGGATGCCCCCTGCGTGACGCACGCATGGAGGAGTCGATCCATGTTCAAACTGGCCATCGCGTCGTTGCCCTTTAACTCTGTTCCTCTATGATGCCTTCGATCTGCGCGTTTCGCGAGACCTCCTCGGCCGTCGAAGTTCCCTTGAAAACCTTGAGCACCCCGTCTTCAGCAAGCGTTCGCATGCCGGTGGCCTTTGCCGCTTTCCTCAATTCGCCGGTCGGGGACCTCTTGTACGCCAATTCCCGCAGTTCGGCATTCATTTCGACCATCTCGAAGATGCCGAGCCGGCCCTTGTAGCCGGTATTGTGGCACGCGCTGCACCCTGCCCCCTTGTACACCGGCCGCTTTTTGATCTCCGCCGGATCGATCCCGAGAAGCCGCAGATGCTGCGGATTCGGGTTCTCGTCCACGACCTTGCACTTCTTGCAGATCACGCGGATGAGCCGCTGTGCCATGATCGCCTGAATTGAGCTGGCAACCAGGAAGGGCTTGACCCCCATATCGATCAAACGGGTGATCGCACTGCACGCGTCGTTCGTGTGCAGGGTGCTGAACACCAAGTGGCCCGTCAGAGCGGCCTGAATGGCGATATCCGCCACTTCGCTATCGCGGATTTCGCCGACGAGGATGATGTTCGGCGCCTGACGCAACATGGATCTGAGGATCCGGTCGAATGTCAGGCCGATGTCTTCCTTGACCTGGCACTGGTTCATGCCGGGGAACATGTACTCGACGGGGTCCTCGGCCGTAATAATTTTCTTATCCGGCTTATTCAATTCCTGGAGTGCAGCGTACAGCGTCGTCGTTTTGCCGCTACCGGTCGGTCCGGTCACCAGGAAGATGCCGTTGGGCCGTTTGATGATCCCCTGGAACTGCTCGTAGTTGTCCTGCTCGAATCCCAGCGACTCAATACCGATGTTGACGGCGTCCGGCCGCAGAATACGCAGCACCACACTGGGCCCATGCACCCCTGG
>Ga0315286_10001488_pt1 | contig 21212 bp, 19 predicted proteins | sample YL17G10_0_MG_FD_205038 | JGI IMG/M metagenome (GOLD analysis project Ga0315286, IMG submission 205038) | Sediment microbial communities from Yellowstone Lake, YNP, Wyoming, USA - YL17G10_0 | ecosystem: Environmental > Aquatic > Freshwater > Lake > Sediment | place: USA: Wyoming | collected... | reverse complement strand
CAGCGGGTGCAGCCCGAACAGCGCGCCCACCAGAAGGCTGCGCCACCATGCGCCGGTGAGGCGGTTGAGGATGACCACCAGCAGGAGCACGTTCAGCAGGTGGAGCGCGAGGCTCGTGGCGTGGTGCCCTGCCGGGGCAAGACCGAACAACTGCACGTCGAGCAGGTGCGAGAGCGACGTGAGCGGGTGCCAATTGCTGCCGTGGGGCTCTCGCAGGAACCAACGCACGCCCGCGGCGGTCAGGCCGGGAGCGACGTGCTGGTTCTCGTAGACGTAGACGGGATCGTCGAGGATCACCCAACCGTTCCGCAGCACCCCTGCGAACGCCGCGAAGACGGAGACGGCCAGCAGCGCCAGGGAGAGAGCGCGGATCCCGCGCGGACGAAGCGGGCCGCGCGGCGCAACGGCGTCAGGGGTGATCGTGCCAGACATGGAGAAGCGCTCCTCCGACTGTGACGGCGCCGAGGTCGCCATGGTACGCGGCCACCAGGGCGGTCGTGAAGCGGGCGACGGCGCGGATGCTGGCGAAACGGCGCACGGCGCCGACACCCTGGAAGGGCAGGAACCAGACCGGCGTGCCCGCGAAAGAGCGCAGGAAGGACTCCAGCGCCCCGGGCTGTGATACCATCCTCCGCCATGATGCGCCCGATTCGCGCCACTTGCGCCGCGCTCTCCACGGTCCTCGCCGCCGGCACGGCGCTCTTCATCGCGCTCGCCCCGGCGCACGCGGGCGCACAGCCCGCCGCGACCAACAGGGGCAGGCTCGAGCCGATCTCGGACACGAGCGGCGGCGTCCTCGACGAGGGCGCGTTCATAATCTCCCAGAACGGGAAGCCGGTGCGCGTCGAGGAGTTCGCCATCGAGCGGACGGGCGACACGCTCTTCGTGCGAGCCGCCAGCCTGGTGTCGCTCCCCGAACGGGCCGAGCAATCCGTGGACAAGAGCATGGTCCTCGTGGTCGGGTCGCTCGACTTCGCCATGGGCAGTTACTGGTCGCAGCAGATCGCCGGCACGGACACGCTCCGGCGCGGGGTCGAGGTCACGCCGGGAGACACCGTCCTGACGGCCTGGCGCGAAGTCAACGGGCGAGGCGTCGGGGATGTCCTCGCGATGCCGGCCGGGCGCATGTACGTCCTTGACCCACCCATCTTCACCACCTTCAACTTCCTCGGGCGGACACTGCAGGGGAAGGTCTGCGACCGGCGACCGATCAAGGTGCTCGTCCTCGGCGCCCGGGATTCCATGGTGGACGGCACGGTGACCGACATCGGCAACGAGTCCATCCGCTGGGGCGGACGGCCGGTGCTGGCGCGCAAGCTCGTCATCGCCGATGCGGCGACGTCCTTCACGGCGTGGTTCTCGCCCGACGGCCGCATGCTCAGGCTGGAGCAGGCCCGGGACAGCATCCGCGTGGACCGCAAGGCGCCGGCGCTCAAGCGCCAGCCACCGCGCACGAAGTAGCGGCGCGGGAGCGGACGCGGCGGGTGCCACGGGGAAACGAGCGCATTCGGCCGCATCTGCCTCGGATCCTCCTGGCCCTGTCCCTGGCGTTGAATGCGCTCTTCGTGCTCGGGTCGGTCGCTGTCGTCCTGAGCATGGGCGGGCTTCCCTGGCTCCATCGCGAGCTGGCCGATGTGTTTCCCTCGCTCCGCCGCCACGAGCCCCCGGCGGACTACGCCCACAACATGCGGAGCATGTTCGAGCAACTGCCCGCCGGCCCCGACGACATCCTGCTGCTGGGGGACAGCATCCTCGACTACGGAGAGTGGCACGAATTCCTCGCGAATCCCCACGCGAAGAACCGGGCGATCAACGGAGACTACACCTGCACCATCCTCCCGCGTCTGGACCAGATCACGCGAGGCAGGCCTCGCCATGTCGTCCTCCTCTGTGGCATCAACAACATCCAGAATGGCGTGCCGTACGCGCAGACCATCCGGGAGTATGCCCGGATCGTGACTACGATCGCCTCCCAATCCGCCCGCACCGACCTGTGGCTGCTGCCGGTACTGCCGGTCAACACGCAGCTGTACCGCAAATGGATCGTCCCCGGCATGGACTACCTTCACACGCCCACCCGGGAGGATGTCGCCGCGCTCAACGGGTTCATCCGAACGCTTGCCATCGATCGTCCGCGCATTCATTTCGTCGACCTCCCCGGGCTACTCGATCCCACCGGGGAGCTGCGCCAGGAGTACTCGTCGGACGGCATTCACCTGAATGGTCGAGGCCTGGAACAGGTGGCGCTCCGGCTCAAACAGGAACTGCCCCCCCACGACTGACCGCGCGGGAGAGCCCCCCGCGGACCATGACGTCGCCGGGCCCGCAGGGCGCCCTTGCCTGGATAGGACACCTTGGGAAACGAGAGCCGCATCATGAAGACGCGCCTGTTCAGGAAGATGATGATTCTCTCCGTGGCGCTGAATACACTCGCCGCGATCGGGCTCGTCGCCCTGATAGAGAAGAAGGGCGGGTGGTCCTGGCTGGATCGCCAGGTTCCCAGGGTGTTGGGCGCGATGCGGGGAGGGTCGGTTTCGAGCGGCTTTCCGAACACCTCCCTGAGCGTCTACGGACGATTGCCGGTCGCGCCCGGCGACATCGTCATGCTCGGGGATGATCTGCTGGAGTACGGAGCCTGGCACGAACTTCTCGGCGACCCGCGCGCCAAGAACCGGGCGATCGTCGGAGACGACACCCATGCGATGATCGAGCGGCTGGGCCAGGTCGTCGCGGGCGGCCCACGCCATGTTGTCGTCTGCTGCGGGAGCAACAACCTCCGCAGGCGGGTGCCACGGGCGCAGACCGTCCGGGAGTATGTTCGGATCGTGACGACGCTCGCCTCGCGATCGCCCGACACGGACATCTGGCTGTTACCGGTATTGCCAGTGAACCGGCGCCTGTACCGCGAATGGATTGCCCCGGACTGGCCGTACCTGAACATCCCGAGCCACCGGGAAGTCGAGGCGCTCAACGCGGAGATCCGGGCGCTCGCCGCCGATCGGCCGCGCGTGCATTTCCTGGACCTGCGCGAAGTCGTCGACTCGGCAGGCGAGTTGCGTCAGGACTGCACGCTGGATGGCTTTCACCTGAATGGTGAAGGCTTTCAGCGGGTCGCGATGCGTCTCCGGGACAATCTGCTCGGCAACCCCGGCGCGCCGCGGAAATAGCCCCTGACACCGCATCACCTGCATTTCGGGCCGCTGGTGCAAGCAACCCCCTCGCCGGCCCGCTACGCCTCTTTCGCCCGCCGCGTCAGCCACTCCAGCAGCAGCCGCACGCCGTAGCCGGTGGGCCCGCGTCGTTCGTGCGGCCGTTCGGACGGCGCCCAGGCCGTATTCGCGATGTCGAGGTGCGCCCAGCGCAGGTCCCCCGTGAAGTGCTTGAGGAATCGCGCCGCGACGCAGGCGCCGCCATCGCGCGAGGCGGCTGCGTTGACGATGTCGGCCGTGTCGCTCTCGAGCTCCTTCTCGTACTCGTCCCACAGTGGCATGCGCCACAACCGTTCGCCGGCCGCCTCGCCCGCCGCAAGCAGCTCGGCGGCCAAGCCGTCGTTGGTGGTGAACAGGCCAGCCACGTAAGGGCCCAATGCGATCCCGATGGCGCCCGTCAGCGTTGCCAGGTCCACGACCGTCGCGCCCTCGTAGCGCTGCGCGTAGACCAGCGCGTCGGCCAGCAGCAGCCGCCCCTCGGCATCCGTGCTGGTGACCTCGATGAAGGTGCCATTCATCGCGCGTAGCACGTCGCCGGGCTTGAGCGCGCGCCCGCCGGGCATGTTCTCGGCCGCGGGGATGAGCCCCACGATCCGCAGCGGCAGCGTGACGCTCGGCAGGGCCGCGAACAACCCGAGCACGGCCGCAGCGCCCGCCATGTCGTATTTCATCTCGTGCAGGCCATCGCGCCGCTTGAGCGAGATGCCGCCCGCGTCGAAGGTCACGCCCTTGCCCACCACCACGACCGTGGGCGGCGCCTCGCCACGCTCGGCCTTCGGCCCCCGCTCGAGCACGATGAAGCGCGGCGGGTGCACGCTGCCGCGCCCCACGCCCAGGATGGCGTTCATGCCGAGGCGTTCCATCGCGGGCACGTCGAGCACCTCGAGCTTCGCCCCCGCGGCGTGCGCCACCTCCTTCGCGCGCTCCACGAGCTGCTCGGGAGTGAGGTCGCCGCCTGGCATGCTGGTGAGGTCGCGCGCCAGCACCGCGCCCTCGGCCCACCGCGCTCCACGCTCGACAGCCGCCGCCAGCGATGGCGCCCGCTCCGTGCCGGACTCGACCACCTCGACACGCTTTAGCGCCGGGGCTCCGGGCTTCGTCCGGTAGGCGGTGAAACGCCAGGGGCCCAGCACGGCGCCCTCGGCAGTGGCCTGCGCGGCCGCGACCGGGTCGAGCCGGTCCGCGCCGAGCGCGGCGATGACGACGGTGCCGGCGCGCAACTCGCGGGCCTTGCGCACCGCGGCCGCGGCGGCGAGGCGGACGCGCTGGAGCGAGAGCCCGGCCCGGGGCCCCAGGCCCACGACCAGGATCCGCTTGAGCTTGAGGCCTTTCGGGTAGAGCACGACGAGTTCGGCGTGTGCGCCGCTGAAATCACGGCGGGCCAGCAGGGCCGAAAGAGCGCCATGCGCGGCGCGGTCCACGGCCGCAGCCGCTCCCGCGAGCTTCCGCTCGCCCTTGAGGAGGCCGACGACGAGCGCCCCGGCCGGGCGCTGTAAGAGGTCCCCGCAGCGGAATACGATGTCCATGTGACGGCCCCCCCTCGTGAGGCAGAACGGCGGTGGACCGCGGCAGACTAGCCCATGGGACGCGGTTACCCAATGGGGGCCCTGCGGCGGGGGGGGCTTGCGCCGCTCTAGCAGGCCCGCGGCGCCGCGTCTGAAATCATCCGTCCGTCCGACGCATCCGAGCGAAGGCGCCGAAGCGCTTGCGCTCCGCGAACCCCCGCTGCATTCTGTGGCTGGACGGCCCGGATCCATCATCCATCCGGGCGAGCGTTGCCGCAGCGCATCAGGGACTGGATGCGGAAATGGTCCCGCCAGCCGGCGGGCGAACGAGCCCCGAATGGAATCCGGGGCGACACCGAGGAGAAACGACATGCGACTTCGTCCGTGGATCATCCTGAGTCTCACGCTCGTGCTGGCTGTCTCCGTGGCAGGCTGCGGCGCCAAGAAGGACGCGCAGACCACGATGACCGACAGCACCGCCTTCGCGACCAACCCGACGGAACAGGGCCAGGGGGATCTCGCCCCGCAGGGGCAGGTCCCGCCGCCCGAACCCGAGCCCGTGCCGCAGCCCCGGGTGGGAACGCCGAAGAAGTCACCCGCGCCCACGCCGAAACCCGAGACCCCGGCGCCCGCACCCACACCAGCGCCGAATCCGGGCATCACAGTGCCGGCTGGCACGACCATCACCGTCACCGTCAGCACACCGATCTCCTCGGAGACCGCGCAGGTCGGTGACACATGGACCGGCGTGGTGAAGAACAACGTCGTCGTCGCCGAGAAGACCGTGATCCCGTCCGGCAGCACCGTCAGCGGCACCGTGAGCGCGGTGAAGCCCGCGGCACAGGGCGACAGGGCCATGCTCGATCTGGCCATCGGCTCGATGACCGTCGAAGGCACTGGTTATGCGGCGCACGCCACCACCACGGCGATCGAGGCCGGCTCCACCCGCGCGCGGAACCTCGGTGCCATTGCAGGCGGCGCGGGGGCCGGGGCGCTCATCGGTGGAGCGGTCGGCGGCAAGAAGGGCGCACTCATCGGCGGCCTGCTCGGTGGCGCGGGGGCCGGCGGCGCGGTGGCGAGATCGAAGGGCTACCAGGTGGTGCTCAAGGAGGGCGCGGAGCTCACCTTCTCGACCAGCGAGGCGGTGAACATCAAGCGCTGATCCGGCGGACCGGCTCGTGCGCTGCAGGACGGCCCCGAGGCGGTGCTCCGGGGTCGTCGGCGTCCCGGCGCGGGCGGGGCGCTTCGACTGAGACGGAGCCTGCGGGCCTCTGGTCCGCTCGAGTCGCAGCCGTTCGCGGTGTCCCGGACCGGCACGGTTCGTGACGAGTGGTGCCCCGCCGCGTACACCGCGGGCCGCGGGGCGGGTGGCTCACCGTTGAGGCACTTGGGTTTCGCCGCGCGCCAAGCATGGCACGTGGAGTGCTCTTCCGACCGGACGTCGTCTCCTTCCCCCTGGTCGGTTCAACGCCGCGGCCACCGCGCCGGGCACAACGGAGGACTCATGAGAAACAGACTCCTGCTCGCAGTGTCCCTGCTTGCCGCCGTCGGACTGCTCGCCGGCTGCGGGAGGACCTCGGTGAACTCCCCCGCTTCGAGCGACACGCCATCACTCGACCAGGCGGAGGTCGCAAGCGTGGTCGCGAGCGAGCCCGAGGTGGTCGAGGACGGCCAGTTCGAGAGCACCGAGGTCACGAGGCTGGGCGGGAGCCCGGGCGCAACCGGGGTGCTTGCCGCCATCAACCCGTTGTATTTCTGGCGCGTCATCACCAGTGTGGATCGGCGCTTCGAGTTCGCCTTCGCAGACTCCGACTCGACCGGGCGGCCCACCACCGCCATCGTGACCTTGCACAAGCGTCTCGCCGGGCGCTTCAACATCCTGACCGGCGTGCCGGGTGGCGACGAGACGACCATCGACTCGTCGGTCAGCGTCATCCGCAAGCCGCTGGCCGACCGCTGGGCGCGCCGAATCCTGCTCAAGCGCCTTCCCACGTCCGACTCGTCCCGAGGTGTGTGGCGGGTCGTGGCGACGTCCGGGGTCGAGGTCTCCTCGCGTGACGCCACGACCCGGATCGAGAGCCTGCGCCTCCAGACCGCGGACGTGGACACCACAGTCACCGACCCGCTGCGCTTCTTCTACCTGCGCCGGATCCTGAGGCTCGAGCCCGGCACCCCGGTCACGCTCACGGTGACCACGCTGAAGAACGACGACGTCGTGGTGATGTGCCGCTCCGGGCACCGGTTCCGCTTCCACAACAACGGCGACAACACCTACACGGGAGTCTGGCAAGTGCCGGACCTGCGCGAGGGACCCGGACCGCGGCCGGGCCCGGGTCGCCCGCCCGTCTTCCACTTCGGCGTGAACGCGCTCTCGCACGGCACGCTCTTCGACGACCAGGCGCCGTACGACTCGCAGGCCTGGCTGCTGCCCGTGGTCCTCGCGCCCGGCGAGGTCGCGGACGCACTGCCTTAGCCGCCGCCTCCGGGGCATGCCCGTTCGACGGGCGGGCCGACCGGCCCGCCCGTCAGGCTAGAGCCCCTCCTCCTTCTCGTCGTCCCCGCCGTTGTCCTCCTCCTCCGGCGGCGCCGCATCGCTCACGCGCCCATGGCGGAAGATCTCGGCCCACTCCTCGATCTCCTTCTTCGAGAGCGTGACCGGCTTCTCGGGGTTCTCTGGCGAGGCCGGCCCCATCACGCTCGCGAGGAACAGGTCCGAGAGCGAGACGTCCGCGCCCATGGCGCGCGCGTGGCGCGCGACCTCGAGGTCCGCAGTCACCACGGTGACCCGCTCGATTCGCTTCATCCGCTCCTCGACCAGCTCGCGGATCACGTCGTCGGCCGACTTCGGCGGCCGCGAGAAGCGCACTTCGACGCGGCCCTGGCGCTCGTCGGAGCTGACGCCCTGGGCGCCATCGAAGACAACGAGGAACTTCGCGTCTCCCGAGCCCACGGCCCAGGAAAGCAGGTTCACGAGCTTCTCGCGGGCCTGGCGCAGGGTGCGGTCCGCCCCCAGCCGCAACGCCGCCGAGCGGTGAATGAGGTTGTAGCCATCCACGATGACGAGGCGCTCGTCCATGCGGGACTCCGGGGATAGGACGGTCGGAGGATCGGAGGCCCGGACTATAGCGCAGAGTGGAGAAGACCGGGCAGGAGGCTCGGCGGCGCGACGCGACTACGCCGCAGTCTCCCCCTCGGCGAACGAGTGCCGAGCCTGGAGCTGGGTGACCACCTGGCGCGCCTCCAGCGGGTCGAGCGCGACCCCGAAGCGCACCGCCCTGCCGCAGTAGCGGAAGGAGATGCCCGGCCCGCCGACCCCGATGACCCGCAGGATCGCGCTCGCCTGCTCCGCCGACATGGCCGCCTCCCCGTCGGGCGCCTGCGCGCTGCACGCCACCCGGACCTCGGTGAGCGGCGGCAGCGCCTGCGCGACGAGGTCCCGGACGTGGTCGAGCTCGTAGGCCTTCGTCGGGCCCAGCCCGAACGCCTCGCGCCGGATCGTGAGCGCGTCCGGCCGCAAGCGCACGCGCTCGTGGCCGGCGAGCATCCACACACAGATGGAGAGCGCCGCCGCGCCGCCGAAGGTCCAGAGCCCGAGCCAGACGGCGAGGAACGCCTTCGCCGGCAGTGGCGACGGCGAGAGGATCTGGCGCAGCACGAACACCTCGCCAGTCGCCCAGCCCGCCAGCCAAAGCCCGAGAAAGACGATCATGGGCCAGATGCGCGGCGCCGGGATGACGATCTCCAGTCCCTCGGGACTGTCGTTCACCGCCGCGCGCGCTGCGAGCGTCCCCGTGTACTCCACGGGCCCTCCCTGTCGGTCGCTACTCGCCGCCCGACGTCGTGTGCCGGATGGTCCCGTTGTCACCAACGACCCAGCCACGCCGCGCATCCAGGAAGAACACGCCGCGCAGCCGGTACTGACTGTTCACGGTCTGCGGAGCCCAGGTCTCACCGCCATCGGAGGTGCGCAGCACGGCGCCCGTGCCGTTCAAACCCACCGCGAAGCCGGTCAGCGTGTCCGCGAGGCACACGCCTTCGAGTTGGTTGAGGCTGCCCGCATTCCCCAGCACCCAGGCCACCGAGTCCGGCGTGGCCGCGGTGCGGGGCACCACGCCCTGCGCGCCGACGGCCACGGCCGTCTCCGCGTCGACGCGCCACAGGGCCTTGAGCGCCTGGCCCGTGATGGAAGGCACGATGAACCACGAGAGGCCGCGGTCGTGCGTGCCGAGGATGGTGCCGCCATCGCCCACGGCCCAGCCGTCGCGGGCGCCGGCGAACATGACGCCGTTCAGTTTGAAGCCGCCGCGCACGGTTCTCCGCCACGTCGCCCCGCGGTCGGTGGTCGCCAGGATCAGGCCGCCTGCGCCCACGGCCCACCCTGTGTCACGGGAGGCGAAGTAGACGTCCATGAGGTTCTCGCTGCTGGCCGTATTGGCGAGCCGCGCCCAACTCGAGCCTCCATTCAGCGTGTGAAGGACGGTGCCCCCGTTGCCCGCAACCCAGCCTTCCAGTGCGCTCGTGAACCACACCCCGTGCAGGTCGGTGATGGTGGTTGACAGTTGCCGCGTCCAGGTGGCGCCGGCATCAGTGGTCGAGAGCACGACCCCGCCGTTGCCGACGGCCCAGCCGCGGCGGCCGCCACCGTCGAAGAAGACGTCATACAGACCCTCGGTGGCGTTGCTGGTCTGCACGAGCCAGCCCGTGGTCGTCGGGTAGACCAGCACGGAGGCGGTGTCGGCCTGACCGCCACCCGAGACGATGAGCAGGGCGGAGCCTTCGCCCGTGGCACTCACGAGGCCCCTGGCCGTGACGGTGAACACGCCCGCGTCGCTCGAGGCCCACTTGAGCGCGCCTGTGTAGGGGGCGCCCGCGGTATCCACGGCCGTGGCCGTGAACTGGAGCGTCTGGCCCACGATCAGGGTGTCGGCGGCCACGGACAGCGTCACCGAGGAAAGCGGCGGGGTGAGGATGGGAGCGACCGGGTTCGTGGCCCCTCCGCAGCCCGCCAGCAGGCTCAGCAGGCCGAAGAGCGGCATCAGGCGCTTCAGGGTCGGGTTCATGGCTCGCCACGGGTTCGGGAAGCGAGGGACGGACGGACGTGCCGCCGCCGGGACCAGCCGATAGGTTGCAATTCCAGGGCCGGACGCCCCTGTTGCAGGCGTGGGAGTTAGCGCCCCGCCACGATGCAGGATGCGCGCCGACCGTCCAGTTATTGCGCGCCCCCACCACCACCTGGACGCCCTCCGGGCGCCGTGGACCGCGTTCTTGAGTCGGGTGCGGGGTTCTTCTAGGCTGCCCCCTCGGCGCTGCCTTGCCCCCCCACCGGGGGCACAGTCCACCCTGGAGACTCCCCGATGCTCGAGGTCCGCGACATCGTCAAGACCTTCGATGACCGTGCGGTCGTGAACCGCGTGTCGTTCGAGGTCCGGCCGGGCGAGATCTTCGCTTTGCTGGGACCCAACGGCGCCGGCAAGACGACGCTCATCCGCATGATCACCGACATCCTCAAGCCCGACTCGGGCGAGATCGTCCTCGACGGCAGCCGCGTCGGCGCCGATTCGCGGCGGCAGATCGCCTACCTGCCCGAGGAGCGCGGCCTGTACCGGCGCGTCTCGCCGATCGACGTGCTGGTCTACTACGGGGAGCTCAAGGGCCTCTCGGCGCACGCGGCGCGCTCGGCCGGGCTCGCCCTGCTCGAACGGATGGAGCTCGCGGAGTGGGCCACGAAGCAGGTGCAGACGCTGTCGAAGGGCATGCAGCAGAAGGTGCAGTTCTGCACGGTGCTCATCGGCGAGCCCCGGCTCCTGATCCTGGACGAGCCCTTCACCGGGCTCGACCCACTGAACACGCAGCTGTTCGAGGAGATCCTCGCCGAGCGCCGGGCGGCGGGCAGCACGGTGCTGCTCTCCACGCACCAGATGAACAAGGTCGAGGAGTTGTGCGACCGCGCGTTGATGATCAACCGCGGACACATGGTGCTCTACGGTTCGGTGCGCGAGTTCCGCCGCCAGTACGCGGACCACGCCGTGATATTGCGCTGCGACCGGCGCCCCGACACCGTGGCCGGCGTCCGCGGGATCGAGCCGCTCGACGGGGACTGGAAGCTCATGCTCGAGCTCTCCGCCAGCCCGCAGGCGGTGCTGGGGGCCCTGGTGTCCTCCGGGCTGTCGATCGAGTCGTTCGCGATCGCGAGCCTGCCGCTCGAGGACGTCTTCGTGCGGGTCGTTCGCGAGGGCCTCGGCCTCGACCACGGCCGGAGCGGACCAGCGTTCCCGGGCGAGCCGGCGAGCGGAGGTGCGCGATGAGGTTCTCCTGGACCCGCGCCCTCATCGTGGCGCGCCGCGAGTTCCTGACGACCGTGAAGCGGAAGGCGTTCCTCTTTACCCTCATCGCCGTGCCCCTGTACTTCGGCGGGATCATGACCCTGGCCAGTCGCGGGGAGATGTCCGGCCGGCGCGATTCCATGCGCGCCTTCACCCGGCTGGGCGTGGTGGACTCCTCGGGCCTCTACGCGGACGCGACGCGCGAGATCACCTCGCGCCTGGCGGTCGATCCGACCGGGGCACCCGGCAGGCTTGAGACCTACCGCACGGCCGTCGTGTTCTACCCGGACCAGGCGCGTCTCGAGCGCGCCCTGCGCTCCGGCGAGATCGCGCAGGGGCTGACCATCTCCGCGGACTACCTCGCGACCGGCGCGACGCGCCGCTACGCCCGTTCGACCGGCGCGTTCAATTCGAGCTCCGCGGTGCGCCCGATCGAGCGCTGGCTCGCGCGGAACCTCCTCGCCGGGCTCGCGGACTCGCTGCGCATCGAGCGCGCCACCCGGACCGGCGGCGGCATGGACCTCTACACCCTCGGCAAGGACGACCGCTTCGAGATCAAGGACGACCGCCGCGAGATGCTGGAGTTCATGGTGCCGTTCATGGTCGCGATCCTCCTGGGCGTGTGCATCATGACCGGCGGCCAGTACCTGTTGCAGGGCGTGAGCGAGGAGAAGGAGTCGCGCATTCTCGAGTCCCTGCTCTGCACGCTCTCGCCCGAGGAGTTGCTGGCCGGGAAACTCGTCGGCCTGGGAGGCGTCGGTTTCGCGCTGGTGGCGGTCTGGATCGGGGCGGGCGCGGTGTTGAGCGCCCCGATGCTCGCGATGGCGAAGCTGCCGCTGTCGCCCGCGCTGCTGGCGCTGGCCGTCGCGTACTTCGTGCTCGGCTACCTCTTCTTCGCCAGCATCATGACGGGGATCGGCGCCGTCACGAACAACATGCGCGAGGCCCAGCAGTTCTCGATGATGTTCTCGTTCGCGAACCTGCTGCCCATCATCGTGCTGACCCAGATCCTGGCCAGGCCTGACGGCCCGCTGGCCGTGGCGCTCTCGCTGTTCCCGTTCACCGCGGCGACCGGCATGATGCTGCGGCTGGGCGCGCCGTCGTCCACCGTCCCGGCCTGGCAGATCGCGGTGTCGCTCGCGCTGCTCGCGGTCTCGGGCTGGCTGGTGCTGCGCGGCGCCGCGCGGGTGTTCCGCATCGGGCTGCTGATGACAGGCAAGCCCCCGAATCTGCCGGAGATCTGGCGCTGGGTGCGCGCCGGCAGGTGAGAGCGGGGGTCGCGGACTTCGCGGTGATGTCGCGGTCCGGCACCCCCGGGGGGGCCCGATCCACCGTCGGGCTTCCCGTTCAATGGGCCCCTCGTGACCCCGGCATGGCATTTCAGCACGGAGCGCCGGGCGGAGACGCGCATTTCGCGAGGACCATTTTGTCCTTGTCGCGGCCAGCGGATAGCTGAGACAATCAATCGCCTGCTCGGAGGGTCCGGGTAGTCCCCGCCCGCCTCTTGCGTTTGGCAGACGCGTGAGGACGGACGCGGCTCCGGTCCTTCGAGGCAGGTTCACGAACCGCCGCGGACAGTAAAGCCGGGTCCGCAGGACCCCTGCCGCAGGGCGGCACGGAAGTCGGGGCGCGCGGCGAGCAAGCGCTGCCGCCTCGCTTTCTTCGTGAACGATGCGGGCGGCTGACCGCCCGCGAGGAAACGGGATCGCCCGGGTGTCTCCCGGGCGTCTTCGTTGGGGGAACGGGGAAAACGGGCCCTGTACGGTCAACCCGCGTCGCTCCGCACGATGTGCCCGTCAGGGGCGGCGTGTGAAGCGCTGCACGATCCGCGTCAGGAGCGCCATTGCGTCGGCGGGCGCCGGCGGGCGCCCCGGGTTGACCGTACAGGGCCCCGCAACGGCGTTGAGCAGGATCAACGGCAGGTGGTCGTTGGTGCGCAGCGGCGCCCGCACGAACGGCAGCGTCGCGCACACCGCGGCTTCCGCCACCGAGGCCACGCGCGGCCGGTCCTCGGGCACACAGACGAAGCGCGCCCCGTTCCAGCCGAGCACGGCCGCCACGCAGCTCTCGTAGATCTCGCTCCCATCAGCCGACGTGAGCAGGGTGGCCACGCCCGGGCAGCGCACCCCGTCGTACAGGCTCGGCGGGCCCGGCTTGGGGAACGCGCCTCGCTGCGCCGCGAACGGTGAGACCACAAGGCGGACTGGCATGCCCTGGACCAGACGAGAGCCGGTGCGCCGCTCGGCCCGCAGCTCGTCACCCGCCACCGTGACTCCGTAGACGCCCGGCGGGGCCTCGCGGGCGAAACGAGCAAAGGCCGCCAGTCCCGCCCGGCCCTCGGGCGCGAGCCGTTCCACGTGACCGTCGTAGAGGACCACGCCAGCTCCGGTCACCCGCAGCGTGGTGTACCTCAACGCAGCGCCCCCAGCTTCACGCGCAGTTCTTCGAGCTCGAGGGCGGGGTCCGAGTCGTGGACGATGCCGCCACCCACACCGTAGACCCAGCCCGCTGCATGGCGGATGGCGGTGCGGATGAGCAGGCTCGTGGTCGTGCGCCCATCCCTGGTGAAGCCGAGCGCGCCACAGTACGCGCCACGCGGCGCCCGCTCGAGCCGGCCGATCATCGCCCGGGCCGCCCGCTTGGGCGCACCGGTGACCGAGCCTCCCGGGTGCAGCGCGTCGAGCGCGTCGAGCGCCGTCACCCCGGGCAGCAGCTCGCCTTCGACATCGCTCACCGTCTGCGTCGCGTAGGGCAGGTGGATGAATCGGCGCTCGGCGCGCACCACGACGCTCCGCGGCCGGCACAGGGGCGTGAGGTCGTGGCGCACCAGGTCCGTGATCATGGCCAGCTCGGCCCGGTCCTTGTCGCTGGCAGCGAGCGTTCCCGCGGCATCCGGGCGCGCCGTGCCCTTCATCGGCTCCGAGCGGATCCTCCCGTCCTCGACCTCGAAGAACAGTTCCGGGGAGGCCGAGACGAACTCCCCACCGCCGGGCAATCGCACCCACGCCGCGAAACGCGGGAGGCCGCGGCTCGCCATCCGGGCGAGCAGGGCGGCGCCCGAGGCCGGCGCCAGCCGCGCACGCACCGTGAAGCACACCTGATAGACGTCGCCCGCGGCGATGGCTTCCCGGATCACCGCGACGGCATCGGCGTGTCCGGTTGCGTCGAGTCGCGGCGCGAGGGCAGCCGGAGGAGGCAACTCGAGCTCGGCCACCGGTCGGATCTCCCCGTCCAGGAGCAGGGCATCACGGCCACGGGCCTCGTACGGGGCGAAGAGGAGTCGCGGTGCTCGCGACGCAGGACACAGCCCCGAGAGCAGCACGGCCTCTCCCCCGCCGAAGCCCGGCCCCAGGAAGGCGAATGCGGGCAGCGCCTCGAGGTCGGCGAGCCTCACACGAGCCCCCGGAAGAAACCCTCGATCATCTCGGTCCCTCGGGGCGTCGCGAACGAGTCCGGATGGAACTGCAGGCCCGCCAGCGGAAGGTCCTCGTGCTCCACGGCCATGATGACGCCGTCCTCGCTGGTCGCGACCACGCGGAGCGGGTGGACGACGTCCGCGAGCGCCAGCGAGTGATAGCGCATCACGGTCTGGGGGCCGGCGAACGCGGCGAACCGGCGGGCGCCCGAGAAGGTCGCGACCGAGCGTTTCCCGTGCCGGGGCGGCGTGCGCACCAGGCGGGCCCCGAAGGCCAGGCCGATGGCCTGGTGCCCCAGGCAGATGCCGAGCGTGGGGAGTCGCCGCGCCGCCGCGGCGCGGACCACGCCGACCAGCCCGGCGCGCTCCGGATCGGTGGGCCCCGGGCCGATGACGAGCACGTCCGCGCCGGCGAGCCGCTCCGGGCTCGCCGCGGCCTCGCGACCGGAGACGATCGTCACTTCGTCCCGCCCGCACGGCAACCGGTCGATCACGTTCCACGAGAAGGAGTCCTCGTTCTCCAGGAAGAGCACGCGCATGGGACAGCAGGGAAGCGCAAGCGGCGTCCGCGCACAAGCCGGCACCCGGGGCCGCGGCGGGCGGGGCCGGCTCCCCGGGCGGCGCTTGCGCCCCCGCGCCTGACCCCGCACAATCGCGGCGCGATGCGCTCCCTGCGGCTCGGCCTGGCTCAGTTCAACCCGACGGTCGGCGACCTCGACGGCAACTTCGAGCGGATCGTCGCCGCCGTCGGGCGCGCGCGCGCCCTGGGCGTCGAGGTGCTGGCCTTCCCCGAGCTGGCGATCACCGGCTACCCGCCCGAGGACCTGCTGCTGCGTCCATCGTTCATCGAGCGGGTCGCGCAGCGCACGCGCGACCTTGTCCCCCACTCGGCGGGCATGACCATCGTCGTCGGTACCGTGGAACGCGAGGCGGAGCTGTTCGACGCGGCCGCGGTGCTGCACGACGGCCGCTGGGCCGGCATCTACCACAAGCACCTCCTGCCCAACTACGGCGTCTTCGACGAGAAGCGCTACTTCACCCCGGGCCGCGGGAACGCGGTGTTCGTGCGCGACGGCGTGGCGCTCGGCGTGAGCGTCTGCGAGGACATCTGGTTCCCGGGCGGGCCCGTCGAGGAGCAGGCGAAGCGCGGCGGAGCCGAGGTCCTGCTCAACCTGTCGGCCTCGCCCTATCACGCGGGCAAGGCCGGCGAGCGACGGCGCATGTTGTGCGCCCGCGCCGCCGGGCATCGCGCGATCATCGCCTACGTGAACCTGGTGGGCGGCCAGGACGAGGTGCTCCACGACGGTGCGAGCCTGATCCTCGGTCCCCGGGGCGAGGTGCTGGCCGAGGGCGCGATGTTCGAGGAGGACCTGGTCGTCGCCGACCTCGACCTCGACGCGGTCGCCGCCACCCGGCAGCGCGTTCCGCCGCCGCCCGGAGAACGGGCGGCGCAGGACACCGGGGAGTTGGCGCGCATCGAATTGGCGGCCACCGCCGCGCCCGCGAAGCCGGCGCTGCCCGCCCGCCCGGCCCCTGCACCACGCGACCCCGAGGCCGAGGTCTACGACGCGCTGGTCCTCGCCACGCGTGACTACGTGCGCAAGAACGGTTTCGGCGCGGCGGTGCTCGGACTCTCCGGGGGCATCGATTCGGCGCTCTGCGCCTGCATCGCCGCCGATGCGCTCGGGCCGGGGCGGGTGGTTGGCGTGAGCATGCCGGGCCCCTACAGCGCGGGGTTCTCGCGCGAGGACGCCGAGGCGCTCTGCCGCGCGCTCGGCCTGCGCTTCTACGCGATCCCGATCGTCGAGGTGTTCGAGTCCTACGGCCGCGCGCTGGCGCCGGCCTTCGCGGGGCGCGCGGGCGACATCACCGAGGAGAACCTGCAGGCGCGCATCCGCGGCAACTACCTGATGGCGCTGTCGAACAAGTATGGCTGGCTCGTGCTCACCACCGGCAACAAGAGCGAGACCTCGGTGGGCTACAGCACGCTCTACGGCGACACGGCCGGCGGCTTCGCGGTGCTGAAGGACGTATACAAGACCATGGTCTACCGGCTGGCCCGGCACCGCAACGGGCGCTCGGCCGCGATCCCCGAACGCACGCTCACGCGCCCGCCCACGGCGGAGCTCAGGCCCGACCAGGCCGACCAGGACACGCTGCCACCCTACGACGCGCTCGACGCGATCCTCGAGGCCTACGTCGAGGAGGACCGCTCGGTGGCGGAGATGGTGGCTGCGGGCCACGACGAGGCGACGGTGCGCCGCGTGATGCGCATGGTGGACGCGGCCGAGTACAAGCGCCGCCAGAGCCCGCCGGGAGTGAAGATCACGCCGCGCGCCTTCGGCCGCGACCGGCGCCTGCCGATCACCAACCGCTGGCGCGGGTAGCGCGGTCCTTCGCCCCCTGCACCCGCACGACACGAAGCGCCGGACTCCTCGCGGAGCCCGGCGCGTTCGTGTTCTCAACGTAGTTGGGGGTCTGAGCTAGATTCCCGCGCCGATGACCAGGATCAGGAAGCCCTTGTCCACCCTGATCGTGTTGACGGCTGCCGGCGTTCCGATCGTGTAGAGCGTGAACTCGCCGTCGCCCTTGGCCTCGGCGAGCAGGATCTTCTTGCCCGCGGCGGTGAAGAGCGCCGCCGAATCGTCCCAGCCGATGTTGCGAACGGCGCCGGTCGCCCCGATCGTCCCCGGACCCCACAACTTCGTGGCCTCGGCACGGATCTCGGTGGGGCTGGTGTAGCCGGTGCTGCCAGCGGTGATCCACACCTCGACGCCACCACCAGGCCCCGACTCGTTCGTGAACTTCCCGATGAGCGCGAAGTCCGAGATGTCCTTCAGCTTGTCCTTGTGGTCCTTGTATTCCGGGATCGTGTTCAGGTCCACGGCGGTCAACTCGTAGCCATCGGCGCCGTCAATCGTGAACGGATTCCTAAGCGCGAAGTGCACGAGCACCTGCCCCGATGTGATGAAGCAGCCGGTGACGCCCAGCGCCGCGAGTGCGACCAGCCCGAGGCCCAGCAACAGCAGACGGTTTTTCTTCATGGGATGAGCCTCCTCAGGGGATCGGGATGGAGAAGACGTTGTACGAGACGCCGACGGTCGCGTTCGCCCACTTGCGCGAGACGTCACCCTCCACCGCCGCGGCCAACTCGCCGCGCAGGTGGATCGAGAGCTTCGGTATGGGTGAGATCCCGAGCCCGAGTCCGAAGGTGTAGGTCGTGTTCGTCAGGTCCTCCGACCCATCACGCGACAGCGCGTGGGAACCGATCCCCGCGAACGGGTACAACTGGATCTTGCCGCCGAAGGTCAGCAGCACGTTCGCGCCGAAGCCGGTGACGTCCATGCCGCTGCGCGTGATCGTCGTTCCCTCGATGTCCTGGTCCTTGTCCCCGCCCGAGGTCTTGGCGAAATAGGGCTCCACCGTCACGAGCGGGATCAGGGCCACGGGCACGCGCAGGCCGAAGACCGTGCCCTGCCCGTTGTCGTCCTGGAGGACCGGGATGCTCGCGCCCCCGAACGCCCCGACCCCGACGGATACGGCTCCGGCGGCGCAGGGCAGGAGCGCCAGCGCGAACAGCATGAGGAGCATTGCTTTTCTCATGTGGTTCCTCCTGTTGGGGCTCCGGGGCATCCCCGGTGGCCGAGGGGCCTGCGTACTGCGGCCTCTGCGAATCACGGCAATCTACGCGGCCCGTGCGGGGCGGTCAAGCTTCGCAGAACTGCTTCGATCGGAGCCTCCGTGACCGCACCAGAAGTCACCGTGCCACGCGCACCGCCACCACGCAAGCGGAGGCGTGGCGCGTGAGGCGGTCCGCGACCTGCTCCAGCATGGCCGAGAGGTGGCCGTCGGCCCGCTCCACCGGGCAGAACACGACGACCAGCAGCCGCGTGGTGGTCGCGGTGACCGAGGTGCGCTCCGAGTCCGACGTCGGCGCCCCGAAGGGACCGTCGTCGTCGGCCAGCAACAGGCGCCCGGCCAGGTTCACCCGTTGCTTGCGGATCCCCGGGTAGCCCTCCCCCTCGCGGCCGGCCCGTGCCTGCACAGCTCCCCTCACGTACTCGCGGTCGTACAACCCGAGGGGCAACTGGTGCTCGAGCGAACACAGGTTGCAGACATCCACCGCGAGGTTCACCCGGGGCAGGCCCTTGCCCTGCGCCACGCGGCGCAACAGCGCCTCGCTGCTCGGGCGGGTCTTGGTGGGGTCCACGCCGAGCCGGTGGAACAGCGCGCGGACCTCGGCGACCCCGGGGATGCCGGCCGGCGCCTGGCCGGCGTGCTGGCCCTCGATCCGGGCACAGACCCGCGCGCACTCCTCGTCGAACGCGGCGGGCACCGGTTCCATCCGCAGGTTCTCGGCCTCGAGCAGGCCCAGGGCAAGCACGCCGCGGAGCGAATCCTCGACGGCGAGGCCCAGGTCCGGCGCGTGCGCCTCCATCCCCATCGCGGTCACTCCGGTGACGGGTCCCCGGCGGTCCGGGTCGCCCACGAAGCGGCACCTGCACGCCGGGGCACGCGGCGCATACGGCGATCACGTGCCCCAGCGGGTCTCTGCCGGACTGCTGCTGACAACCGAGTGGGCGGCGGGAAATCCCTTTCCGACCCAACAGATCAAACGACGATATCGTCGCTCGCTGCGGCCAAACATCATTGTCTTCGCCGCCCACGCGGAATCTCGGGATCTAGTGGGCGCCGCTTCGCTGAACGCGCCCGTCGCGACGGCGATGCAACGGGCGACAATCTCTTGGACGCAACATAGCGTGAACGGCAGCAGGTGCCAAGAGGTAAATTGCGGACGCGGACCGCGTGGCGCATGGCGCAATGAACGTGCCGGAAGCAGGCGGCCCGGGCGCTCCGGGCGACGAACCGCACAGGCGCGGCGGAAACCTCACCGCGACGTTACGTCTCGACCTGGGGCAGCTTGCGCTCGACCGAGACGACGCGCCAGCGCCGGCGCTCCGTCTCTTCACCCAACTCCACCTCGTCGCCAAGCGCGCGGCCCATGAGCGCGCGGCCCACCGGGGTCTGGAACGAGATCACGTTCTCACCGTGGTGATGCTCGTCCTCGCCCAGGATCCAGTAGCTGCGGGATCCCTGGTCGCCGGCCTCGAGCACGACCTCCGTGCCAAGGCCCACGACGCCATCGCGGTACACGACGTCGTCCACGAATCGCGCCCGCGCCAGGCGCAACTGGAGCGCTGCGACCATCTGGCCAACGTTGGCCTGCTTGAGCTTCGCTGAGTGGTACTCGGCGTTCTCGCTCAGGTCCCCCAGCTCCCGGGCCTTCTGGATCGCCGCCGGGATCGTGGTCCGCAGCTCGCGCTCGAGGCGCCCGATCTCCTTTTGGAGACGCTCCCAGGTGGCCTGTGTCATGATCGGCAGTTCCGCGCCCTCAACCTGCTGGCCTACGCCCTCGAAGAGCCGGTCCGTGCGTTTCTGCCGTTCGCCGCGGATGACCGCAACCTCCTCGGCGAGCCCCAGCCGGTCGAGCGCATCGAGCGCAGGGAACAGGTAGCGATCGCTCGAGCGCCACGCGCGGAACAGGATGCGCACCTTGAGCTGCACCTCCTCGGGACAGGACCGGCCCTGCAGCAGGCGCTCGAACGCCCCACCCGGTTCGAGCCAGCGTTGCACCTTCTCGGCGACCGTGCGCTTGGGCCGGTCCTCGAGCAGCGCCAGCGCCGACCACAGCACGAGCCAGCCGTCAGGCGGGGCCACGGGGGCCTCCAGTTCGTCTTCGATGGCGCGCAGGGCCGCGCCGGGATGGCGCGCGGCGTGCAGCAGGAGCGTGCGCCGCAGTTCCGTGCGCCCGTCATCGTCGAGCAGCGCGCGCAACCTCACGGCCTCCTCGCGCACGGCCGAGAAGCGCGAGTCGAGCGCGGAGAGGATCGCATCGGACACCACCCCGGGCGCATGCGAGACGGCAAGCAGCGCCAGTTGCTCCGCCTCCCCCGAAAGGTCGGTGACCGCCAGGCCCTGCTCCCACAGGGTCCCGAGCACCCCGGTCCAGTCCGCGCCACGCTCGGGGAACCAGCGCGCGAAGTAGAGTCCCGCCCGCGCGCGGTCCACGCGCTCGCCTTCCGCGTCAAGCATGGTGCGCTCGACGAACTTCCCGAAGCGCTGCGTCAGCGCCGGCTCGGCGGCCGGGTGCTGCGAGAGGAATTTGCGCAGGGTCGCGAGGTTCGCGCGGGCGGGCTTGTTGACCGCGAGGCCCGGCAGCGGCGCGTCCGCCACGCCCTCCCCGGTGGTCGGGGCGGCCTCGCCCTCGGCCCGCAGGCGGTAGGACTGCTCGAAGGCCCGCGAGGCATCGATGCGGGGATGCCCGCAGGCCGCCGCGCGCGCCTGCCGCCAGAACAGGTTCCACTCCTCGAGCGGCACCAGGCCGGTGCCCACCAGGAACACCTTGAGCCGTTGCGCATCGCCGGCACCGCCGATCGCCTTGAGAGCGCGCGCCAGCACCTCGGCGGGTTCCTCGACGCGCAGACGCTTCATCTCGGCGGGCCGCGCGAGCTGCAGCAACCGCAGGTCGTCCTCCGCCATCGGCAGGAGCGAGCGCTTCGCGGCGTCGTATGGCATGCGGTGGTTCTTCGAGCGCGCGAAGTCGAGCACCACGACCTCGCCATCGTCCGCGATCACCCGGCCGGCCTGGAGGGTCCCGTGCCAGACCGCGCGGCCCGGCGGCAATGCGGCGATGCGGTCGAAGCGCTCGAGGGCCTTGAGCAGCGGGCGCGCCCGCTCGGCCACGCCCGAAGTCGCGATC
>Ga0315286_10001486_pt1 | contig 21232 bp, 19 predicted proteins | sample YL17G10_0_MG_FD_205038 | JGI IMG/M metagenome (GOLD analysis project Ga0315286, IMG submission 205038) | Sediment microbial communities from Yellowstone Lake, YNP, Wyoming, USA - YL17G10_0 | ecosystem: Environmental > Aquatic > Freshwater > Lake > Sediment | place: USA: Wyoming | collected... | reverse complement strand
AATCTTTATTCGCTTTATATTCAAAGACCTCTTTCCGGAGATTCGCCAGGTGATGAAATACCGGATCGGCAATGACGTAGAACAACTCCGCCTTGCTTTTGAAATAGTTATACATATTGCTCGTGCTGATTCCGGCCTTTTTAGCAATTTCTCTCATAGAAGCCTTGCCAAACCCCTGCGTTAAAAACGTTTCTCCGGCGGCAGCTAATATTTTTTCCCTTATGTCATCTTTCTGAAATTGCATTCACGAACATCCGTTCTTTTTTGCTTAATATATCAACGTTCGTTTTTTTGTCAAGAATAATTTTACAGAATAATTTTACAAGTCTTAAATAAACTGACTGATACTGAACTGAAAAGAATTGTCACCGTTACGAATTCATTGATTTTTAAGATTTTTCTTTTTTAATGATTTGTTGGTGGGGAGTTTTTCAGCCATACCCATGCTCTTCTGAAAAAGGTTTGGCTGATTGCCAAGGCAAAGGTGGAAATGCTTGACGGCTTAATTTCCGTTCGTATAGAAGGCTTACAGTAAACTGAGACATACAGTTGTGGATGGGGATTTTTCGGTTGAGCGGGGTGGGGGCTCCTTCCTGAAAGCAGTAAACCATCGATCTGGTAAAAGAATGGATAAAGACGTCTCTACTCAAGTTGATATTGAAAAAGTGCAGCTGAGGGAATTTGACGATCTCATTGCCCTGCGGGTTGTCGGCTCTCATTTTCTCAGGAAGATGGTGCGCCGCATCGTGGGAATTGTAGTCGAGGCCGGCCGCGGGAATTTTCGTTAGATGACATCGGAAAGATGCTCAGTTTTTATTCGGAGTCTCCGGCAAGGTTCACCGCGCCCCCTTCCGGTCTTTACCTGGAAAAAGTGTTATATGAGGGCGATAAACTTCAGGAAATCAAACCGCCGATCCGTTTATTTTAACTATAGCTAACGACAATAATAAGTAGACAAATACTTTGTTCTTTGATATTCTGCCTTCCAAAAATATCGGGAGGTGCCATATGAAAGCGCTGACGTTACGTAACCCCTCTTTGACAAAGGAGATCCTGCTGCAGAAAGCGGATGAAACGCCGGGGGCATGGATCGGTATTCGCATTGCGGGCTTGTTGTTGATTCTGTCGGGTTGGAAATCGACTCAGGTCGCAGAACTGTTCGGTTTGACCCGTTGGTCGGTGGTAAAGTGGATCCGGAATGCGAATTCTGACGGCATAGAGACGGTAACTGATCGAGCCCGGTCCGGACGCCCCCCTCGCCTTGATGAGGATGTGCTGAATAAGCTGGATGAGGCTTTATCGAAATCCCCTCAGGATTTCGGAATCCCCAGGGCGAAATGGGACGGTGTATTTTTTGTCGAATATCTGAAGAAGGCATATCATGTTGAGATTCATGTTCGTCATGCCCAGAGACTGATAAGGAAATTGGGATATTCGCTGAGACGGCCGATGTACCGTTTTGTTCAGGCCAAGGAAGAAGGGGTGGAAGAATTTCGGGCGACATTAAAAAAAACTCCGGACGGCTCTGAAAAGCAAGAGTAATCGAGTGATTCTTTTTGAGGATGAAACCGGATTTTCTCTGCATCCGAAATTGGGGAGAATATGGGCGAAGAGGGGGAGTCGACCTTTCGTCTATACCCAGAGTCAGCATCAGAAGCGGCTGAATATCTTTGGATGGGTGGATCTCATTCAGGGATCGCATGGAATTACGAAGTGGATCAGCGGAAATACCGATGGGTTTATCCAGGTCCTGCGGAAGATTATTTATCGCTTTAAAGGAAAGACCATCGATCTTTGGGTAGACAATGCGCGATGGCATAAAGGTGCAAGAGTGGAGGCGTTTATTATTGAACACTCTTTCTTTCATATCCATTATTTGCCGCCCTATCATCCTGAACTGAATTATCAGGAGCGTCTATGGCACGCCATGAGATACGAGGAAACGACCAATGTCTATTTCGAAACGATCTCCGACCTCGATCATGCCGTTTTCAAAAGATCGCAACGCTGGAAACCAAAAAAGATAAAAGAACTATGTCCATTCATTTAGGTCGTTTGCTATAAATATTCAATTGACACACAAGATCCTTCTTCATATACTCGTTTCGTGAAAAAGAAATGCCTGATCAATTATCAATTGGATTTCATTATTCGTTGTACAGCCCTCCAAGGTAGAAAGGCACAGACATGAAGGATTTCCGGTCATCCGTTCTCAATTTTTTCAACTTCTGGAGTCCTTCGCTAGGGCGCAGACTTACCATATACTTCACCATCTTCGGAATTATCATCGGATATCTCGTCATTGTCTATTCGGGCGCCTCCTCGACCAACGCCTTTATCGTGACCACTGCCGACTTGATCCGGCATCACATCTCCACCCTGCCGAAGAAGGCTCCCGGTGATGAACTCCTCAAACTCCTCAACCAGAAAAATAATGATATCCGCACTACAGCAAAATTTTTCCAGGACATCTCTTCTAAGTTCGACTTCAATCTGTATTTCCAGGACAACGGAGGCAAGTGGCAGCATATTTTCATCAATCCGAAAGGGGTTTATTGTTCTCAGGCCGTCACTGACGCCGGTCTTTCCCTTGATCTCGAAAAGGCCAAACGCGACAATATCCTGACATCATCGATCCTGTTTTACGGAAGACAGGACAATGTCAACGTCAAGATTAATGTATCCCCAAAGGGTGATAGCTTTGCCTACATACTTACCTTCAATATCGACCGGCCCGGTATCTGGAAATTGCTCCAGAAGAACCTCTACAAGGGGATTCTCTTTTTTGTCGTTCTGCTTGTAGTTTCCCATATTTTAGGCCACCTTTTCAGTTACCTGATCGCACGTCCCATTGAAGCCCTCTCGCGGGAAGCTGCCATTATTGCTTCCGGCCATTTCGACCACCGTTTCCCTGTCGGCAGAAAGGATGAAATCGGAATCCTTGCGCAATCACTAAACTCAATGGCCTCCCGACTTATCGATGGTACAAAGGAACGAGAAGCTCTTCTGATAGGCATCCTGGTTGCACTGACCCGGGCCATCGACGCCAAATCGAAGTGGACAGCGGGACACAGTGAACGGGTCACCCATTATGCTGATGAGATAGGGCACGTACTACAGTTTAATGAAGAACAGATGAGGGTTTTGTGCATTTCTGCCATCCTGCATGATATCGGCAAAATTGCCGTGTCGGAACAAATCCTGGACAAACCGGGAAAGCTCACGGACGAAGAATTTGACGAGGTGAAAAAGCACCCCCGGGCAGGTACCAACATCATCTCCTCCATCCCATCTTATGAAACAATTCTTTCCGGTATTTTGTATCATCATGAACGCTGGGACGGGACAGGCTATCCCGACGGATTAAAAGGAGAAAATATCCCAATAAATGCCCGAATCATCTGCGTTGCCGACGTGTATGATGCCCTGGAGGCGGACAGGCCTTACAGAAAAGCCTGGAGCAAGGAGCAGGCATTGTCTTTCTTTGAGGAGCAAAAGAAAAAGATGTTTGACCCGCATCTGGTGGATATTTTAAAAGAACGCGTCACGTAACGGCGCTCGCCCTTTCATATTTCTCTATATTACTTTAAGTTGGAATCTCTTCTTGAAAAATCAAAAAGGCAGGGGTACTTGTAGCAAGGAGGCAAAACAGCGGCGGCAGGTCTTTCGTTGCAGAGAACGGGCGCGGCAGGCATCCAGATCAATAAAATAGCCAAATCAAGGTTTTCCCTGCGCTGGAATGGCTGGCCGCGATGTGTTCACACATCCCGAACAGGGGCGAGCAAATAGTGCAGCAATGCGAATTCTTCAACACAATCAAAGACTACAGTACAACTGGTAATCTTCAATGCTTTTCTCTCGTCCGTTCTAAGGAGTTGTAGGTGACAGCGATAGCCGTATATGTCTTTTTGGTTAAGCATTTCGGGTTGAAGTCTGCTATAAAAAACATCAGCCTCCCTCCTTGACTACAATAATCAATAACCTGTCAACATGATAGAGGTTATTGATGAGGTAGGTGAACGCTGTAAGTGAATCAAGGGCAGGAATTCTCCTGCGGGCTTCATACAGGTGGGTGGCGCTCCCGTATCAGCTTGCTGCCCTGAAAATTTCCCTGAAAATTTCCTTGACACCGCATTCTCTTGCATATATCGTATAGACGTTTAATACGATTCGACGAAAGGAGGTGCACCATGTCCACCCAGATGATCATCCGGATAGAACCGGAACTTAAAGATAAAGTCACCCGCTTCGCGCGGACGGAGGGGAAAACCACCAGCGAGGTCGTCCGGGAATTGTTGGAGGAATATATCTCCAGCCGCGATATCGCCGCCTATGTCGACGGCCTGTGGGAAAGAATCGGAGCGCGGTTGGAAACGCAGGGCATCACGGCCGACCGGATTTCCGAGACCATTCAAGAGGTGAGACAGAGCAAGGCATGAGGATCGTCCTGGATACCAATGTGTTCATCTCCTCTTTCTTCGGCGGAAACCCGAGATCCATCATCGATTTATGGAAGGAAGGCCGCCTGACGTTCTGCCTTTCACGGGACATCTTCGATGAATACATCGAAGTCCTCCGGCGCCTGGGACTTTACAACACGCCGGAGCTGGAGGAATTGCTGAAGCTGTTCGCCACCGGCTTCCACATCGTCTTCACGACCAGGACGCCGGAAGTTCACGTCGTTAGCGATCCGGACGACAATAAATTCATCGCCTGCGCCGTAGCCCTGAAGGCCGGATATGTCGTTTCCGGTGACAAGACGCTGGTCGATGTTCGCCAATGCCGGGAAATCAAAATCGTCACCCCGCGGGAATTTCTCGAAATCATCAGATCTTTGAAACCGTAATCGCTTTCACCCTTCCTTTTGAGGGTTACTGCTTGCTTTCCCCGCTGGTTGAGTGGATGGAAAATAAGACGGTGAGGCAACCGGCCTCTTTTTGTTTCGCTTCGGATCGCGCTATTTTTTCTTTTTCAGCAGGTGGACGCTACGGGGGATCTCCACTTCCACTTTTTCGGCGTGTTTGAACTGCTGCGCATCCCGCGGGTTGTACTGGTCGATGATCATGGTCCTGTCACCGATCGTCACCGTGCATTTTGCAATTGAGCCGGCATACATATAGGATTTAAGGCGCCCGCAAAGGACATTCGGACGGTTACTGCCGCAGTTCAGGGAGATGTTCACGCTCTCCGGGCGGACGACCATCAGGACGTCGTCTCCAGGGTTGATATCGACCTGCTCCAGCGTGATCCCGATCTTGCCATATTCCGTATCGATGACGGCGTCGCGCGTTTTTTCGTCCAGAGAAGCAACCCGGCCGTCCATGAAATTGACGTAACCGACGAATGCCGCGATAAACTCGTTTGCCGGTTTCTCGTAGATCTCGATCGGGCTTCCCACCTGTTCGATCCGACCGTCCTTCATAACGACCAGCCGGTCGGAAATCGCCATGGCCTCAAATTGATCGTGGGTCACGAAGACCGTCGTAATGTGCAGCCGCTCCTGAAGCTTGCGAATCTCCTCGCGCATGACCAGCCTCAGGTTTGCATCGAGGTTGGAGAGAGGCTCATCGAGCAGGAGCACCTTCGGCTCGAGGCTGAGCGCGCGGGCAAAGGCGACGCGCTGCTGCTGGCCGCCGGAGAGCTTGTCGATCATCCGGTCTCCATAAGCCGAAAGTTCGACCATTTCGAGCAGCTCGTTGACCCGAGCAGCGGTCTTGTCCTTGGGCCACTTGTTGATCTTCAATCCGTAGCCGACGTTTTCCGCCACAGTCATATGGGGAAAGAGGGCGTAATTCTGGAAGCAGATCCTCGTATCCCGGAGGTTTGGGGGAAGGTCATTGATCCGCTGACCGTCGAGGATGATGTCCCCCGCGCTGATATCGGTGAAGCCACCGATCAGTCTCAGAAGAGTCGTCTTGCCACAGCCGCTGGGTCCGACAAACGTAACCAGTTCTCCTCTTCTGACCTCCAGCGATACGCCTTTGAGCACCTCGTTGTTTCCATAGAACTTGTGGATGTCCTTGAGAATCAGCATCGGTTTTTCATTGGCATTCATGCTCATATATCAGGCAACCCCTTTCTTTTTCATACCGGTTTTGTTGCGATGCCGCTGCCCAGTCGGGTCTTTTTACTGATGAAATTCAAGATCATCATGCAGATCATGACGATCAGGACCAGCTTCATGGTCGTGGCGGACGCAAGGCCGATCTCACCGTAAATAGCGGCATCAAAGATCTTCACAGCGGCCAGGTCGAATCCCGGACTGACGAGGAAGACGACGGCGCTCAGGGATATGATCGCCGTCATGAAGGTATAGATGAAACCCGCAATGAAGGCGGGAAACATGATCGGCAGAACGATCTTGGTAAAGGTGGTCAGGAAGCCGGCGCCCAGGTCCGCGGAGGCCTCCTCGATCTCGATGTGAATCTGGTGGAGTTTGCTGATCCCCGCCTCCACGCCGACGGCGAGAAAACGGAAGACGCAGTTCAAGGCCAGGATCATGATCCCGCCTGTCAGTTTAAGCGGCGGGGCGCTGAAGGCGAGCAGATAACCGATGCCGAGAACCGTTCCGGGAAGGGCGAATCCGGAGAGGGAAGCCATTTCAATGAACGTGCGGCCGAAAAATTTCCCCCGGACGATGACGTATGCCAAGAGGATGCCGATGACGGCGCCGATGACGGCCGCCACGAAACTCACGCGGATGCTGTTATAAATCGCCTGATTGGACGTAAAATCAAGATAGTTGGACAGAATGATGTTGTGTGTGACCCCAAGGATCTTGTAGAAGGATGCCACGAAAACCACGGCAAAGCAGACGAAAATAGCCCCGGCGGCGACCATGGTGATTATGATGAAGGGAATCTTGATCAGCGGGGTGATCTTTCTCGGCTCCGAGGCGACCGGTTTACCCCCGATTGTCGTGAATGTCTTCCCCTCGAGCAGATAATTATGAATGAAGAAGATCAGGATGCAGGGGGCGATCAGAACGACGGACAGGACGCTCCCCATATTGAAATCGGACTCCCCGGTGATCATCGTGTAGGTGTCCGGCGCCAGAAAGGGGGTCCGCCCGCCCAGGATGGCGGCGTTGCCGAACTCGGCGATGGTCATGACGAAGATCAGAAGCCCCGCCTTGAGCAGCCCCGGCGCCAGCAGCGGGATGGTGATCGTCCGGAGGATGGTCGCTTCCGACGCCCCCATGTCATAGGCGCTCTCTTCGAGATTGGGGTTGAGCGACATCAATGTGTTTTCGATCATCATATAGGCGAGCGGAATGAAGGCCAGGGTCTGGGAGATAACGACGCCGCTGAAGCCGTAAAGCTGCCAGTGGAGGTCGAACATCCGGGTGACGAGGCCGTTACGGCCGAACAGGATGATGAGCGACAGCGCAAACAGGTACGGGGGGGCGATCAATGGAACGAGGGAGATGATCTTCAGCGGTTTTCTCAGGATCCAGGGCCCCCGCGTCGTCATGTAGGCGAGACAGAAACCGATGACAAGGCAGACCACGGTATTGATCACCCCGAGCAGAAGCGTGTTGTACAGGGACTGAAAGTAATACTGCTTGCTGAAAAAGGCCTTGTAGTATTGAAGGGTGAAGCCGTCCGGCCCCCGCAAGCTCTTGATGAGGACCATCACGATCGGGTAGAGGAGAAAGAAGGCAAGCAGCAGGAATAAAACTACGGCCAGGATATTGATCAGGTTTGCATTCAGAAAATCCTTGACCTTGCTCCGGCTGCTGGACTGTAATTTGACCGATAACCCTGCGGATGCCATCTTTCTTCTCCCGGTGACACGAAACCACTGCCCCGCCGAAAACGGTGGGGCAGTGGTTTCAAGGGATCAAAACAAGATTATTTGAAATCGGTTCTCAATTTCTGCTTCCAGATGTCGTTGTTTTTCGCTTTCTCGTCGGCAGCCTTGCCCAGGTCCAGATTGACGAATTTGGGCAGGGTCGTGCCATAGAGGGCATTCTTTGCCGGCCGGGGGGTCACATAACCGATGGAGGCCAACAGATCGCTGAACTCCTGGGTGCCCAGCAGGTCGATGATCTTCTTGCAGGCTTCGAGCTTCTTGGTGTTCTTGAAGATGAAGGATGTCGTTCCGTCATAGCCGGTTCCCTCCTTGGGAATGGACCAGAGCAGCGGATAGCCGTCATCGAGGCGCTTCTTGACATTCTCGTCGGAGGTGATGCCCAGCATGAATTCGCCGCGGCCGACCAGATCGGTGGGGGCGTTCCCGCTGCGGCTGTAATGGTGGATGTTCTTGTCAAGGGCTTCGATAAATTTCCAGCCTTCCGTATCCCCGTAGAGGGCCAGGAAGGTGAAGCGCATCATGTTCGCGGTCCCCGAACTCAGCGGGGAGGGCATGACGATCTCGCCCTTCCACTTCGGATCCAACAGGTCTTTCCAGCTCTCCGGCATCTTATATCCCGCCTTGGCCAGACGGTCCTTGTTGCCGACCAGAACAAAGGAAAACGTGGCCATGTGGTAAAATTCGCCCTTCGGATCCATAAATAACTCCGGGACGCCCTTCCAAGCCGGGGAGACATAGGGAACAGACCAGCCACTACTCTTGGCCAGGTAGCCCTGGGGTGAACAGGCGCCGATCACCATCTCCGCGCTGAAGTTGGGGGCTTCGGCCTTCATCTTGGCCTCGATCTCCCCGCATGACTGGAAGGTCTGGTTGACGGTGATTCCGGTTTTGTCCTTGATGAACTTGGCGATCTTGACATTGTTGTCGGGAGAGGTGCCCATGTAGGCGTTGACATCCTCCGCCATGGCACTGCCGGCGAGTACGACCGAGAAGATCGCGGCGACGACGACTGCTATGAACTTTCTCTTCATAATGTTCCTCCAATTAAATTTAAAAGTTAAATGTTAATTTTCGAGAAACGCCGGCCGGCAATGCGTCACCCCCTTTCCTGAGCCGATCCTGATTTGGCTGATTCAACAATTCTTTTCCCTTTTTTAAGAAACCGGAATTGGCTGACTCATAACAAATTCACCAAGGCCTGTCAAAGAAAAGAGGGGAAATGGCCAGGCTATCCGGGGCATCCACATACGGTCAGAAAGCCGACGCCATTCCTATACGGTTCAATGTATTAGTCAAATTAATAATAATCATATAACCGATGATCAACGGTTATAAAAGATTTTCAACCCGGATGTGGATGAAAATCTGCCTTTTTTCCAGCTCCCGGAAGATCTCCTCCGGGTCGAAGGCAAATTCGGGCATGACGATACCTGTCCGTTTCACCTTCCCCTTCGCAATCAGGGCTGTCGCGATCCCCATCGGGATTCCCACGCACCGTGTGTAGGCCCGGAGCTTTTCCCAGCCCGCTACCGAGCCGTCCGAGGCCGGATGCGTGTGCGTCAGGAGATACCGGAGTTTCTTGCCGTCCTTCGTCCCCGTGACATCGATGTGCAGCGCGTATCCGTAGATTTTGGTCTCTTGTCCCACCGGATACTGCATTAGATAGGCCGACACCGCATCCATGATCCCGATCTCGACGCCGCTGATCTTGATCTTGTCGTTTCGCAGAATCCCCCAGTCGTAGAGGGCCCGGACAAGCTGCATGTTTTGCGGCGGCCACGTCCCACGGACTTCGATCAGGCGGGCCTGCTTTCCCTGCTCCTCCAGATAGGCGGGCACCGTCTTCGTCTCCGAGTGGGGAATGATGTACTGAGGATGCGTCCCGTAGGGACCCGGCAGCTCCACATCGAGCGGCCTCGCGAACGGGGGCACCTGGACGAACTGCCCGTCCTCATACACCACACGACCGGAAAGCTTCGGGTCGTACTCGTAACTGGTCGTTTCGGTGATCGATGCCGAGAAGGCGATGGGCCGGAAAGCGCCATGGCTGATGCGGACCGTATCGATCGTGTCGAGGCGGTCGATCGCATACTTCGCCATCATGTCGGTGGTCCCGGGGGTCATGCCGAAACCGGGAACGTGGGTGCGGCCGTGTTTCTTGAAGACCGGATCAAACTGATACTCCTCTCCTAAGCCGTTCAAGTTGATGCCGTGGCAGCCCGCCTCCGCGATGCAGGCGGTGGAGAGGCCGTTCAGGGTGATCGTCGTGCCGTCCATGACGATGTCGTAATCCTTCATGATCGCGACAGCCGCCGCTTTGTCCCTGACATTGACCTTCTTGAAATTGACCCTGGGGTCATTGAGCCACTTCACCACCTCCTGGCCCGCTTTTTCGTCATAATCCCCGATCGTGATCTCGTCGAAATCGGAAAACTGCACGAGATCCAGCGTGGATTCCCGGCAGATCTTCCCCGCACCGCCCAGACACAATACCTTCATGATTGAATCTCCTTTTCTCCTGGTTATGGATTTGCCGCCCCTCACGCCCTCGCTAACCCTCGGGACGCGACTCATTTCAAGGAAGGGGACGGCATCCGGAAACATTTTGCTTTCAGTAGACCAATACTGTATGTTTCGTCAAATTGATTGTTTGTATGATGTCTATAGGATGAGGCTATAGGACCAGGGTATGCATCTGAACCAGCTTTGGGTCTTCTATCAGGTCGCGAAACACAAGAGCTTCTCCCAGGCCGCGGAGGCTCTTTCCTTAAGCCAGCCGTCGGTCAGCAATCAGGTCAAGCTCTTAGAAGAGACCTGCGGACTGAAGCTGTTCGACCGCTCCGGACGAAGCGTTGAACTGACCAACGCCGGAGAGATCCTCCTCTCCTATGCGGAACGGATCTTCAGCCTCGCCAAGGAGGCGGACAGTGTCATCGAGGAGATCAAAGGATTGAAGGCCGGGGGGATCAAGATCAGCGCAAGCAACACCCTCGGGGCCTATTATCTCCCGGACATCCTCGATCTCTTCCGGAAGAAGCACCCCCAGATCGAGATCCGGTTGAATGTCGGCTACACCCAGACCGTCGTGGAAGATGTCCTCGCCTTCCGGAGCGATCTGGGGCTGATCGGCCGGGAGGTCGCGCACCCGAACATCGTCGTCATCCCCCTCTGGGAGGAGGAGCTGGTCCTGATCGTCCCCCCGGACCATACCTTCGCGAGACGCCGGGAGATCGACCTTGTGGAACTTCAGGGGCAGCCCTTCATCATGAGCGAAAAAGGGTCCGGTGTGCGGGACATCACCGAGAGGATCCTGGCCGGGGCAAAGGTTTCGGCGCGGGTAGTCATGGAGCTGGGCGAAAATGAGGCGATGAAGCGGGCGGTCGCCTCGGGCCTGGGCATCACCCTCATCTCGGCGACCGTGGCCCGGAGGGAGCTGGAGGCGGGACAGATCCGGGCGGTCCGCCTGTCCGGCGACAGGATCCTCAGGAAATTCCACATCATCCATCACAAGGACAAGTATATCTCCAAACTCATCCGAGCCTTCATGGACGAGGTCCTCCGCTCTCCGGTCGCCGGGAACCGCCCCCCTCGGAGGAAAGGAACCTGCACGGGTACGGAAACTTCCGTTTACACGAGAATGAAAAGGGTCAGAAATATAGAGACTGGGTGATCGTCTCACCCGGTTGTAGCTGGAGAAATTCCTCGGCTTTGTAAGGTCCACGGATGATTTTCTCAAAGTAGGAAAGATTCCCCTCGAACTCGATATAGGTCATATTGAGAAACTCCGCATTTTCAAGTGCCCGACGGCGCAACACCTCGCTTTCGGGCATTCCCGAGCTGATCAGTGCAATATGGGTATAGTTTTTCAAGCTCTCTCGGATCGCCCAGAGGGCCACTTTACTCCCATATTTGGGCAGATACTCCACCTGGTAGGTACCCAGGGGATCCTGGTTCTCCTTCACCCACCCCGGCGTGAGATAATAGGTGCCCGGATGATCGCGGAAGACCGCATCATACCGTGCCGGCGAACCCAGAAAAAGGGAAATGCAGTCATGACAGCGAGGAACAATCAGTTTCTGGCGACGCGCCGTGACACCGACCAAGCTGTTCGAACAGAGACCGTAACCTAAAACAATAACGGTAGCATAGGATGCCGCCTGATCGATTCGCTCCTGGATCATCTCGGGAAGCTTTTTCGGTGTCCGATGCAGTCCCTGTTCAAGATAGATGATCTCAACCGCCTGAGAGCCGGCGCGTGCAGCCTCGAGCTCAGGTTCCATTACCCGGCAGGCAATAACAACCGGTCGTTCCGGCGGCTGCAGCGGTATTGTCGTTTCCATACCAGACCATCCCGGGAACAGGACCTCGGCGGGAGAATGGCAGTAACCGGCAGACCCACCGCGGCCCTGCCCCGTGTCCGTACCCCGTTAAAATTCGAATTTCTTGGCACGGTGGGCCTTCATGAAATTCATGCAGAAATTGTCCCGTCCAGCCAACGCTTCCGCTGCGATGATGTTGGCCATCATCTGCTTGTCCAACGGATTGATGATGGCGCCGTCCAGACCAAGTGCGACGGCCATGGACATGAAGGTCTGATTCACGAAGGGCCTGCCTGGCAAGCCATAGGATACATTGGAAAGACCGCACATGGTATGCACGCCGATGAATTTTTCCTTGATCAGCGCAATCGCCTTGAGAAATTCAATGCCGAACGTCCTGTCCACGGAAATCGGCTGCACCAGGGGATCCACGTAAATATTCTCAAGCGGAATCCGGTTCTGCACAAGCCCGTTGATCAGCTTATCGGCAACCCGCAGGCGATCTTCCGCTGTCTTGGGCATCCCTTGATCACTCATGCACAGGGCCACAATCCGGCAATCCGTTCCGGCCAGCAACGGAATCATCCGGTTATACCGATCGGACTCCAGGGAAATGGAATTGATCATGGGCGTCCCCTGATGCACCGAAAGACCGGCCTCAATGGCCTTGGGATTCGGAGTGTCGATGGAACAGGGACCTTCCACGACGGCCTGCACCGTCCGGACAAGCCAGCGCATGTAATCCTCTTCCTCCTCCAAAAAGATCCCTGCATTGACATCAATATAGTTTGCGCCGGCCTCATGTTCCTGGCGCGCCACCGCTTGAACCGCCTCGGCATCCCGGTTCTTGATGGCCACGGAGATCGCTTTGCGGCTGGCATTGATGAGCTCACCCACAACGATCATTTTGTCCTCCTTAAAACTGAAAGCTCTTCGCCGGCCCGTGCCATTCATCTTGGGGCAGAGGGCGCGAGGATATAAAATCACAGCGAAACGGACCCCGGACGTGGTGGCCAGAAACCCCAATACGCACCGGCATGCCCCTCGTCCATGTCGAAACCGTTCCTGCCGCATCGGCATGGACAAAAGGGGTCAAAGCCGATTACTTCTTTTTGGCCATCAAGCCCTTCACAAGCGCTACGGCATCGATGGCAGATTTGCCGTATCCATCGGCGCCGATTCGGTCGGCCCACTCCTGATTGACGGGTCCGCCGCCGATAATGACAAAATATTTCTGACGGATACCCATCTCCTTCAGCGTATCGATGACTTCCTTCTGGGCCGGCATCGTGGTGGTCATCACCGAGGAAAGGGCGATCACGTCCGCCTGGACTTTCTCTGCCTCCTGAATGATGTTCAGAGAGGGGTTGTCCACACCTATATCAACCACTTCAAAACCGCTGGTATCCAGCACGGATGCCACAATGTCTTTACCGATCGAATGCACGTCACCCTTGACCGTCCCGATCAGGACCTTGCCCAACTTGACGACCTGCTTCTTCTGAGCCTCAATCTCCGGTTTCAGAACAGCCATGGCCGCGTTGAAACTGGCCGCCGCCATGAGCAATTCCGGCAAATAGGCGTCCCCGCACTCAAATCTACCGCCGATGATTTCCATTCCTTTCGACAACCCATGCTCAATGGCTTCGAGGGGATCGATTTTGTTCGCCACTACAGCCTGGGCGAGCACCCTCGCCTCATCCTCCGTTCCATCAATGACTACCGCCGCCAATTTCTCCAAAATCTGATTTTTATCCATTCCCTTATCCTCCCTCTCTACGCAAATGATATACCCATCCCGGACAGCTCTTCCTTCACCTCTTTCACCAGACGTACATAAGCTTCAGATGGCTTGCCTGTAGTCACGTCGTAACAATCCTGATACCGGTCTCCCGAAGGGGCGCCGTCAACCTGGGACTCGTATTTTTTGAGAAGTTTCTTGACCAGATCATTGGCCTGTTTCCGATCATACTGGGCTGCCGCTTTGGCCATATCGACGCCGAACTGGCACTCCATCGGAGTGAACCCGTCAATCTTGACCGCCTTGGCCGAATGGGGCGTCTGGACCGAAGGGGCGCCGGAAGCCGTGGCGGCAAGCAGCCAGGCCGCCGACTCATAAAAATACATCTTGGTGTTGGGACCGCCTGCCATGTAACCCAGCCAGATCACCGGCATGGGAATATTGCGGCTTGCGGCCTGACAGCTCGCGGAAACGACCCAAAGGACATCGCGGGTGGTGGAGCAGCCGTATTTAAAATGAACGGGGAAATGGAGCTGGTAACTCGCTTTGAAAGCCAGGATACCGATCATAATATAGGCCGTGCTGACGATGGCCGTGCCGGCTGGACCGCCGCAATAACCGCCCAGAATGGGGGCCGTCTCGGCGCCAACATTGGCGCCCCAGTTGAGCAGATAGGCTATTTTGTTCATGGTCCCATATTCCAGTTTATTCTCGGCAACGGTCCCGCAGAGCCAGCCGTCGGTAGGACGGAGTCCGAACTGGGGAGCGCTGGCCGCGATCGTCGTAACCGCAGACGCGGCCGTCGCAACGAGGTTGCAGATGGGCAGTCCCGGCCGGCCGGCCCGGATCAGGGCATCGCGCCCGATCTTCACGCTCCGGATGGCCGCGTAAAGCTCCACCGGAGACCCGGCCGCCACGGGAATCCCCCGGATGCTGTCCAAAGCCGGGATACTGATGGAGTCCACCTCGGGGATCGATGCGTAGGCCTCGATTTTGTTGGTGATCATCTCTTCCGTCGTCGACACGATCCCGGAGCCCACATGCAACCAGGGGATCTTCTTGTCGTCGGGTTTTCGCATGCCGAATACCTTGGCATCCTTACCCTCCCCCAGATGGCACTTGCCGGGCGCCCCGACAATGCCTTCGAGGATCTCCTCCTTCGTGAACCGAATCAGACGATTCGTATCCTGACAGTAAATACCCACGGCTGATAGAAACTCGACAGCGGCATGGAAAAGATTGTCCGCCGCCTTGTCATCGCAGGGAACGGGGTTTTCCCTGTCATACTGGATGTCGTACTTCCGGACCAGCTCCTTGAGCTTGGGCATGAAGACCTTCATGTCAAACTCCTTTTCACTCATGATCGGTCCGTAGATCGCTTTTTCACAGATATCCAAAAAATTCGACATACTTCCTCCTTGATGTACAACGTTTTTTGTCAAGCCTTGTATCTTGATAGAACCTTCTTCCATCGACAAACCGTCCTTACGGCGATGCGCCTCCCGGGAAGACGTCTCCCTCCGGCATGGCGTAAAGCCGAACAGACAAGACCGGTCCCGGCTGATCCCCTACCGGTTCCCGTCTTTTATATGGCCAGCCCCATTCCGGCTATCTCCTCGCAGACGCGGTCGTAGAGGGCCACATAGTTCTCGCGGGGAAGCCGGGTCTTCAGGTCGTAGCACTCTGAATATCTGCTTCCCGAGGGGGCATGCTCGACGTGAGCCTCATATTTTTCCAGCAACCGGGCAACCAGCTCGCCCGCCTTCTGACTGTCGATGCCGGAGGCTGCTTTGGCGAATGCCACGCCGAAGCCAGCTTCCATCGGGGTGATGCCGTCTTCAAGGACGGCTTTCGCGGGATGAGGCGTCTGTACCCCGGCATAGCCTGCTACAACCTGGGTAGCAATGATCGCGGCGGCCTCGTAAAAATACATTTCCGTACAGGGTCCCGCCGCCGTAAATCCCAGAGCTATGGCTGGATAGTTGGTATTTCGACTGGCGGCCCTGCCCGTGATCGAAAAAATCCACAAGGTATCCCGCAGGGAATTGCAGCCAAACTTGAAGTGAATCGGCAGTGTCAGATGGTAGCAACCCTTGAACAGATGCATGCCGAGAATGTAGTATGCCGTCTTCAGAAGGGCCGTCCCCGCCGCGCCACCCGCATAACCGCCCATGATAGGCACGGCCGTGGACCCTATGTTCCCGTTCGTCATTTCGACGAAAGCAAGGCGGTTGAGTGTTTCATAATTTACTTTCATCTCGGGGATGACATCGATCAGCCAGCCGTCGGAGGGACGGAGGCCGAACTGGGGATGGGAAGCAGCGATCGTACCCATCGCCGTTGTGGCGGAGGAAAGAAGGTTCATGATGGGAAGACCCGGGCGTCCCGCCTGCTTCAGGGCCTTTCTAGCCGCGGTCACGCTGCTGGCGCCGGCAACGATCTCGAGGGGTGAACCGCCCGAGACATACATCCCCTCAACCCTTCCGAAGGCGGGTATGCTCACCGAACATGTCTCCGGCAGGGAAGCGTATCCCTCCACCTGTGCTTCGGCAACCTCCTCCGAAGAGGCGACGATTCCCGCACCGACATGCATCCAGGGGAGATTGCCGTCATCCGGTCTCCGCGCTTTGAAACAACGGCGATCGCGCCCTTCTCCGAAGAAGTGCTTCCCCGCATCGAACATGGCTACGTCCTGCCGCATCTCCCGGTCATCTAACTCGATGACCCGGTTCGTCGCCTCGCAATAGACGCCTGTCTTGGCAAGAAGCGCATAGGCGGCCTGAAAAAGCCGATCTGCCAGGGCATCGTCCGTCGAGACAGGGTTCGCCGCATCCGGGAGGATGTCATAGGTCTTGATCGTTTCCCGGATGGCCGGAATCAGGCGCTTCATCAAGAAGTCTTTTTCCGCCGTAATCGGCCCTGTCGTGGCTCGACGCATAAATTCCATAAAACTCGGCATGATCGGATTCCTCCTGACGCAACATTTGGTTTTTTCCCGCAGCCGTCAAGGGATGCGGCGGTTCTTAAGCCATCGAGAACCGCCGCATATCTGATGACAACTCAGCACTGTGCGGAAGTCATTTACCCTCGCGCATTTTCGCTTTCCAGATTTCGTTCCACTCCGCCTTCTTGTCGATGACATATTCAAAATCGATGGGAATAAACTTGGGGGGAGTTACTCCGAACAACAGGTTCTTTGCAGGCCTCGGCGTGATATATCCGATGCCGGCAACCAGATCGTTGAACGATTGACCACCTAGGGAATCTATGATTTTCTTGGCAAGGTCGAGTTTCTTGGTTCCCTTGAAAATGAAGGCAAAGATACCATCGTATCCCGTACCCTCCCTGGGAACGGACCAGATCAACGGATAGCCCTGTTTCTGCAGGGACATGATATTATCCGTCGGGGCGATCCCGAGCATGAATTCTCCGCGGGCAACCATATCTGCGGGTGCACTGCCGCTTCGGGTATAGTGGTGTATGTTCTTGTCCAAGGCATCGAGGAATTCCCATCCCCCCTTCTCGCCATAGAGCGAGAGGAAGGTGTATCGGATAAGATTGGCCGTACCGGAAGAGATGGGAGATGCCATGAGGATTTCGCCCTTCCACTTGGGATCCAGCAGATCTTTCCAGCTTTCGGGCATCTTGTAGCCCGCCTTGGCGAGACGATCCTTGTTACCCACCAGCACAAAAGAGAAATTGCCCTGGTTGTACCAATATCCTTGAGGATCGTAGAAGATCGGGTTCGCCCCTTTCCATGCCGGGGATACATACGGCTCTATCCAGCCGTTCTTCTTGGCGTGAAACACCAGAGGCGCCCCGACGCACATGACCATGTCCGCGTTGAAGTTAGGCGCTTCGGCCTTCACCCTGACTTCCACCTCCCCCATGGATTGGTTCAGGTACTGGATCTTTATTCCCGTTTGTTCCATGAAGAACTTTTCATTGGCTGTGGCGTTTACAGGGGATCCCCATCCCATGTAAGTGTTCAGTGTAGGCTGGGCCTGCGCACCACAAACAGAGGCTAAGGAGACCAACACGACCAGGCAGAAAGTGATCCATCCTTTTCTCATTTTTCCCTTCCTTTCTTTGATGAGTTATGGGTCTGTTCAATGAACCTCCCCGCAGCAAGCTGCGGGGAATATAACCCGAAGAGATTCAAGCGTCTCAACACTACCGCTCGTTTATCACCCCCTTTATGTTCAATTTACAGCGAAAGTCTCCATTGGATCATTCCGGTATCGGGATTCCCATCGTCGCCAGTTCGTCCAGAATCCGTTTGTAAAACTGATCATAGACGTCGGACCGCTTCCTGGTTTCAACATCGTACAGTTCGGGATAAGTTTTCCCCGCGATGTCCGTCGGCGGATGTTTGATGACTTCCTCATATTTCTCCAGAAGGCAGTTGCACAATTCGCTAGCCCGATCGGCTCCCATGCCGGACTTGGCAATGGCGTGGGCCACATCCGCAGCGAACTGCGCTTCGGTCGGTGTCACCCCGTTGTTGACGACGGCCCTCGCCGGATGGGACATCTGAATGCCGGCATAACCGGATGGAACGGCCGCCAGCATGGATGCTGCCGCTTCGTAGAAATAGGTCTTGGTGCAGGGCCCGGAGACGGCATAAGGCAGGGCAATGGCGCAGTAGTTTGTGTTTCGACTCGTCGCCCGTCCGACGATGGCATGGACCCAGAGACCGGCCCGAGTCGACGAGCAGCCGAGGTTCATATCGACAGGGCCTGTCAGATGGTAGGCACCCTTCATGAAGACGCATCCCGCGATGTGATACGCCGTCATGACAAGGGCCGTTCCCGGCGCCCCGCCGGCATAACCTCCCAGAATCGCAAGATCGGTGGAACCGACGTTGCCTCCCATGTAGTTGACAAAGGTCAGCTTGTTCATATTGTTGAAATCGATCGTCATTTCTGCGAGAAAATCAATGAGCCAACCATCAGAGGGGCGCAGCCCCACCGATGGATAGCAGCCGGCGATGGTCCCCGTGTCGGTGGTCGATGCGGAACACAGATTCAGTATGGGCAGTCCCGGTCTCCCCGCGCGCCACAAAGCCTTTCTACCCACGGCGATAGCGTTGAAGACCCCGTAAAGTTCCAGGGGCGATCCCCCGACAATCGGCACGCCTCGGACCGTTTCCAGGGCAGGGATGCTGATCGAATTTGCTTGTGCAACATGGGCATAGCCTTCCACCTGTGCCACGGCGATCTCTTCCGATGTGGCCATGATTCCCGTGCCGATATGACACCAGGGTGGATTCGGGTCGCCCGGCCGGCGTGGTTTGATGGTGGTGCGATCCCTGCCTTCCCCAAATGTGCCCCCCTCGCTGTAATGACTCAGGTCCCTGAGGATTTCATCCTTGCAAAACGGAACGATTCGATTGGTGCTGTTGCAATACAGGCCGGTGCGTTCCAGAAAGTCGATGGCCGCACCAAACAGGCGATCCGCCAATTGATCATCCGAGGGGACCGGTACGGCGGGATCATATTTAATATCGTATTCTTTGATAATATTGCGAATGTTCGGAATCAGGACTTTCATGTGAAAATCCTTCTGCATCATGATCGGCCCGACAAACGCCCTTTCCAGATAGTCAAATAAACTTGGCATGATGGACATTCCTCCTTACCGTTCTGTCGATTATGAGTCTCTTCCGCCCTGAGATTCTGGGAAAAATCCTCCTGACGAGATCGGTCCCGGCAGGTCCGGCGGAGACCCGCGGCAGATCTTTTCCCGGACCGCCCCGGCACAATACCTTATGACTCAGACATGATGCCTTGACGGTGACCGATTTTCCATCCTCCCGACCCCTTTCCGCTGGTACATAGCGGACACCTGTAGGGGGGTGAACGCACCCAGAAACATTCTGTTTTTAATGTACCAATGCTGTACGTTCCTGTCAAATTGATTATTCAAATGATGTCTATAGGATGAAGCTATAGGAACCCGCCGCGGAGAATTCTCCGGGGGGGGCGTAACCGGGATAGCGGAGGGATGAAGCGCAACGCCGAATACGGGGTTTGCAATGTCTTCCAGAAGTATGGAACACGACGGTCAGTAGTTCGCCCCCCGCTCCACGTCGCCGATCGCCCCCTCGATTACGTCGAGGGCTCCGTCCATCTGCTGCTGTGTGATCACGAGCGCCGGCCGCAGCGTGATCATGTTGCCGTCGATCGTTTTGAAGGCAACCCCCCTCTCCATGCACTTGAACATCACGGCCTCCGCTTCCCGTGTCGCCTTCTCCTTGGTTTTCCGGTCTCGGACGAGGTCGATGCCGATGTGGAGGCCGATCCCCATGACGCAGCCGATCAGGGGGTGGCGGTCCGCCATCTCGTTCAGCCGTTCCAGCGCATGGGCGCCCAGGCGCGCCGCATGGTCGCAGAGGTTCTCCCTCTCGATCACCTCGATCGCGGCCAGGCCGGCCGCCGCCGCCAGCGCGTTCTTCTCGTGGGTGTAGTGGCCGATGGAGCGCTTCCCGCAGGTGTTGTACTCCTCCCGGGTCACGATCCCCGCGAGGGGAACGATCCCGCCGCCGAGTGTTTTGCCGAGGACCAGGATGTCCGGCGTCAGGTAATGGTCGCTCGCGAACATCTTCCCGGTCCGGCCGAACCCTTCGATGATTTCGTCGAAGATCAGCAGTGCGCCATACCGCCGGCACAGATCCCGGACACCTTCCCAGTACCGCCTGCTCGGCACGACGGGATTCGCGGAAACCGGCTCTCCGATCACCGCGGCCATCTCCGGCTCCCGCCGCAGGACCAGTTCGATCTGCCGGAGGCATTCCGCGTCGACGTCGTCCGGATTCGTGAACCCCCAGGGATTGCGATAATAATTGGGGAATTCCACATGAAAGGCCCCGGGAACGAGCGGCCCGATGCCGCCGTGGAAGTGCTCCTCCCCCCCGACGGCCGACGCCCCGAAGCCGGCCCCGTGGAAGGAGTCCCAGAAGGAGATTGTCTTGAAGCGGCCCGTCACGAGTTTTGCCAGCTTCAGCGCCATCTCGATCGCATCCGTCCCTCCCGGACAGAAGAGGGTTCGACAGAGATCGCCGGGCGCAATCTCCGCCAGTTTCTTCGCCAGCCGAACGGCGGGGATGTTTGTGTAGCGGCGCGGGCAGAAGGTGAGCGATTCGTCCAACTGTCTCCGGACCGCCCGGACCACGTCGGGGTGGTTGAAGCCGGTGTTGTGCACGCCGTTGCCGTGCATGTCGATGTATTTCCGACCCGCCAGATCCTCGATATAAATCCCCCTCGCCCGGGCGATCACGTTGAGGACGGGGGTGGAGAGGCTCTGGTGGAGGAAATACCTCGCATCCTCCTCGAACCAGTTTCGCGCCTCGCCGGAC
>Ga0315286_10001485_pt1 | contig 21242 bp, 19 predicted proteins | sample YL17G10_0_MG_FD_205038 | JGI IMG/M metagenome (GOLD analysis project Ga0315286, IMG submission 205038) | Sediment microbial communities from Yellowstone Lake, YNP, Wyoming, USA - YL17G10_0 | ecosystem: Environmental > Aquatic > Freshwater > Lake > Sediment | place: USA: Wyoming | collected... | reverse complement strand
GGAAAGGCAGACACGCTCGCCGGAAGAAGCACGGAACCGCGCCCTGACGTCACGCGCCTGAGCGAGCCATCGGGCGTACGGTCAATGCGATGCTGCCGATATCCTCGCTGGCCCGATGCCTCGCACGGCGCATGCAGCCGGACCGCGTTCGTGGAGCACGGCTCCAGGATGACAAGCCAAAGGTCGTTCAGGCACGTCGTCGAACTTCATCGAACACGACATGCCGAGCACCAGAGATCGTCGAAGACTTGCCTATACAGGCAGGATCTTAGCAGGCACGGGAAATGTTCTTGTCGCCAAATTCCATTGGTGAAGTCGAGCCAACCGGGGTACAAGCGGACATTCGCGCAGGCGTAAAATCGGTCACGTCCGGTCATTCGCGCTGATCTATTTTTCTGCCTCCGCGAGCTTGACTGTATACGGCATTGCCGTATATTCCAGAGATGTTCAGCTTCATCGAGACACGAGCGTTCACCAAGCTGGTGCTCGAGTACCTGACCGATGCCGAGTATGTGGCGCTGCAGTCCGCGCTAATCGCTGATCCAGAGGCCGGCCCCGTGGTCCCCGGGTCAGGAGGTGTCCGCAAGTTGCGCTGGGCTGCTCCTGGCCGAGGCAAGCGTGGTGGCTATCGCATCATCTATTACGTACGGAGAGCGAACGGGATCATCTGGATGCTGACGATGTACCCGAAGAACGTGGCCGACAGCATTCCGGCCCACGTCCTGCGGCAGATTCGTGAGGAAGTCGACAATGCGTAAGGCAAAGCGAAATATTGGGCAGGAGATTCTGGACGGGCTTCGCGAATTGAAGCGCGGAGAAGTAGGTCGCGTCATCAATGTGCCCGACGTGGCTTCCATCCGGGAGAAGACTGGCCTGTCGCAGTCACGCTTTGCAGCGTTGCTCGGTGTTTCCGTGCGAACGCTGCAGGACTGGGAGCAAGGCCGACGGGCGCCCTCTGGCGCGGCCCGGACGCTCTTGCTTGTTGCCGATCGCAATCCTCACGCGCTCCTAGACGTTGCGTAAGAATGGTGTGACCGCAGGGGGTCGTTGTTCGCCTACGATGTCCGCTTACGGGAACGGCGCATCAGAACAGGTTCCACCTACACGACCTGGTGACGGAACCAAGGAGATTTCGGGCCGCGACCCATCCGTAGCGGGTCATGCGATCTGACCTCGTCGACGTTTCGTGCGCCGTGCAAATTCTCGGGCTTTGACGAGAGTTTGCTCAGGCGCGGTCGATCAGGCGTTCGTTCCGGGTCTTCTCCGGGCGAGCGTGTCTGCCTTTCCGCTCGCCCGGAGAAGACCCGGAACGGGCGCCCTCACTCGACGCCCTCAGCAAAACTCAATCGAAGTCCGAGGGAATCTCAGGCCGCTGCCAATGCTGCCGCATGCGCATGACCTGCTGCGGCGTACACCGGCCGATGGACATGGGCGGCAAATCGTCAGGGTCGAAGAACTCGACTCCATCCGTCTCGTAGCTGCCGCGAGCCTCGCCACCTTCGATTTCGCACAGGAAGAACACCTTCCAGCTGTGATGCAGTGACGGCGTGTGGCCGTGCGCGTTACGGTCGTACAGTGCCGCGAGCTTGACCACCCGCACGCGAAACCCCGACTCCTGCTCGATTTCCTTGCGGACGGCGCCCGAAGGTGAGTCGTTAACATCGGCCCAGCCCCCGGGCAGGGTCCACAACCCATCCATGGTTTCGCGGACCAACAGGACCTTGCCGTCGGCTGGCCGAAACACGGCGCCGCGCACCTCGACCTTCGGCGTGACGTAACCGCCCTCCCGGGACCACTCGGCCCGCAGTTCGACAGGGTCAGCCCCGGCGCCTGTCGCAAGCAGTTCGGACGCGATGCGCTCGATGGCCTCGTAACGCTGCCGGTCGTACTCGTCCTTGCAGAAATGCAGGCCCGTGCGCGACAGCGCCTGCAGGCTGCGGAAGTGTTCCAGGCGCGAGTCTTTCATTCCGGTAATTCCGTGCTTGACACACGCTGCATAATTATGCACATTTGCGCACCTTTTATTCACCAGAACCGGACACAACGCCCGTGGCCACCGACCTCAACGCCCAGACGCAGCGTCGCGATGCGATCGTCCGCATCCTGCGGCAGAACGCTGTCGCGCGTCAGGCGGAGCTGGTCACCCTGCTTCGCCGCGACGGCCACGACGCGACCCAGTCCAGCGTCAGCCGCGACCTGCGCGAGCTCGGCGTGGTCAAGGGCGGCGACCGCTACCTGCTGCCGGCCGTCGAAGACGCGCTCATGCCGAGCCACTTCGAGACGGTCAGCTCGTTCGTCAAAGGGTACCGCGCCGCGGGACCGACGTTGACGGTGCTGCGCACCGCGGTGGGCACTGCCCAGAGCGTCGCCATCGCGCTCGACAAGGCGCGCTGGCCCGAAGTCATCGGCACCATCGCCGGCGACGACACGATCTTCATTGCGACGGAAAGTGCGAAAGCGCAGCGCCGCCTGCACGACCACCTCCGTACCCACTTCGGCCGCTGAGACTCCGCGATGACCACCCAATCCCAGGGCGCCAAGCCCATCCTGCTCGCATTTTCCGGCGGACTCGACACCTCGTTCTGCGTGCCCTGGCTCGCGGAAACCTACGGCCGCCCCATCGTCACGCTGACCGTCAACACGGGCGGCATCGACGCCGCAGCGGCCAGAGTGCTCGAGGAACGCTCGCAGACGCTGGGCGCCGTCGAGCATCACCTCGTGGATGCGCGCCCGGCCTATTTCGAGCAGGTGCTCAAGTACCTGGTCATGGGCAACGTGCGTCGCGGCAACCTGTATCCGCTGTGCGTCGGCGCCGAACGCGTGCTGCAGGCGCAGACCGTCGCACAGTTCGCACGGCAGATCGGCACCGACGTCGTCGCCCATGGCTCGACCGCCGCGGGCAACGACCAGGTGCGCTTCGAAGTTGCACTGCGCACGCTTGCGCCCGAACTCGAGATTCTCGCGCCGGTCCGCGACCGGGCCTTCAAGCGACCCGAGCAGCTGGAATACCTGCAGACGCGAAAGCTGCCGGTGCCGCCATTCGGCGCGGCCTACTCCGTCAATCGCGGCCTGTGGGGCGTGACGATCGGCGGCAAGGAAACGCTGGTCTCCGAGACCTGCATTCCCGACGAAGCCTGGGTGCTCACGCAGGATGCCTTCACGCACCCGCATGCGCCTGAGCGCCACACGATCGGCTTCGAAGCCGGCGTGCCGTGCTCGCTCGACGGCAGGAAGCTCGCCGCAGTGAGCCTCATCGAGCAGGTGGAGACGATCGGCGCGAAGTTCGGTGTCGGCCGTGGCATACACCTGGGCGACACCATCATCGGCTTCAAGGGCCGCGTTGCGTTCGAAGCACCGGCCGCCGAAGTGCTGCTCACGGCGCACCGCGAACTCGAAAAACTGGTGTTGTCCGCGCGACAGGCCCGGCTCAAGGACTGGCTTGCTGCGCCTTACGGCGACCTCGTGCACGAAGGCCAGCACCTCGATCCGGTGTGCCGCGACATCGAGGCGTTCTTCGTCTCGACCCAGCAGCGCGTCACGGGCGAAGTGCACGTGCTGTTCCGGCCGGGCGTGGTCTTCATCGAGGGCACTTCGTCAAAGTACTCGCTGATGAAGGCATCGAAGGGCGCTTACGGCGAGTCCGCCGGTGAATGGACGGCCGAGGAAGCCCACGGCTTCTCCAAGATGCTGGCGCTGCCGGGGATCTTCTACACGCGCGCCGGGCGCAACTGAGCACCGGCTGCGGCCTGGGGGAAACGTCATGCAGATGAAGACAGTCGTCGTCGACAAGATCGGCTCCATCGCGCAGGCCTGCGGCCTGGGTCACGAGCTGCGCGTCGCCACCACCGACATTCCCTGCGAGGAAGGCGTGGTGCTGGTCGTCGAGGTGCTCACCAACAAGTCGACCTACAACCAGCTCGAACTCACCAGCGGCCGCATGGCCAAGGTGTCGAAGGGCGACGTGATGGTCGGCGCGCTCGGCCATCGGCAGGCGCTGTTCGGGTACTCCGGCCACATCCCCGAGAAGGTGGCGGTGGGCGACATCATCCAGGTGCTCAACATCGGCGGCGTGCTCGGCATCTGCGATTCGGTGAACCCCGACCGGGGCCAGCCGTTCGACGCGCGCGTGCTCGGCTGCGTACTGCAGTTTCCGTTCCTCGGTGAGCGCATCGGCGTACCGGCGCGGGTTGGTTACCACCGTCTCGACCAGGCCGCGACGCTCGACACGCACGGCGTGCCGGTCGTGGCGCTGGCTGGCACGTGCATGGAAGCCGGCAAGACGGCAGCTGCCTGCGCGATCGTGAGCCGGATGCGGCATCGCGGCCTCGCCGTGCACGCCTTCAAAGCGACGGGGGTCTCGCTGCGCAGGGACATTCTGGCGATGGAAGATGCGGGCGCTCGCCGCAGCCAGATCTTCACGGACTTCGGCATCGTCACGACCACCGCAGCCTCCGGCCCGGCGCTCACCCGCACGATGCTCACTGAAATGACGCAGGGCAAGCCCGACGTCGTCGTGTTCGAACTGGGCGACGGCATCCTCGGCGCGTACGGCGTCGAAGCGATCCTGTTGGCACCGGACATCGCCAAGTCACTGACCGCGGTGATTCTTTCGGCCAATGACCCGGTCGCAGCCTGGGGTGGTGTGAAGCTGCTGCGCGAGCGATTCAGCATCGAGCCCTGCGCGGTCACGGGCCCGGCCACCGATAACGCCGTCGGCGTGAACATCATCGAGCAGCAGATGCAGGTGCGCGCGTTCAACGCGATCACCGCCGGCGCCGCGCTCGGTGACCACATCATCGAAGCCCTGGGACTCGCGGCGCAGCCCGCGGCGGCGGTCAATCAATGAGCGCACGGACACCCGCGATCGTGCTGGGCGGCACCGGCTACGTCGCCGGCGAACTGCTGCGCCTGCTCGCGTCGCATCCGTATTTCGACCTGGCAGCGGTCGCCTCGGACAGCCAGCCCGACGAGCCTGTCGCCCAGTTCTTCCGGCACCTGCAGCCCGTGCTGCCGCACCTGCGCTTCGCGAGCCACGAAGAGATCCTTGAATACGTCACGGCGAACCCGGCAACGGCCGTCTTCTCGGCGGCGCCGCACGGCGTGTCGGCTGCCCTGATCGACCGGGTGCTGACCGCGGCCGAGCAGGCCGAAACGCAGGCACGGGTCGTCGACATCTCAGCGGACTTCCGCTATGCGAGCGCCGATGCCTATGAAGCGGTGTACAAGCACGCCCACGGCGCACCGGACCGGATCAGCGAGTTCACCTGCGCGGTGCCCGAGCACCTGAACGCACTGACGACGCCGCACGTTGCGCATCCCGGATGCTTCGCAACCGCCGTGCTGCTCGCGAGCGTACCGCTGCTCTCACTCGGTCTCGTCGAACCGCGCCTGTTCGTGTCCGGCGTCACCGGCAGCACCGGCTCCGGCCGTCAGCCCGTCGCCGGCACGCACCACCCGCAGCGCCACAGCGACATGTACTCGTACAATGCGCTCGCGCACCGGCACACGCCGGAGATCACGGCACTCGCGCTGGCGGCCTCGGGCACACACGCCGATTTCGCCTTCGTGCCGCACAGCGGCCCGTTTGCCCGGGGCATCCACGTGACCGTGCAGGCGACGCTGCAGGAATCGATGTCGACGCACGAGCTCGTGCATGCGCTGCGCGAGTACTACGACCAGTCCGTCTTCGTGCGCGTGAGCGGCGAAATGCCGCGCCTCAAGGACGTCGTAGCCAGCAACTTCGCCGAGCTCTCCGGCGTCAGCAACGGCCGCACCGTCGCCGTGATGTGCACGATCGACAACCTGACCAAGGGCGCGGCCGGCGGCGCCGTGCAGTGGATGAACCGCATGTTCGGGCACGAAGAGACTGCCGGCCTGATGACGCCCGCGCCGGGGTGGACCTGATGAGCGCAGCCGTGGACTGGGCACCGCCCGCCGACCACCTGGCGCCGGTGTACTCGCAGTGGGCGCTCGACGTCGTCGGCGGCACCGGCGTGTACCTGAATACGCGCGACGGCAGGAAGGTGCTGGACCTGTACGGCGGCCACGCCGTCGCGGCGCTCGGGTATTCGCATCCGCGACTGCTGGCTGCGCTCGAAGCCCAGGCGAAAGCGCTGATCTTCCAGAGCAATGCCGTGCCGCTCGATGTGCGCGCAAGAGCCGCGCTGCGCCTGACGCGATTTGCCGGTCTCGGTCTCAACACGGCGTTCTTCATCAGCACCGGCGCCGAAGCGAACGAGAACGCGCTGAAGCTGGCACTGCGAATCACGGGCCGGCGCAAGGTCGTTGCCATTGAAGGCAGCTTCCACGGCCGCACGGCAGCGGCCGGCGCCGTGACCTGGGGCGCGGCCAAGAAGTGGTATGGCTTTCCGCAGGCACCCTTCGACGTCGACTTCGTGCCACGCGGCGACTTCGCCGCGATCGATCGAATCATCGGCACGGACACGGCCGCCGTGATCGTCGAACCGGTGCAAGGTGTCGGCGGTGCGCTCGACCTCGGTGAACCGTTCCTCACGGCGCTGCGCAAGCGGTGCACCGCAACCTGCGCGTTGCTCGTCTTCGACGAAGTGCAGTGTGGCATGGGTCGCACCGGCTACCCGTTCGCCGCGAACATGTATGGCATCTCGCCCGACATGATCACGACGGCCAAGGCCCTTGGTGCCGGCTTCCCGTGCGCTGCGCTGCTGATGGCCGATCACGTCGCGGGGCATCTGAAGCTGGACGATCTCGGCACGACGTTCGGCGGCGGGCCGATGGCCTGCGCGATGATCGAGGCCGTGGTGGACATCATCGAAAGCGAAGGCTTGCTCGCGAACGTGCGCAAGCTGTCGCAGCAGATGCGCGCAACCTGCGTCGTCGGGCCGGTGACGGGCACGCAGGGCGCCGGATTCCTGCTCGGGCTGCGCACGCGCCGCCCGGCGAAGGACGTGCAGCGCGAACTGCTCGACCGGCACGACATCCTGACGGGCACGAGCGGCGATCCGCACGTTGTCCGCATCCTCGCCCCTTACGTGCTCGAGCCAAAGCACGTCGAGCAACTGCGCGACGCCTTGTCCTCTTTGCCTGCCTGAGCCGAAGGCGCAGCAGAACAAGCGTCCTGCGCGCAGCGTTCCGACTAACCCCTATCCCCTAACCTCTAACCCCTCATGAAGAGCTTCCTCGACCTTGCCGACCTTTCCCGCGACGAAGTCGTGGACCTGCTCGCGCTCGCCCAGCGCCTGCAGGACCGACCCGAGCCGACGGCGCTCGTCGGAAAGATTCTCGGCCTGCTGTTCCTCAACCCGTCGCTGCGCACACTGGCCTCGTTCCAGGCGGGCATGCAGCGTCTCGGCGGCACGGCGTTCGTCGTGACGCCGGGCCAGGGCACGTGGCAAGTCGAAACCCGGGACGGCGCGATCATGAATGGCGGCGCCGCAGAACACGTGCGCGAGGCGATCCCCGTGCTGGCCTCGTATTGCGACGCGCTCGGCATCCGCTCGTTCGCCGCAGGCAAGGACCTCGCGGCGGACATCGCCGAAGAGCAGTTCATGCGCATGGCCAACCTGTGCCCGAAGCCGCTCGTGAACATGGAATCGGCCGTCAACCATCCATGCCAGGCGCTCGCGGACTGGCGCACGATGGACGAACTCGCCGTGCCGCGGGCCGGCAAGTTCGTGCTGAGCTGGGTCTCGCACCCGCGTGCGTTGCCGCTCGCCGTGCCAGCAGCCACCGTGCAGATGGCGGCGCAGCGTGGCATGGACGTCGTGGTGCTGCGGCCCGAAGGCTACGCGCTGCCCGACGCGATCATGAACAAGGCCCGAGCTGCCGCTGCGGCTTCAGGTGGCAACGTCTCCGAGACGGCCGATCGCGAATCTGCGTTGCGCGGCGCACACGTCCTGTACGCGAAGGAATGGGGCTCACCGCAGCATTACGGTGACGCCGAAGGCGAAGCGAAGGCACGCGCCACGCTCGGCAACTGGTGCGTGCGCGAAACCTGGTTTCAGCGTGCGCAGGCCGACTGCCATTTCATGCATTGCCTGCCGGTGCGCCGCAACGTCGCGGTCGCCGACGAAATTCTCGACGGACCGCGCAGCCGCGTGGTCCGCGAAGCCGCCAACCGCATGGTCGTCCAGATGGCCGTGCTGCACCGCTTGCTCAAGGGGAACTGACGATGATCGGACACAAGGTCGAACAGGCTGTCACGGTGCGGGCGCTACGCGGCGCCGCGCCTTACATCCACATGTACAAGGGCAAGATCTTCGTCATCAAGACCGGGGGCGGGGCGTTCCGCGACACCGGCACGATGCGTGCTTTCGTCGAGCAGGTCGCGATCCTGCACCACCTTGGCATTCGCGTCGTGCTCGTGCACGGCGGCGGGCCGCAGCTCGACGAGGTCACGGCGAAGCTCGGTGTGCCGACGCGCATGGTCCAGGGCCGTCGTGTCACGGATGCCTCGGCCATCGACGCGACCAGCATGGTCCTGAACGGCCTGATCAACACGCAGCTGGTCGCGCTGTGCCGCAGCTTCGGCATTGCCGGGATCGGCATCGGCGGCATCGACGGTGGCCTGGTGCAGGCGCATCGCCGCGCTCCGGTGACGCTCGCGAGCGGCGAGATCGTCGACTACGGCATGGTCGGCGACATCGACGGCATCGACGGCTCCGTCATCACGCGACTGCTGGACGATGGCTTCCTGCCGGTGGTGAGCCCGCTGTCCTGCGACAGCTCGGGGCAACTGCTCAACATCAATGCCGATACGGTGGCCGCGGCCATCGGCGGCACGCTGGTCGCAGAGAAGCTGATTCTCTGCACCGGCGCGCCCGGCATCCTCGAGCGCGTCGACGATCCGCAGTCGCTGATCTCCTACACCGACCTGGCCGGCTTGCACCGACTGCGCGAGAAGGGAGCGATCACCGACGGCATGTTGCCGAAGTCGAGCGCCATCGAAGCCGCGATTCTCGGGGGCGTCCGCCGCGTGCACGTGATCTCGTATGCCGAGACAGACTCGCTGCTCGCCGAGATCTTCACTAACGAAGGCAAGGGCACGCTCGTGGTGGCCGACACCAAGGCGCTGACTGCCGCGGAGCAAGGCGAATAGGGTTGGTTCCGACTAGCCCCTATCCCCTTACCCCTTCCCACTACGAAGGACCACCGCATGACCAGGCTTTGGGACAAGGGCGCGCCGCTCGACGAACGTGTGCTGCGCTTCACGGCCGGCGAGGATCACGCCCTCGACAACCGGCTCGTGGCTTACGACGTCCGCGCCTCGATCGCGCACGCAGAGATGCTGCACGAGTGCGGCCTGCTTGTTGCGGACGAACTGGGCGCGATCCGCAACGGCCTGATCGAAATCGCGGCGGCTCACGCCCGAGGCGAGTGGTCCGTGACGCTCGACCTCGAGGACGGGCAGACGGCGCTCGAGACCTTGCTCACGCGCAGGATCGGTACCGCGGGTGCGCGCCTGCATGCCGGTCGCTCGCGCAACGACCAGGTACTCACGGCACTGCGCCTGTATCTGCGCGACGCCGTCGAGACCCTCGCTGAGGGAGCCCGGCTCGTCGCCGAAGCGCTCGACGGGCTGGCGGCCGACCAGGGCTCGATTGCGCTGCCTGGCTACACGCACATGCAGCAGGCGATGCCGAGTTCGGTCGCACTGTGGGCACAGGGCTTCGCCGCGGAAACCCGCGACGACATCGAAGGACTGCGTCACGCACACCGGCGAATTGGCAAGAACCCGCTGGGTTCTGCGGCGGGCTACGGCACGCCGAACCTGCCGGTAAACCGTGATGCGACGCGTACGAAGCTCGCCTTCGCCGCCAACCACGAACCGGTGACGGCCGTGCAGCTGTCGCGCGGCAAGGCGGAAGCCGAAGTGCTGTTCCAGGTGACGCTGCTGATGCAGGACCTCGGCCGTCTCGCCTCGGACCTGCTGCTGTTCTATACGCGCGAGTTCGGCTTCGTGCAGTTGCCCGATGCGTTCACGACCGGGTCGTCGATCATGCCGCAGAAGCGCAACCCGGACGTGTTCGAGCTGGTGCGCGGCCGCACGGCGACGGCGCAGGCGTGCCTGGCGGAGGTGCTCGGCATCACCGCCAAGCTGCCCTCGGGCTACCATCGCGACTTGCAGTTGATCAAGGCGCCGCTGTTCCGCTCGATCGACATCTGCGTCGAGTCGCTCGACATCATGGCCGCGGCGATTCCGCAGGTGCAGTTCGTGCCGGAGCGTATCCGCATGGACGCCGATATTCACGCGGCTGCCGAAGCGAACGAACTGGTCGCGAAGGAAGGCATCCCATTCCGAGATGCGTACAAGCGCGTCGGGGCGAAGTACCGAAAGGACACTTAGCCACACGTTGACAATCCCGGCTGTCGGTTCATCCTTGCGCATCAACACGGCCGCAAGGAGCCTGAATGTCGTTGCTGGGGGAGCTGAAAAGACGCAACGTCTTCCGCGTCGCGACGTTTTACGTGGTCGCCGCGTGGATCCTCCTGCAGGCCGGGGACCTGTTGTTCGACACGCTCGGCGTGCCGCCTTTCGGCATGAAGCTGCTGCTGGGCCTGCTCATCCTGGGATTCCCGCTCGCATTGATCTTCGCCTGGGTTTTCGAACTCACGCCCGACGGCCTCAAGCGCGAGCACGAAGTCAGCCGCGACGCCTCGATCGCCGCGCAGACGGCCAGCAAGCTCAATCTGCTGATCGTAGGCTTGCTGGTCATCGCGATCGGCCTCGGCATCGCTAACCGGATCGGCCATCGCCAGGAACAGGACGCAGGCCAGGCCGCGGGGACCGCTCAGCCAAAAGCGACGCCAGCCGCCGGGGCGCTGTCAGGCGGCACCACAACGCCGGTCGAACCCGTCATCGGCGCGGGTGTCTCGATCGCCGTGCTGCCGTTCGTCAACATGAGCGACGAAAAGGCCAACGAGTACTTCTCGGACGGCCTGACCGAGGAACTGCTGAACGTGCTGGCGAACGTGCAGGGACTGCGCGTGATTGCCCGCACTTCGTCGTTTGCCTACAAGGGCAAGGACGTGAAAATCGCCGACGTTGCACGCGACCTGTCGGTCGACCACGTGCTCGAGGGCAGCGTGCGCAAATCCGGCAACACCGTTCGCATCACGACGCAGCTGATCCGGGCTGCCGACAGCTCGCACCTCTGGTCGGAAACGTACGATCGCAAGCTCGACGACATCTTCGCGGTTCAGGACGAGATCTCGAAGAGTGTCGTCGATGCGCTGAAGCTTGAGCTGCTGACCGATGGCCGCAAGGCGGCCGATATCGGCGGTACCACCAATACCCATGCGTATGAGGCGTTCCTGCTGGGGCGTCATCTGCTGGCACAGGGTGAGGCCGAGAGTACGCTGCGGGCATCGCTGCAGTCGTTCGAGAAGGCCATCCAACTCGACCCGAACTACGCCCAGGCGTACGCGGGCAAGGCCGGAGCCCAGTCACGGCTCGCGTCGAATGGTTACGACGGATTCGATGTCGGCTTTGGCAAGGCACGGCAGGCAGCGCAACGCTCCCTCGAACTCGCGCCGAACCTTGCAGAAGGCTACCTGGCACTGGCGCTCACCCAGGGGGTCCTGAGCGGAGACGTCAGCGGTAACTACGCCCTGTACGAGCGGGCGCTGCAGCTGAATCCCGGCAGTGCACTCGTGCAACAGAGCTACGCCGATTTTGCGACCCTCGCAGGCGCGCATGAGCAGGCGATCGCTGCCGGTCAGCGGGCCGTCGCGCTGGATCCCATCTCTGCCCCGGCTTTCAACTCGCTTTCGGCCGTCTACGCCAATGCCCGGCGTTATCCGGAAGCAGAAGCGGCGGCACGGCGTGCTCTGCAGCTCTCTCCGGGCCGGCCTGGCACGTCGGCGAGCCTGGGTTACGCCCTGTTGTTACAGCGCCGCTTCGACGAAGCCAGCGCCGCGTTCGAGGCGGAGCCGGTCAAGTGGGCACGACTCACTGGCCGCATCCTGGTGCTCGCAATGACGGAGAAGACGGCGGCCGCTAGGCGCGAGTTGACCGATTTCCAGGCCGAATTCGGCGATCTCGCGTCATACCAGTATGCGGAGATCGAAGCACAGCTCGGCGACAAGGATGCCGCCCTGCGCTGGCTGGAAAACGCACGACGCGTGCACGACCCGGGTTACCTGAGTGGCATTCTCGTCGACCCGCTGTTGGATCCGCTGCGCGGCGACCCGCGCTTCGACAAGCTCGTGAACCAGGCCGGCTTCGCGAGGAAGCCCTGAGGTCGGGCCGCCTGCTCCAGAACGGGAACACCGTCATGCCCCTGCCCAAACTTGCCGGATGGATCGTCGCCGCACTTGCTCTTGCGATGACGCAGATCGTAACGGCCGCGCCGGATTTTTCCAGGCTCGGCAAGGACCTCACGCCCGTCGGCGCCGAGCGCGCCGGCAATGCCGACGGCACGATTCCCGCGTGGGACGGCGGCCTGAGGCAGGCACCCGCAGGCTGGACACCGCAACAGGGCTACGTCGATCCGTTTCCGGGCGACAAGCCGCTCTTTACGATCGACTCGACCAACGTCGGCCAGTACGAGGCGAAGCTGACCAAGGGACAGGCGGCGCTGCTGCGCAAGCACCCGCAGAATTTCCGGATGAACGTGTATCCGACGCGACGCACGGTGGGTTACCCGAAGGCGGTGACGGATCAAGTGATCGCGCAGGCGGGCAAGGTCTCGCTGCAGGGCTTCGGCCTCAAGGACCTGAACGGCTCCACCACGCCCTTCCCGATTCCCGAGAACGGCCTGCAGGCGATCTGGAATCACCTGGTGCGGTACCTCGGCGGCGGCATCGTCCGCGCGGGGCACTCGTTCCCGGTCCGACCGAACGGCGACTATTTCAAGATCGGTTTCCGTTCGCAGCGCATCTACGCGCCGAACGTCGAAAACGTCGAGCCCAACCGGCTCTTCTACGCACTCGGCTATTTCACTGAGCCAGCGACGCTGCGCGGCACGATCTTCCTGGTGCACGAACCGGTGGACCAGGTGGCGGAGCAGCGCTCGGCATGGATCTACAACTCCGGGCAACGACGCGTGCGTCGCGCGCCGGACCTCGCGTACGACGGTATCAACGACGGCTCCGAGGGCATGATGACGACCGACCAGGTCGATGGCTACAACGGTGCGCCCGACCGCTTCGAGTGGAAGCTGCTCGGCAAGCGCGAGATCTACGTGCCGTACAACTCGTACAAGCTGTCCGACAAGTCGCTCAAGTACAAGGACATTGTCCTGCCCAAGTCGATCAATCCCGACTTCGTGCGCTACGAACTGCATCGCGTGTGGGTGGTGGAAGGCACGCTCAAGCCGGGTCAGCGTCACATCTACGGCAAGCGGACGTTCTATCTCGACGAAGACAGCTGGTCAGTGCTGGCCGAGGACACGTACGACACGCGGGGCGGCCTGTGGCGCGCTTCGATGCACGGCCTGCTGCAGGCGTACGACGCGCAGGTCCCGTTCTACCGTTTCGGCATCTATCACGACCTCAACAGCGGCGGTTACCTGGTCGGCGGTCTCGACAACGAGGTGAAGGAGCCGATCCAGTTCAACGCCAAGGCCAAGGTGGGTGATTTCCAGCCGGACGCGCTGCGTCGCCTGGGCGGCACGCTCTAGCGCACGTTCAGGTCAGTCGAGACCGAGCTGGAAGCCGGCGTCGAGGTCCTGCTTCGAATAGACCTTGAAGGAGATCAGCGTCTCCGAGCCCGTGATCCCCGGCAGCTTGCGCATCTTCTCGCTGATCACGCGCGCCAGGTCTTCGTTCTCGCGCACGCGCACCAGCGCGACCAGATCGTACTGGCCGGCCACCGAGAACACTTCGCTGACCCCCTCGAGCTCGGCCATGGTCTGCGCCAGTTCCGGCACCTTGTCGGTCTCGGCCTTGATCAGGACGACGGCGGTCACCATGGCGTTCCCCAGCAGCGCGCAAGCACTGGCAATGAAAGAGTAGAAGACTGCATCTTACCGCCGAATCACTGGTGACCGTCGCTCGACGCCGCGAGGATCACTTCGTCTCCGCGTCCGGTTGATTCTCCGGCCGGGCCGCCGCGAATGCAGGCAATGCTTCCAGGTGCGCGCAGATCGCGACCAACCGCGGATAGGGCGTGACGTCGACGCTGAAACGGCGCGCGTTGTACATCTGCGGCACCAGGCACACGTCGGCGAGGGTCACGGCGTTGCCGCAGCAGAAGCGCTGCTGACCAGCCTCGACCGGGGCGTCCGGCATCGAACCCACCCAGCGTTCGAGTGCGGCGAAACCACGATCGATCCAGTGCGCCACCCAGCGGTTGATGGCCGCGTCGTCCGCGCCGAATTCACGGCGCAGGTAACCCATGATCGGCAGGTTGTTGAGCGGGTGCGTGTCGCAAGCGACGACCATGGCCATGCCGCGGACGGTCGCGCGGTCCCGCGCCGAGCCCGGCAGCAGCTGCGGCTCTGGATGGATCTCTTCGAGGTATTCGCAGATGGCGAGCGACTGCGGAATGACGAAGCCATCGTCAGCCAGCGCCGGGATCAGCCCCTGCGGATTGACCGCGAGGTAATCGGGCTGGCGCTGCTCGCCGCCGTCGCGCAGCAGGTGCTTCGGCACCGACTCGTATTCGAGGCCCTTGAGCGCGAGCGCAATGCGGACGCGGTACGCCGCCGAACTGCGCCAGTACGTGTACAGCCTGAATGCCATCTGCTTCCTCCCGGAGCGTTCAGACGATGGTCGTGCGGAGCGTGTCGAGTCCGTCGATGCCGGCCACGATGCTGTCGCCGCGCTGCACGGCGCCGACGCCGGCCGGCGTGCCGGTGAAGATCAGGTCGCCTGCCTGCAGTTCGAACAGTGTCGAGAGCTCTGCCACGATTTCGGGCACGCTCCAGATCAGCTCCGACAGATTGGCGTCCTGTCGCGACTGTCCGTTGACCTCGAGCCAGATGCGGCCTGACGTGAGATGACCGCCATCGGTCACGGGACGGATCGCGGTGACCGGGGCCGAGTGATCGAACGCCTTCGCGACGTCCCAGGGCAACCCGTTGTCCTTTGCATGCGCCTGCAGGTCGCGACGCGTCAGGTCGTTGCCGACCGCGTATCCGAACACGTGCTCAGGCGCCTCGGCCACCGGGATCTGCTTGCCGCCCTTGCCGATCGCGACGACGAGCTCAACCTCGTGGTGCAGGTTCGACGTGCGCGAGGGGTAACGCACCGGCGAGCCGTTCGCGACCACTGCGTCGGCAGGCTTGGTGAAGAAGCACGGCGGCTCGCGCGTCGGATCCGATCCCATCTCGCGCGCGTGCGCAGCGTAATTGCGCCCGACGCAGTAGATGCGGTGGACGGGGAAACGCAAGGAGGTGCCTGCGATCGCGACGGTGGGTCGCGGCACGGCGAACGGTAGCGGGTCGGCTGTCATGGTGTGCTCCTCGGTGTGCGAACGGGCCGACGCCTGCACGCGCAGCAACTCGGGCAGGAAGACTTCCTGCACGAGGATCGGCAGGCCGCCGAGCCTGTACACGGCGCGGCGGGCCCACACGGGCGCGTCCCCCGCAACGACGCGTGCGGCCTCGGCAAGCGGATGGCCCGCAGGAAGTTCGGCGTATTCGAGCGGCTCGCGCTCGAGCGGATCGTCCACTTGGCGCAGCGCCTCGCCGAGCGGCGAGTCGCCGAGTTCGCGCAACCACGGGTAGTGTTCGATCGTCGAGGCCGGCAACACCGTCTGCGCGAACACAATACGATCTCCGTCTGAGCAGAACTCGACCTCGCGCAGCAGGCAGGTTTCGTCGTCGACTTTGAGCCGCTCGCGCAGAGGGGGCGAGAGCGCAGATTCACGCAACCTGCCAAGTCGCCGAAAGCCCATCGCCGGACCGCACAGCGCACGGACGCGCGCGGTGAGCATTCCCGGCTCGGCCAGCCAGGACAGAAGGTCGTGCGGCACGCGCGCCGAGACGACGGCGAGGGGTGACCAGTGCGAGGGGTTGGCCAAGAGCCTGCAGCGCGTCAGAACTGGTCGGCGGTCAGCGCCATGATCGAGCTGCTGCCGGCGCGCACGGCCACGCCGCAGGCCAGCACGCGCGGCAGCACGTGCTCCGCATAGAACCTGGCCAGCAGGACCTGCGTGCGCAGGAAGACCGGGTCGGTGCCGTCGGTCTCGAGCTTGGCGGTCGCGACCAGCGCGCCGCGTGCCAGCTGCCAGCCGCCGATGACGGTGCCCATCAACATCAGGTAGTTGAATGCCGCGGAGCTCACGAGCTCAGGATCCTTGCGCTCGCCGGCGAGCAGGTGCGACGAGCACAGCACGAGTTCGTCGAGTCCTTTCGCGAGCCACAGGCGGACGCTCGCCATGTCCTGGCCCGCGTTCGCGAGCGGCGCGTCGACGAGACGCATCTCCGACACGAACGCGGAGACGGTGGCGCCGCCGTCGCGCATCAGTTTGCGACCGACGAGATCGATCGCCTGGATCGCGTTCGTGCCTTCATAGATCGAAGTGATGCGCGCGTCGCGATAGAACTGCGCAACGCCGGTCTCCTCGACGTAACCCATCCCGCCGTGCACCTGCATGCCGAGTGCCGTGACTTCCTGTCCGATTTCCGACGAGAACGCCTTGGCGATCGGCGTCATCAGGTCGCCGCGCGCAAGCCAGGCCGCCGACGTCTCCGGCGTGTCGCCGTAGTTGCCGCGATCGAGACACGATGCCGCGTAGTAGCAGATTGCCCGACACGCCTGCGTGAGCGAACGCATCAGCAGCAGCGTGCGACGGACGTCCGGATGCCGGATGATCGCGACGCGGCCCTTTTCGCCCGGCGCGCGACCCTGCACGCGATCGCGTGCGTATTTGACGGACGCCTGGTACGAACGGTCGGCGAGACCCACGCCCTGCGCACCGACGCCAAGGCGCATGTAGTTCATCATCGTGAACATGGCGGCAAGCCCTTCGTTCTGCACGCCGACCAGGAAACCCTGCGCCCCGCCGCTGTCACCGAACGCCATCACGCACGTGGGACTCGCGTGGATGCCGAGCTTGTGCTCGACCGACACCGGAAACACGTCGTTGCGCTCGCCCGGCGTGCCGTCGGCATTCAGCTTGTGCTTCGGGACGAGGAACAGCGAGATGCCCTTGGTGCCCTGCGGCGCCCCCGGCAGCCGCGCCAGCACCAGGTGCACGATGTTCGACGTCATGGGGTGGTCGCCCCACGTGATGTAGATCTTGCGCCCGGTCAGCAGGTAGCTGCCGTCGGCCTGCGGTTCCGCACGAGTCGTGAGCGCGGCCAGGTCCGAGCCCGCCTGCGGTTCGGTGAGGCACATCGTGCCGGTCCATTCGCCCGAGACGAGCTTGCCGAGGTACTGCGTCTTCAGCTCTGCGGAGCCGTGACGATCGAGCGCCAGGATCGCACCCTGCGAAAGCTCGGGGCACAGGGCGAAGGCCACGTTGGCGCCCGACCACATCTCGTCGCAAGCGATGGAGATCGTCTTCGGCAGGCCCTGGCCGCCGAAGTCGGGATTCGCGGCAATGCCCGGCCAGCCGCCGGCGCTGAACCTGGCATAGGCGTCGGTGAATTCAGGCGGAACCTGCACCGCCTGGTCCACGACCTGCACGCCCCTGCGATCACCAAGCCAGTTGATCGGCGCAAGCACGCCGCTGGCAAAGCGACCAGCCTCTTCGAGCACGGCTTCGACCGTTTCCGCGTCGACCGCCGCATACGATTGCAGCGCCGCGACTTGCTTGAAATCGGCGAGGTGCTCGATCGTGAAACGCATCTGCTGCAGGGGGGCGCTGTAATCGGGCATGGTCGGCTCCGGCGGGGACGTTTGTGCTGTGCAACAATCCATTTTGCCCTGCCCGGGCGGGCCGTGCCATGCCGGCCCGGCCCACGCAGGTACAATCACCGTCTTGCCGCGAGGTTCGGATGAGCATCTGGTTTCGACCCACGACGATCGAGCAGGTCCAGGCCATGTTCGGCCGCGTCCGCGACATCAACTTGCACCTGGATGTCAGGCTGACCGAAATTGGCGACGATTTCCTGCGCGGGTCGCTTCCAGTGGATGAACGCACCCGCCAACCGTTCGGCCTGTTGCACGGCGGAGCCAGCGTCGTCCTGGCCGAAACGCTCGGTAGCGTCGCCAGCAACTTGTGCATCGATACCAGCAAGTTCTACGCCGTAGGACAGGAGATCAGTGCAAATCACCTCCGTTCGGCGCGCTCCGGGCGGGTGACCGGGACGGCCCGGCCAGTGCATCTGGGTGGCCGGTCCCAGGTCTGGGACATCCAGCTCCAGGACGAGGCCGGACGACTGACCTGCGTTGCGAGACTGACCATGGCCGTAATCGCAGCGCCCGGGAAAGGCATGACGCTCGTCGGGACGGAGAAGCAATGATGAAGCACACCTGCGGCAACGCCCTGGCGGCAATCTTCCTGGCCGCGGTGGCTGCAAGCGGCTGCGGCCTCAAAGGCGCGCTCACCCTGCCGTCGAAGTCCGACGAGGTCGTCATCCGCGCGCCGGGGCAGGCCGCGCCAGTGGAGGGCGAGACGACGACCACGCCACCTGCCACCGCACCGGCGGAACCGGCCAAGGAAGCCCCGGCCAGGCCCAGGGACGAGCGCATCCCGCCCCCGCCGCTGCCGCGCGGCACCGCAGGCACCGCCCGCGGTGGTTGACGCACGCACACTGGTGCTGGTGGATGGCTCGTCATACCTGTATCGGGCCTTCCACGCGCTGCCGCCGCTGACGAATTCGCGCGGGGAGCCGACAGGTGCCGTGCTCGGCGTGCTCAACATGCTGCTGCGCATGCAGCGCGAGCAGAACCCCGAGCTCGTGGCCGTCGTGTTCGATGCGCCGGGCAAGACGTTCCGCGACGAACTGTTCGCCGAGTACAAGTCGCACCGGCCGCCGATGCCGGACGACCTGCGCTCCCAGATCGAGCCGCTGATCGACGCCGTGCAGGCGCTCGGCCTGCCGCTGCTGCGCATTTCCGGAGTCGAAGCGGACGACGTCATCGGCACGCTCGCGCAGCGCGCCGTGGAGTCGGGACTGCAAGTACTGATCTCGACCGGCGACAAGGACATGGCGCAGCTGGTCAACGAGCGCGTCACGCTCGTCAACACCATGACGAATTCGTCGCTCGATCGGGCCGGAGTCAAGATCAAGTTCGACGTCTACCCCGAACAGATCATCGACTACCTCGCGCTGGTCGGTGACGCCTCGGACAACATCCCCGGCGTGCCGAAGGTCGGCCCGAAGACGGCCGCGAAGTGGCTCAACGAATACCGCACGCTCGACAACCTGCTCGAGCACCAGGACCGCATCGAAGGCAAGGTTGGCGAAAGCCTGCGCGCGTCGATGGCGGATCTCGCACTGTCGCGCGAGCTCGCCAGGATTCGCTGCGACGTCAAACTCGACGTCGGCCCTGAGCAACTGCGCCGCAACGAACCGGACGTGGCAAGACTGCGCGAGCTTTACACGCGGCTCGAATTGCGCTCGCTGCTGAAGTCGCTTGGCGACACTTCCGCGGCCTCTCCACCTTCCGGTCCTCCCGGTCCTCCCGGTCCTCCCGGTCCTCCCGGTCCTCCCGGTCCTCCCGGTCCTTCCGGTCCTCCCTCTCCTTCCGGGCCTTCCGGGCCTTCCGGGCCTTCCGGGCCTTCCGGGCCTTCCTCCCCTTCCTCCGAAGGCTGGGCACCCGGTCGCAACTACGAGCTCGTGCTCGAACGGGAACGACTCGACCACTGGCTCGACGCGCTGCGCGCCGCCGACGTCTTTGCGTTCGACACGGAAACAACGTCGCTCGATTACATGCAGGCCGAGATCGTCGGCGTTTCCTTTGCCGTCGAACCCGGAACCGCGGCCTACGTGCCGCTCGCCCACACCTATCCCGGCGCGCCGGATCAGTTGAATCGCACCGAAGTGCTGGGTCTGCTGCAGCCGCTGCTCGAGGACGAGCGTCGCGGCAAGCTCGGCCATCACCTGAAGTACGACGCGCACGTGCTGCGCAACCACGGCGTCGAACTGCGTGGCATGCGCTTCGATACGATGCTGGAATCGTACGTGCTGAACAGCACGGCGACGCGCCACGATCTGGATTCGGTGGCGCAGCTTTACCTGGGTGTCGAGACGATCCATTACGAGGACGTCGCGGGCAAGGGCGCCAAGCAGCTCAACTTCAGTGACGTCTCCGTCGAAACCGCGGCGGAATACTCGGCCGAGGATTCCGACGTCGCACTGCGCCTGCACCGCACGCTCTGGCCTCGGCTCGAAGCGCTGCCTGCGCTCGCCCGGCTGTACCAGGAGGTCGAACAGCCGCTCGTGCCCGTGCTGCTCGACATGGAACACTGCGGCGTGCTGGTCGACGCGCAGATGCTCAAGCGCCAGAGCCATGAACTCTCGCGCAGCCTTGTCGAACTCGAAAAGCGCGCGCATGCAGCGGCAGCGCAGCCTTTCAACCTCGAATCACCCAAGCAGCTGCAGGAAGTGCTGTTCGGCAAGCTCGGGCTGCCGGTGAAGCGCAAGACACCCACGGGCCAGCCGTCGACGGCCGAAGACGTGCTGGAGGAACTGGCCGACGAGTTCGAACTGCCGCGCATCATCCTCGAGTACCGCGGACTCGCGAAGCTGCGCTCCACGTACACCGACAAGTTGCCGGAGCAGATCAATCCACGCACGGGCCGCGTCCACACTTCGTATCACCAGGCCGTGGCGGCAACGGGTCGCCTGTCATCGACCGACCCGAACCTGCAGAACATCCCGATTCGCACGGCGGAAGGCCGCCGCATCCGGCAGGCATTCGTCGCGCCGCCGGGTCACGTCCTGATTGCGGCGGACTACTCGCAGATCGAACTGCGCATCATGGCGCACCTGTCGGGTGACGCCGGCCTGCTCGACGCATTCGCGCACGACCGCGACATTCACCAGGCAACCGCTGCCGAGGTGTTCGGAGCGCCCTCGCCCGACCAAGTCACGCCCGAGCAGCGCCGTGCGGCGAAGGCGATCAACTTCGGACTCATCTATGGCATGTCCGCCTTCGGGCTCGCGCGTCAGCTCGGTATCGAACGCGGCGCGGCGCAGCAGTACGTGGACTTGTACTTCCAGCGTTACCCGGGTGTGAAGCGCTACATGGACGAGACGCGCGCGATGGCGCGCGAGCAGGGTTTCATCGAAACCGTGTTCGGGCGCCGGCTCTACTTGCCCGAGATCCGTTCACGCAATGCGCAGATGCGGCAGTACGCCGAGCGCAGCGCGATCAACGCGCCGATGCAGGGCACGGCGGCGGACATCATCAAGCGCGCGATG
>Ga0315286_10001484_pt1 | contig 21245 bp, 18 predicted proteins | sample YL17G10_0_MG_FD_205038 | JGI IMG/M metagenome (GOLD analysis project Ga0315286, IMG submission 205038) | Sediment microbial communities from Yellowstone Lake, YNP, Wyoming, USA - YL17G10_0 | ecosystem: Environmental > Aquatic > Freshwater > Lake > Sediment | place: USA: Wyoming | collected... | reverse complement strand
CCCTCGAAGCAGAGGAATGTGGAATAGAAGATCGAACGGGACACGGCGAAGACCTTGGCGTCGGACTCGAGGATGTCGAACTGCTTCACGGGGAGAAGATAGCGCATCTGCCGCGGGGCCCATTTCACGCCTTCGAATTTGGCCATGTGATCGCTCCTTGACGGAAGTCCGGTCCGCTTACTTGACAACGGGCTTCAGGTGTTCGATGAAATACTCCACCCGGCTCTCGCCGTAACGCGGGAAGGCGATGCCGTGCTGCTGCTCGGGGTAGATCATCATGTCGAACTTCTTGTTTTCCTTGAGCAGGGCCTGGACGAGCTGGATGGTGTTGCCGGGGTGGACGTTGTCGTCGACGGCGCCGTGGTGGATGAAGAGCTTACCCTTGAGGTTCTTGGCATAGGTCAGGCAGGAGCCCTTCTCGTACCCGTCGGGGTTGTCCTGCGGCCGCCGCATGTAGCGCTCCGTGTAGATCGAGTCGTAGTTCCGCCAGTCGGTGACGGGCGCGCCGGCGACGCCGACGTGGAAGACGTCGGGCTCCTTGAGCAGGGCGAGGCAGGTGAAGTAGCCGCCATAAGAGTGGCCGGTGACGCCCACCCGCGTCGTGTCCACATAGGGCCGCTGGCCGAGGGCCTTGACGAAGGCGACGTGGTCCTCGAGCTCAACCTGGCCGAGCTTCATGTAATGGAGGTTCTGGAAGGCTTTGCCCCGTCCGGAAACGCCCCTGTAGTCGCAGACCGCGACGAGGAAGCCGAGCTGGGCCAAGGCCTGGTTGCCGTCGGTCATCTTGTAGGAGTTGCTGACTCCCTTCGAGCCCGGCCCGCCGTAGACCGTAAGAAGGAGCGGATATTTGTCTTTGGGGTCGAAATGGGCCGGGAAGTAGATGAGCCCGTCGAGGTCGTACTTGCCATCGGCCGACTTGAAGGTGAACCGTTCCGGCTTGACCAGCTTGAGGTCGAGGAATTCCTTGGTCGGAACGGAGGTCGCCAGGACCTTGACCTCCTTCCCGTCGGCTTGGTAGAGCGTCGACTTCATGGGCTGGTCGTAGCTCGAGAAGGCGTCCGTGTAATAGTCGAAGTTGGGGGAGAAGCCGACGTTATGGGAGCCGGGTTCCTTGGTCATCTTGGCGAATCCGGTGCCGTCGAGCTTGACCTTGTAAGCATGGCTCTCGGTGCCGTTCGCTTCGAGGCCGCCGAAGTAGACCCAGCCGCGGGCCTCGTCGACGCCCTGGATCGAACGGACCGGAAGCTTGGCATTCGTCAGTTGCTTGAGGAGCTTGCCTGTCAAGTCGTAGAGGTAGATCTCGCGCCAGCCGCTCCGCTCCGATGTCCACAGGAACCGGAGGTTGTCCTTGAGGAAGATGAGGTCGGTCTGCTCGTCGATGTAGCAGGGGTCCTCGTCGGTGAGAAAGATGCGCGTTTTCCCCGTGGCCGGGTCGGCGGCGAAGAGCTCGAGCTTGTTCTGCCAGCGGTTGAGGCGATGGTAGGTGAATTCCTTTGTATCGGTGGTCCACTGGCCCCGGTAGAGATAGACGTCGACGTCGTCCCCCGTTTCCAGGCGGACGAGCTTTTTCGAGGCGACGTCGGCGACGAACAGCCGGACGATGGGGTTGTTGCCGCCCGGCTTGGGATAGCCCAGGAGCTCGAAGCGCGGGATGGGTTGGACGTCGTGGACGATGGGGTACTTGGTGACCGGTTTTTCGTCGAACTGCATGAAGGCGATTTTCTTCGAGTCGGGAGACCACCAGAAGGCCTGGTACTGCCCGAGCTCCTCGGGATAGACCCAGTCGGGGAAGGCGTTGCGGAGATCCTCTGTCCCGTCCGTCGTCAGGGCCGTCTCGCTGCCGTCCATGTCCTTGACGTAGAGGTTGTAGTTCCGGGTATAGGCCCGATACTTGAGGTCGGGCGAGAGGATGTCGCCGTACGCCCGGCCCCGGACGCCGACGATGGCCGGCTCCGGCTCGTAGAAAACGAGCTTCGAGGAAGCGAGGTCATAAACGAACACTTTGTTGAAGGCCGAAAACTGGATCTTTTTCCCCTCGTCCAGGTACTGGAAACGGCTGAAGAAGAGCTTGGCTTCCTGCCGTCCCGTCATGGTGTTGACCGCCGCCAGGAGCTTGGCGTCGTCGAAGAGGGGTGTTTTCTCGCCGGTGAGGATATCGACCCGCTTGAAGGTCCCGTCCTCATTGATGTAAGAGGCTTTGCCGTCGGGCGTCCAAGCGAGTCCGGGCTGGCCCTCCATCTTGACCAGGGTGCGCGCCTCGCGGCGGAGCTTGTCGTAAAGGGCTTTCCCGACGATCCTGTCCTGGGCGAAAGCCTGCCCGGCGATGAGGACGACGAGCAGGAGGCCGAGGAAGGCGGCCGTTTTGGAATTCTTGCGCATGGCAATTCTCCTTGGTCGTGTTTATTTGCCGATTCTGCGGACGGATATGATCTTGATGGATGGCTTGAGCGACTGCCCTTCGGCCGGCAGGACGTGGATGGCCTTGACGACGTCCATTCCCTTGACGACCCGGCCGAACGCGGCGAAGCCCTGGCCGTCGGGGTTTCTCTTGCCGCCGAAGTCGAGTTCAGGCTGGGGACCGATACAGAAAAAGAAACTCGACGTGGCGCTTCCCGGCGTCCCGCGGGCCATGGAGATCGTGCCGTCGAGGTGCTTGAGCCCGGTCGTCGCCGTCGTTTCATGGGCGATCGGAGGAAAGCCGTTGTCTTCGGACAGCTGGCCGCCCTGGATGACCTCGATGCGCACGTCGTTATTGGGCTGGTTGTCCAGGGTCACCGTGCGATGGAAGACCGAGCCGTCGTAGAGCTTCCCGTCGACGTAGCGGAGGAAATTGGCCGCCGTGACGGGGGCCCGGGCGAGGTCGACCTCGACCGTAATGTCGCCTTTCTTGGTCTTGATGAGGACGACGGGATTTTCGGCCGCGGCGGCCGCGAAAGAGGCGAATGCCATGAGGCTGGCGAGTAAGAAATGTGTTCTCATCGGGGTTCTTCTCCTCTCGGAAGTCCCATTCTATTTTTTCCGGGCCGCTTCTTCAATCTTTTTCGCGGCGGCCCTTCATTTTCTTTCTCAAGCAGCAAGCCGTCCGAGGGCTTCGAGGAAGCGATCGACCGTACCGGGATTGTCGTAGTGGGCGAAGCTCGCCCGGCAAATTCCTTCAGGCCGGCCGAGGTGGCGGACGACGGCCGCCGAATAGTGGTTGCCGTCGGCGATCTGAATCCCAGCTTCCGCCCAAAGCCTTTGCTTTGTCGCCGTGGCCGACAGGCCGCCGACGTCGAAGGCGAACGTCGGGACGCGTTCGCCGGCGCGGGACGGATCCGAGATGCCGAAACAGCGGAAACGCGCAGGGTCGAACTTTCGGAAGCCTTCGAGGACGCGGCGCGTGAGGCCTGACTCGTATTCGGCGACGGACGTCATGACGAAGCGGAATTTGGACGCCCTGTCGGCGAAAGCGGCCGCCGGACCGGCGCAGGGGAGGGACTGTCCCCATTGGTCCCCAATGGGGGCTGCTCCCGTTGGGGGGCTGTCCCTCTGTTCTGCGACGAGGTCGGGTGGGCTGAGGGGCTGTCCCCGGAGGGGACTGTCCCTCTTGAGGGCGACAAGACTGGCGGGCTTGAGGGGCTGTCCCCGGAGAGGACTGCCCCTCTTGTGAGCGACGAGGTGGGTCAACCAAAGCAGATATTCCAGGGCGGCCCCAAGGGCAGCCAGGGACGTGTTGTTCAGCATGCCCATCTCGAATTTCCAGGGCGGTTCGTTCTTGTTCGTCACGACGCGGTAGGGGCGGAGCTTTTCGAGCAGTGCCGACTTGCCCCAAAGGACACCCTGCATGGGGCCGAAGACCTTGTAGCCGGAGAAGACGAGGAAATCGCAATCGGCCTCCCGGACGTCGATGACACCGTGGGGGGCGTGGTGGACGGCGTCGACGGCGACGAGACAGCGGGGGGCCCTTTCGCGGACGGCGGCGACCGTTTCGCGCAGGGGGACGAGGGACCCCGTCCCGTTGGAAGCGGACGTCACCGCCAGAAGGCCGGTCCGCACGTCAACGAGCGTGAGAAGGTGGCTGACGTCCAAGGTCCCTTCGGCCGTGACCCGGGCCCGCCTGACTTCGAGCCCCAGCCCCTCTCCTAAAACGGCCTCCCATGGCGAGATGTTAGCCATGTGGTCGAGGTCGGTCACCACCAGGTTGTTTTCTGGCCGGAGGACACCGCGTAGGGCATAGGCGAGGTTAAATAGTGCGGCCGTGGCCGATTGATGGAAGCTGATTTCACGGCCGTCCCCGGCGTGGAGGAAATCGGCGGCCAGGCTCCGGACCCGATCGTGCAGGCCGGCCGTTTCGGCTTCACCTGCGGCGACAACGCCCGGCATAGGGTTGAGCCTGCGTTGGGCGTCGAAAGCTGCTTCGGAAGCGGTATCGACGGTCAGGCTTCCCGCCCCGGTGTTGAGGTAGATGCGAGGGTTTCCCTTTGAATCGCGGTCGATCATGGGAAAGCGGGCCCGGATTTTCGGGTTAAGTTTTTCGAGGGGATGGGCCCGGTCCTGGGTGCTCATGGTTTGTCTCCTCTTCGGACAGCACACTGTATAAAAAACAGCCCGGAAATTCAACGGCTTTTGTCGATACACCCTTCCTGACGCGCTATCATCTAGGACGCCCCCGTTTTGGCTATGACGGGGACCATCCATATCCCCCGGCCCCCCGGGAACCAGTCCCGGCGGTTCCCCCATCGGCATTCTGCCGCTGGGGCCCCCTCCGCTACGGGGTCTCTGGACGGTCCCCGTCATAGCTCGGGTGACGTCCTAGGGTCCGCTCGACGTCCAAGTCGTGCCAAGTAAGGTACGCCCCATAATTGACATTAAAGCCAGGGTGCATTACTTATGCCTTATGAGGAGTGCCGCCATGAAGAAATTCCCGGCAATGATCGTAGTAGGGACCATCGTTTTCCTGGGCTATATCGCCGCGTGCAAGACGGAACCGGCGGCGGAATGGAAGCCCGTGGAGGGCCGGATCATGACCCGATGGGCCGCCGAGGTCAAGCCCGACCTGGTCCTTCCCGAATACCCGCGGCCGCAGATGGTCCGCGAAGAGTGGCTCAACCTCAATGGGCTTTGGGATTACGCGATCGTGGCCATAAATGCGGGCCGGCCGGCCGTTTGGGACGGGAAGATCCTCGTGCCGTTCGCCGTCGAGTCGGCGCTCTCGGGGGTCGGCAAGCCGGTCGGGGCAGTAAAGGAGCTCTGGTACCGCCGAACGATCTCTGTTGCTAAGAAATGGCGCGGCGGGAAGGTTCTTCTTCATTTCGGGGCCGTGGACTGGGAGAGCACGGTCTGGGTCAACGGCCGCGAAGCCGGGATACACCGAGGCGGTTACGACCCTTTCACTTATGACATCACGGAGGCGCTCGCGGCCGGGACGAAACAGGAGATCGTCCTGCGCGTCCTCGACCCGACCGACGAGGATAACAGCCCGATCGCCCGGGGAAAGCAGGTCATGAAGCCCCATGGCATTTTCTACACGGCCGTGACGGGCATCTGGCAGACCGTGTGGATCGAGCCGGTGCCGGAAACTTATTTAGCGAAGCTGAAGATCACGCCGGACATCGATCGAGGGACCTTGACGATCGAGCCCACGGTCACGGGAAACGGCTCGGGCGCATCGTTGGCCGTAACGGTCAGCCGGGGCGAAACCGTCGTGGCCACGGCCGAGGCTCCATCCGGCAAGCCGACCGTAATCGATTTGCCACAGCCCGAGCTCTGGTCGCCCGATAATCCGGTCCTCTACGATATCAAAGCGTTTCTCAAGAAGGACGGTAAGGTCTTGGATGATGTCGAGAGCTACGCTGGGATGCGGAAAATCGCCTTGGGAAGAGACGACCAAGGCTATGTCAGACTGTTCCTGAACAACCAGCCACTTTTCGAGCTCGGCCCGCTCGACCAGGGCTGGTGGCCGGACGGCCTCTATACCGCGCCGACCGACACGGCCCTTCGCTTCGACCTGGAGACGATCAAGGCCCTGGGCATGAACATGCTCCGGAAACACGTCAAGGTCGAGCCCGACCGGCTCTATTACTGGTGCGACAAGCTCGGCCTTCTCGTCTGGCAGGACATGCCTAGCGCCCTTTATGAACGGGAAGCCTGGCCTGCGGACGTCCTCGCGCGGAGAGACGCCCAGTGGGAGGGAGAGTGGAAAGCGATCATGGACGCGCTCTCGAACCATCCCTCGATCGTCATGTGGGTGCCGTTCAACGAGGGCTGGGGCCAGTACGATACGGGGAGGATCACGGCCTGGACGAAACAGTACGACCCGACGCGCCTTGTCAACAACGCCAGTGGTTGGACCGACAAGGGCGCCGGGGACGTGAGCGACATCCACAGCTACCCTGGGCCGGCCATGCCGCCCGTCGAAGAGAAAAGAGCCGCCGTCCTGGGCGAATTCGGCGGGCTCGGCCTTCCCCTCCGCGGCCATCTCTGGCAGGAGAAGGGCAACTGGGGATATAGGAACTTCGATGACGTCAAGACCTATGAGGCCCGGTATACGGACCTCATCAAGAACCTTTACCCCCTCGTCGACAAAGGGCTGGTCGCGGCCGTCTACACGCAGACCTCCGACTGCGAGGTCGAGGTCAACGGCCTAATGACCTACGACCGCGAGGTCACCAAGCTCGAACCGGCCCGGTTTGCCGCGCTCAACCGGGGCTACCTGCCCCCGCACTTCGTTGCCGACCAGACGCAGTTCGTCGGTCTGTCTTTCGCGGTCGATCTCGCGGTGCGCGGTGGGGCCGTGATCCACTATACACTCGACGGCTCCGAACCGGGTCCCGATTCGCTCGTCTACGGGCGGCCGGTCGTCATCGAAGGGGAAACGACCGTCAAAGCCCGTGCCTTCTGGCCCGACGGAACTTCGAGCCTCATCGAAAGCCGGACGTTCAGGCCGGTCGTACCGGTCCCCCCCTCGGCGAAGACCCTCGCGAATAGAGGTCTTGACTACGAGTATTTCCAGGGCCGTTTCGACAAACTCCCGGATTTTGCCTCTCTGAAAGCAGCAAGGACCGGATCGGCCGCGCGGCCCGACCTCGCCGTCGCCAACGATCAGGACGAGTTTGCCCTCAGATTCAAGGGGTTCATTCGCATTCCCGAAACCGGCGTCTACATCTTCTATGTCAACTCGGACGACGGGTCGAAGCTGTCGGTCGCCGGGAAAGAGATCATCATCAACGACGGCGTCCACGGTATGACAGAGGAGAAAGCCGAAATAGCCCTCGAAGGGGGCTGGCATCCTTTCGAGCTCGTTTATTTCCAGGGCAGTGGAGGGTTGGGCCTGGAGGTATCCTGGCGTGGGCCGGGATTCGAGAGGACACCGATCCCGGCCGGTGCCTTCGGGCGTTGATGGAGGAGCGACGACATTGGACTGACGGTCGACTTCCAGCTAGGGAAATTGCGCTGAGAAGAGAATCTCGCACGCCACGACCCCAATGGGCTATAATGAGGGTCAACGCCGGAGACGAACCATGAGCGACGCCTATATCATCATCAAGCAGAACGAATACATGAGAAGATTCCGGCGGGCCGAGGCGACGGACCCCATGCGGGCCAAGTCTCTCGCCGATCTCGGCATCAAGCCCAGCCGGATATTCCGGAAAATGGAGGACAAGGCCATTTTCCTTCCCGGCCGGGCCCCAGAAACCCATTACATGGACATCAACGCCGCAGAGGATTTCATCTCGGCGAGGAGGAAAAGGGCTTTTCTCATGTTGCTCCTCGGCCTCGCCGTAGTCATCGTGCTCTTCCTCCTCGGGCGGAGGTAGAAGGCTTATAGCCGAAGCGGCCGGCGGACCTAGTACCCCATCTTGAGGGCTTGGGCCAAGGCGCCCGAAACGAAGGAGTAGGGGAGGCGGGCCTTCCGGAAATCGTTCCTCTCGAGGAGGATGTTTTTCGTTCCTTCACCCGAGAAAAGAAGGAACGTCCCCGTCCCTTCCGCTGCCCGGCAGTCGCGGATGAGGGCGTCCTCGACCTGATGGAGGAGGACGGCCGGCGCCGAAGCCGCGCCGGGGGCTTGGACGGCCGTAACGCCGTCAAGGGTCAATCCTCTGACCTCCTCGAAAGCCAGGCCGCTCTCCCATTTCGCCGATCCCGGCTCTTCCCAGACGACCTCGACGTCCCGGAGTCTAAAGTTCCGGGCTTGCTTGAAGACGAGTCCGTGGACGGCCTTGTCGTATGGCGCGTCCGGGTCGTGGGCCACGGTGAGCTTGACGTTCTCGAAGGAGATGCCGTCGAGCCAAGAGTCGGGGTGGCCGTTGCAGACGCTCGAGCCGTAACCACGGGCGATGACGTTCTGGATCTTGACGTTGCGGATGGCCCCGGCCGGCCTGTCCTTGTCCTTCGGCCTGTTGGCATGGACCTCACTCCGCTTCTTGATATTGAAGTGGAACGGCTCGCCGTCCCCCCACCAGAACCACTCGTGGCGGACAGTATCGATGGTCAGGTTGGACAGGACGACGTTCTCGACCGCTCCGCCGTCGAAGGTCATGAAGGCGATGCCGCGGTTCGACCCGGTGATGACGCAGTTGTCGATGGTCACGTTCCGGATGCCGGCGATATTCCCGTCGCAGAATTTCACGGCGCTCGAGGCCGAGCTCAGCCGGCAGTTGGTCACCGTGATGTTCTCGCACGGCCGGGCCGGGCCGAACCAGTCCATGGAGTAGAAGACGATGGCGTCGTCGCCCGTTTCGATGGTGCAGTTCGCGATGCGGACGTCCTTACAGCCGTCGGGGTCGATGCCGTCCGCCCAGACGCCGTCCTTGAGGCTCGAGCGGATGTAGACGCCGTCGATGACCAGCCGTTCGCAGGCGACAGGGTGGATCGTCCAAGACGGGGAATTAAGGAACGAGACGCCTGAGATCCTGACGTCCGTGCAGCGGACGAGGAGGACCATCTTGCCCGTCTGGTCCGGTTTCGGAAAGGAACGGAGGAGGGGCAGGCCGAGCGCCTCCATCTCGACCTGGTTCGGACGGATGAAGTCGTCCTCATGGTCGCCCTTGAGGCGCCTGTCGTAGCCGGCCTCGCCGTCGAAGACGCCGCGGCCTTCGATGGTCACGCCGACGAGGTCCTCGCCGTAGAGGAGGGCGTCCTTGTCGAAGCGCGACTTGTCGTGGAGGGAATAAACGGTGGCGCCTGCTTCGACGTAGAGCCGGACTTGACTGCGGAGATGGATCGTCCCCGACGTATAATCGCCCGGCGGGACGAGGACAGTGCCGCCGCCGGCCGCGGCGCAGGCGTCGACGGCCTTCTGAATGGCCTCCTGGGCCAGGTCGTCCTTGATCCCCGTTGCTCCGAAATCCCTGATGTTGAAGACCGCGCCGGAAGCCGCAGCCCGCGAGGCGGGTCTTCCGCACCCGAAAAGTGCAAGGGCGAAGAGGCCGCTGAGGACGATGGCGATGAAAGTTTTTTTCGACATGAGATCCTCCCTCGAGCGGGACATTATCATGAGCCCGGGGAATTTATCAACCGAACGTATCAATGGTCCCCAAGACGGTTCTTTGTTGCCAGCCTCCCGGCTCCTGGAATAGAATCTCCGTGACGTCGCCTCGGGCAGGCGGCGGTCGACCTCGGACGGGAGAATAATACATGAAAAGACGACAAGCTTTAAAAAACCTACTGACTGCGGGTGTGACATCGGGCGCGCTGGCGACGCTCGGACAAAAGACGGCCGTCGCGGGAGTCCAGGCCGGAGCTGGGCCCGTCGTCGAAAAAGTCAGAATGGCCATGCTCTCCATGCAGAGGCATGCCTGGGAGCAGGGTGTCGCGATGCAGGCCCTGCTCGAGTGGGGCGACCGCGACATGGTCGTCATGATGGCCCGCGAGGCGGTCCTGCGCATCTCGCCGGACGGCCGGCTGGGCCAGGTCTGGGACAACCACGGCGTCACCGACCCGGGGTCGAACGGCGAAGGAGTGATCTTCGCCGCGAAAGCCACCGACGACCCGGCTCTCAAGTCCGGGGCCGACCGGATGCTCGAATATTTTCTGAAGACGGCGCCCCGGACCAAAGATGGGACGTTCCATCACATCGACGACAAGCCCCAGGTCTGGGTCGACTCGATGTACATGGCCCCGCCCTTTCTGGCGGTGGCCGGCGCTCACGCCGAGGCGCTTAAGCAGATCGATGGCATGCGACGCCTCCTTTGGAACCAGTCCGCCGGGCTCTTCTCCCACATCTGGGACGACGGCAAGAAGGCCTTCGAACGGGAGGCTTTCTGGGGCGTCGGCAACGGCTGGGCGGCGGCCGGAATGACCCGTGTCCTACGGGCGCTGCCCGAGAGCCTGAGAGCCGAGCGGAAGCGGCTCGTCGGCTACATCCGCGAAGTCCTCGACGGCTGTCTCGAACACCGGCGCCCCGACGGTTTCTTCCACGACGTCGTCGACAAGGCGGACACTTTCGTCGAGACGAACCTCTCCCAAATGCTGTCGTACACCATTTTCCGGGGGGTCAAGGGCGGCTGGGTCCCGAAGTCCTTTCTCAAGGACGCCGAAATCATGAGGAAAGCCGCCCGGGCCAAAGTCGACGACCTCGGCTATGTCCGGGACGTCTGCGGCTCGCCGACATTCGAAAAGCCTGGAACGGCCACCGAGGGGCAGGCCTTCTTCATCCTGATGGAGGCGGCGGCGCGGGACCTCGAAGCCTGAGATTCAGGATTTTTTCTTCAGCTCGGCGCAACGGATACCGCGCGGGTTGAAACACTTATTGCAGGAGATGCACTCAGACTTGGACGTCAGGCCTTCCCGAAAGTGCTTGACGAGGAAGGGGTCGCGGATGAGCGGCCGGCTGAGCGAAACGAGGTCGGCCCGGCCTTCGCGGACAAGCCTCTCAGCCACGGCCAGCGTTCGGACGCCGCCGAGGGCGAAGACGGGCACGCGGACGGCGGCCTTGATCGCCGAGGCGTTGGCCGCGAAATAGCATTCCTCATCCTCGCTCCGCAAGCCCGGCCAGACGGAGCCCCGCCCGGCTTCGGCCATTCCTCCGCTCACTTCGATCCCGTCGATGCCCTCTGCCTCGATCATCCGGGCGACGCGGACGGCGTCCTCGAGAACAAGCCCGCCCTCGAGGAAGTCCGTCGAGTTGAGCTTGACGATGACCGGGAAGTCGCGGCCGCAGGCGGATTTGACGCCGCGGAGGATCTCGACGAGGACGCGTGCCCTGTTTTCGACCCGTCCGCCCCACTCGTCCGTGCGCCGGTTCGTGTGGGGAGAGAGGAAGCTCGACAGGAGATAGCCGTGGGCCGCGTGAAGCTGGACGCCGTCGAAGCCGGCGCGCTTCGCCCGCTTCGCGGCCGAAATGAAATCGACGATGAGGACCTGGATCTCGTCGGATGCGAGCTCGCGGGGCATGACTTTGGACACCGGGTCGTAAACTGCGGAAGGGGAGACGGGGACACAGCCGCAGAGCTTCTCTTTCGTCTGCCGCCCGGCGTGGGCGATCTGCAGAAAGACGAGCGATGCGAAGCGATGAACAGCCGCCGGGATGCGTGCCAGGCCCTCGACGAAGCGGTCGTCGAAGACGGCCATCTGCCTCGGGCTGGCCTGGCCCGAGGGCTGGACGTGGGCGTGGCCGGTGATGATGAGCCCGACTTCGCCTTCGGCCAGGAGGCGATAGAGCTCGACGTGGGCGTCCGTGACATTCCCCTCGTCGTCGGCCATGAAGTCGTGGGTGGCCGAGCGGGCGAAGCGGTTGGGGACCGTGACGGAGCCTATCCGGACGGGTGTGAAGAGGATGCTCATGGGTCCATTCTAACCGAATACGCTTGCGCGCGTCAGCCCTTTCGTTTATTGTGTCTGGTGGATCGCCGTAGAGAATCGGAGAGATCGCGACATGACCGTGGCCGAGGTCGAACGAAAGGTCCTCGAGACGCTGGAGAGGCTTGGGATAGCCTATATACGCCACGAGCATCCACCTGTGGCCACGGTCGAGGAAGCCGAAAAATATTGGGGTTCGATCAAGGGGACCCACTGTAAGAATCTTTTCCTCCGGAACAACCGCGGTAACCATCATTACCTTGTCATCGCCGCCGTCGATAAGGCTGTCGACCTCAAGCGGCTCAACGCCATTCTCGGGGAGGACAGGCTGAGCTTCGCCTCTCCGGAAAGGCTCAAACGCTGGCTCGGCCTCGAGCCGGGGTCGGTCTCGCCTTTCGGCCTGATCAACGACGAGACGCGCCACGTCCAGGTCGTCTGCGACGAAGCCCTGAAGTCGAGTGCCGGGTTAGGCTTCCATCCGAACGTCAACACCGCGACCCTGGAGATCGCTCTCGCCGATTTCGAAAAATTCCTGGCTTCCCGCGGAAACGCCGTCCGCTGGCTGAAGCTCTAGAAAACGAGGAGGACATCATGAAAAAGATCGCCGTTCTCGCCCTTATCGGGATCCTGGCCCTGCCCGCCCTCTCGGGGACGCAGGCCAAGGCTGAACCCGAGCGTGTCACCGTCCAGCATATTCGAATCGCCTTCAAGGGCTCCCTTCCCGAGGATACGAAAGTGACCCGGAGCAAGGAGGACGCCGAAAAGCTGGCCCTTCAAATTTTCGAACGGGCGAAGGCGGGCGAGGATTTCGCCGCCATGGTCAAGATGTACACCAACGACTCCTTCCCGGGGATCTACAAGATGACGAACAAGGGCGTGACGCCCGACACGGCCAAGCAGGAATTCTCCCGGACGCGCATGGCCAAGGCCTTCGGCGACATCAGCTTCGGCCTCGAAGTCGGCGGCATCGGCCTGGCCGTTTGCGACGACGGCCGCGTCCAGTTCTCCGCCCGACGGCCCGGAGATTGGCACATCATCAAGCGGCTGAAGTGACCCGGCCGGTCCGGAGGTGACACCGATGCGTCCCCGAATCGCCGTTCTGGCTGTGTTCCTCATCGGAGCGCTGGCGGCTTCGGCCGTCCCCCCGCACAAGATACCCGAGCCCAAGGTCGGTTTCGCGCCGTTCGAGTACGTCTGCCGGCGGGCCGAAAGCCCCATCCGGATAGACGGCCGTCTCGACGACGCCGCCTGGCGGGCGGCGGACTGGACCGAGGTCTTCGGCGACATCGAAGGCTCGCTCAAGCCCGAGCCGCGCTACAGGACCAGGGTCCAGATGCTTTGGGACGACAAATACCTCTACATCGGGGCCTACCTCGAAGAACCCCATATCTGGGCAACCCTGACCGATAGGGATTCCATCATCTTTCAGGATAACGACTTCGAGGTCTTCATCGACCCCGACGGCGACACCCAAAACTATTACGAGCTGGAGATGAACGCCCTGAACACCGTCTGGGACCTCCTGCTCATCAAACCCTACCGCGACGGTGGCCCTGCGGTCCACTCCTGGGACATCCAAGGGCTCAAGACCGCCGTCCACATCATGGGGACGCTCAACGACCCCTCGGACGGGGACAAGGCCTGGACGCTGGAGATCGCCCTGCCCTTCGCCGTGCTCAAGGAATGTATTCCCGGCAAGCCCGAGCGCCCGACGGCCGGCGAGCAATGGCGGGTCACTTTCTCCCGGGTCGAGTACCGTGTCGATGTCGAGAAGGGGACCTACGTCAAGACGAAGGACGCGGCGACGGGCCAGCCCTTGCCCGAGGACAACTGGACCTGGACACCGCAGGGCGTCATCAACATCCATTATCCCGAGATGTGGGGTTACGTCCAGTTCTCGGCGAAGAACCCCGGCAAAGGGAAAGAGAAGTTCGAACGGCGTTCCGAGGAAAAGGTCAAATGGGCCCTCCGCAAGATCTACTACGCCGAGTGGGCATACTACGATAAAAATGGAAGCTTCGGCGCAGACATCGGCGCTTTGGGGCTCAAGGGCGAGAGCGTCTTGAAGCTCAAGGGCTGGTCCTATCCGCCGGCGATCCAGCCCACAAAGAGCCTCTTCGAGGCGGTCTATGCATCGAGATCCGGGGAGAGTTGGCATATCCGCCAGGACGGCCTCATCTGGAAAGATTCGCCGGAAAAGTCCGGCGCCAAGTAAGGGGGAAGCCATGCGTAGTATCCTGAGTTCGACCGTCCTCGCGCTTCTCGTTTTCGGCGGCCTGACGGCCGCGTTCGGCCAGGCTCTGCCCTCGGCCAAGCCGGAGGACGCGGGCATGTCCTCGAAACACCTGGCCACCCTCGACGAGATTATCGGGGCCGCGGTCGTCCGGAAGGACTTTCCGGGGGCCGTTCTGCTCGTCGCCCGCAAGGGGAAGGTCGTTTTCCGGAAGGCCTTCGGCGACTCTCAGCGCGTTCCCGAATCCCGGCCGATGGCCGCGGACATGATCTTCGACCTGGCCTCGGTCACAAAGCCCGTGGCCACGGCGACGTCGGTCATGATCCTCGTCGAGCAAGGAAAGGTCCGGCTCTGGGACCGGGTCACGGAGTACGTCCCCGAGTTCTCGACCTGGTTCGGCGAGAAGGGGATCGCCGGGGAGGAAGCGCGTCTTTGGCATCTGCTGACCCACACGTCGGGCCTGCCGCCCTACACGGACGCCAAGGAGGCCGGGAAGAAACTCGGCGACCCCTGCGCGACCGCCGACCTCGCCCGGATCATCGCCGAGATCCCCAAGGAATCCCCGGTCGGGACGAAGTTCGTCTACAGCTGCCTCAACTACATCACCCTGGCCCACATCGTCCACAAGGTCACGGGAAAGACGATCGCCGAATTCGCCGAGGAAAATATTTTCAAGCCTCTGGGCATGAAAAGGACGTTTTATCGCCCGCCCGAGTCCCTTCTGGGCCTCTGCGTGCCCACCGAAGTCGTCAACGGCACGCCCCTGCGCGGCGTCGTTCACGACCCCCTGGCCCGCCTGCAGGGCGGCGTTTCGGGCAATGCCGGCCTCTTTTCGACAGCCGACGACTTGGCCGTCTTCGCCCAGATGCTTCTCAACAAGGGCGAGTGGAAGGGCGTGCGCATCCTCAGCCCGCTCAGTGTCGAGCGCATGACCGAGATCTACCCCAAGGTCGGCGAATTTGGCCGCGGCCTGGGCTGGGACCTCGATTCGGACTACGCGACTGTCCGGGGCGACCTCTTCGGCCCGGCGTCCTACGGTCATTCCGGCTATACGGGGACCTCGATCTGGATCGACCCGGAGACCCAGACGACCGTCGTTTTCCTGACCAACCGCGTCCACCCGGACGACAAGGGAGACATTATCGCCATGCGCAGCAAGGTGGCCAACGTCGTCGCCGCGGCGATAGGGGCGAAATAAAGTCTTTGACACGGCCCGGCCCTTGTGTTATGGTTCGGGCGAGGTTTGAGGGGCATGCAGGTCCCGATCGAGCGCGAAATCTACATCCGGTCTTCCCGGTCCTATTCCGTTCTCACGGAAGCCATTCAAATATTCCGGAAATACCTCCAGGACACGACCGCCGCTAACGATCCCGAGTACTACCGGGCCCGGAATTTTCTCAAGGAAGGGAAGGCCTTTTACGACCAGACCATCCAGGACGCCAAGAAGCTCCTCGGGCCGATCCCGATTTACGCCGCCAAGGATTTCGAAGGGTGGCGGTCCCAGGTCCTCGTCGAGAACAAGATCATAGTCAAGGGGGAGACGCTCGAGGAACTCCGGGCCGAGCTGACGGTCGACGATTTCGTCAAAACCATGATGAGCACCGAGGAGGTCGAAGCCTACCTCGAGGCTTACTACGATTTGCAGAGATCCGGCAAGAGAAAGCTGGCCAACATCAAGATCCGGATGATCCTCGATAAGCTAGCCTTGCTCGTGGCCGAAGGCCAGGAACTCCAGAAAACGGCCCAGCGAAAGCAGCAAGGCCTGCCGATCTAGTCAGGATTATCGTCCTAGCGGACGACCACCTTATCCCGCCAATACCTGAGTTTTCCCAGTCCCCCCCGGTCCGGCCTGGCGTCGTAACCTAGTCCGAAGAGGGCTTCGCCGCCCTCGACGAGCGCCTTGCCCTTGTACAGGGCCCGGGTCAGGTTGACGATGGTGTAATCGAGCGACCCGGCCTGCGACGCGGCGAAAACGAAGTCGCCGTCGGTCTCGATGTCGCCGACCTTGATCCGTCCGGCGTCGAACGTGTACCGGGGACGGCGGTAGTCGCGGCTCATGTCCATGCGCAGGTCGTTCTTGACCCCGACGACGAGGTCCCTGTCCCAAGTCTTAATGACAACGCCGACGGCGCCGCGCTCAGGTTGAGAGGCGAGTATGGAAACCCGGTCGAGCCAGGCCTTGGGATCATCCTGCGCCCCGTGGGGGACGAGCACCGTGACGAAGGCGGCCGTTTCGCCGAGCTCGAAATGCTGGGCCCAGGACTGGTGGATGAGCCATTCGTCCTGGTAGTGTCGTTTCTCGGCTTCGACGCCCTCCATCCGGAATTCCGTCGACGGGAACATGATGAGCAGGCGCTTGTCCTGCGGAAGAAGGGCGTTCTGGATCTGGTCGTAGCCCGTGTCGTACCAGTGTTCGCCCCGGTCGAAGATCTTCCGGGTGTGCCAGAGAGCGCCCATCGTGAAGTAATCTTCGCGAAGGGCCTTAAAGATGTCGAAGACGACGTAGCACTCCGGGTCCTTGACGTAGACCACGACCCGGTCGGCCTGGTAGCCCCACCCGTCGTCGATGACGCGCGTCCGGCTGTAGTCGAAGTCGTCGAAGGACAGGAAGTCGACTTTCCTCGTCCGGACCGGTCGGTACGAGCCGGCGTTGCGCATGAACTCGAGAAGCGTCTGGCCGGGGACGGCGTCGCGGACGCTGTAGCGCGACTCGCCGGCCTGCTGACCCCAGAAGATCTTCTCCGGCCGGACGCAGAGGCGATTGTGGAAGTAGTCCTGGCGGTAAGCGCCGTAGGGGCCGGACGGCATGTAATCGCGGTAGCCGCCGTCGTGGAGAAGGACCGAGCCGCCCGACATCAAGAGGACGAGGCTGTTCTCGTCGGCGTGGCCGTGGGTCATTTTCTCTTCCTCGACGGGGATCGTGTCCCGCAGATAGTCGCGGAAGTTCAGGCCGCCGTCGCCCTCGTCCCGATAATTGAGGAGGAGGTAGCTCGAGAGGGGAGACCAGCCGTTCCGGAAAACGATTTTTTTACCCTGGACGTCCTCCATGACTTCCATGGACGGGGCGGTAGGTACCGCGGCTTTGATTTCGTCCGTTCCCCAGCGATAGCAGTCGAGGAGCATGTAGCCGAGGCCGGAGCTCGTGGGCTTCCTGAAATCGACGAACTTGGCGGCGATCGTCTCGGCCGCCCACTTCAAACCGGGCTCCTTGAGGGCCGCCGCGGCCGTTTCGAAGAAGACCAGGAAATGGGTCCAGTTCGAAGTCCAGTGGGCATCGCCAAAATCGGGGACGACACCGGCCGGGCACATGAGGTTTAGGTAGTACTGGGCGTAATAGAACATCTCGGGTGTCCTGAACATCTCTTTGATGTTGTCCAGGGCGTCGGCGTAGCCGAGGAGAGAGTAAAGCCAGACGCCGTTGTAGATCGTGGCGTCCTCGATCTGCCAATTCCCCCAGTTGTCGTCGCCGAGGGCCCGCCTTTGCATCTCCCACTTGGGCGTATCCGGGTGTTTGGGCAGGGCCCGGACGGCCCAGGCCAGTGACTCGGCCCGGAGGGCGGAGCGGTTCATCGGTCCCCACTCCTGAGTCCGGAGAAGGTAACGCATGCTGTCGGCGATGAGGTTCGCCGCTTTCTTTTCCTCGGCCGCGGAGAGGCGCTCGAGCCGCCGGAGAGTGTCGTAGGTCCGGATGTAGCGCATGGCCGTGAAGAAGTCGGGCAGGGCGGGCACCCCATCCGCGTAGTCCGGTCTGAGTATAATGGACGATTCGGGATAGGCGGAACGGTAGTCCCCGTAAGTCAGGAGGACGTCTTTCGCCCGGGCGGCGTATTCGGGCTTTTTTTCTTTCTCGTAGAGATACGAGTAGATCACGGCCATCTCCAGGAGTCCACCCGGCGGGCGATAGCCGAAGACGTTAAGCGGGTCGAAGGTCTTTTTCCACTGGGCGAGGAGCTCGTCGGTGTGGTCGTGCGTCCAGTCGGCCGAGGCCCGCGCGTAGGCCAGGTAACGGTCGCGCGGGGCGGCCTGGAGCGAGGGCGAAAATAGAGGCAGAAGGCTGAAGACGGCGACGGCGAAGGCAACTGAGCGGCTGATTCCCGACGGCATTCTTCTCATGGTCTCACTCCTCAAGGATTTAGCTTTTTTTATCACAATTCCCCGGTCGAAGCAAAATCTCCTTGTCCAGGAGTTTCCTGTTGCGAGCGTTGCCGGGGGTATGAGAGAATGGGGGCGAATAGTTCGGAAGGAGTCAGCATGGCCCTGAAAATAGGTAGACGCGAATTCTTCAAGACAAGCGCCCAGGCCGGGCTGGCTCTAGCCGTGGGGCGGGAGCTAGCGGCAGGAGTAAAACCCGCCGGCGCAGGCCCTGCCGCCAAGGCCGTGGTCGTGGCCGTTGGCATCGGCGCTGACTACGAAAAGGCCACGATGTTGGCCGTGGACCTCTTGGGTGGGATCAAGAAGTTTGTCCCCAAGAACGCCAGGGTCGCCCTTCTCCCGAATGTCCAGAGCCGTCACCCCGGCTCTTTCACCAAGCCCGAGGTCCTACGGGCCGTCATCAAGCTCTGCAAAAAGGCCGGAGCGAAGGAAATCAACTGCCTGAGCTGGCAGTCGGTGAAACAGTGGGAGGACACGGGCCTCAAGGCCGTCATCGACGCCGAAGACGTGGGCCTCAAGCTTTTCGAAAAAGACGAGGCGCTTTTCAAGGCCGTGCCTGTCCCCGGCGGGCTGGCCCTGACCGAGGCCCGGATCCTGGCCGATTTCTACGACCACGACCTCCTCATCAACATGCCCATCACCAAGGACCACGCTGGGAACAAGTTCACCGGAACGATGAAGAACCTCATGGGCCTGAACTCGCCGGTGAACAACCGGACCTTCCACCGCCCGAACTGGAAAACCGACCCCGACGACATCGCCCACCTCGAGCAGTCGATCGTCGACCTGAACAAGGCGGTCAAGCCGGCCCTCAACGTCGTCGACGCCACCGAGTTCATCGTCACGAACGGTCCCTTCGGGCCTGGCCAGCTCTTAAGGCCTGAGAAAGTGGTCGCCGGCACCGACCGAGTCGCCGTCGACGCCTACTGCGCCGGCCTTTGGGGCCTCGAGCCCAAGGACATCGTCCAGATCAAACGAGCCTCCGAGCAAGGGCTCGGGCAGATCAACCTGGACAAGGTCGTCGTCAGGGAAGAGAACGTTTAGCGGACTCCGGAGGCCGGGTGGGGGAGGTCGGCAAAATGGCTGTAGCCAGAGGATTTCGCGCGACTTTGTTTCTGATGGGCCTATTCATCGCCAGCGCGTGGGCGGCATCGGGATTTTTCAAAGAAGGCCCGCTCGGGGCTTACCTTCCGGCTGGCAACGCCGTCCAGGGATGGGCGAAGTACGGCGAGCCGCAGGAATATGAGGGAGAGGACCTCTACACCTACATCGACGGCGGCGCAGAGATCTACCAGGAGTACGGCTTTCGCCGGGTCATTCTCCAGGACTACAAGAACGCCAAGGGCAAGTCCGTCTCGCTCGAGATCTTCGAGATGGAGACGCCGGCCGCCGCCTTCGGCATGTTCACCTTCAAGCGGTCCGGGAGCGGAAAGACGGTTGATCTGGGCGCAGGGGCCGAGCTCGAAGCCTACTACCTGAACTTCTGGAAGGGCCGGTTCCTGGTGACGCTGACGGGCTTCGACGAGGCCCGGGAAACCATCGACGGGATCCTGGCCGTCGCCGGAGTCGTGGATTCGAAGATCCGCGACCAGGGGGCCGTGCCCGGCCTCGTCGGTGCCCTGCCGGAGAAGGGCCTTCGGTCCGGGAGCGTCAAGTACTTAAAAGGCCTTCTCGGGCTCAACAACATCTACCCGTTCTACTCGGCTCGCGGGCTGGGCTTCGCGGAGGCGGCCAGGGGCGTCTACGAAAACGGGGCAACCCTGCTCATTCTGGATTATGGGTCGGCAGACGCCCGGGCCCGGGCCTGGATTGACCTTAGGGCCTATCTCTCGGAATCGGACAGATTCAAACCGGCCGGCGCCGGGGAAGCAGACGTCTTCCTCGTCCAGGACGGAAAAGGTCAGTCCGTCGCTTTCGGGGAATCCGGACCGTGCCTCCTCATCGGTATCAGCCCCGACCCGTCTGCCGCTCTCGCCATCGTCGGGCAGTCCCGTTGAAAGCAGGGGCAGCCCCGACCCAACCGTCTCCCTAGCCATCGTCGGGCAGTCCCGCTGAAAGCAGGGGCAGCCCCGACCCGTCTGCCGCTCTCGCCATCGTCGGGCAGTCCCGACACTTCTGTCTATACTATATTCGTCGGGCAGTCCCGTTAACGGGGCAGTCCCGTTAACGGGGCAGCCCCGCAGTCCCGCTGACCGGGCCTACCGCAGGACCTGCTTGACGATGTCGACGAGGTCCAGGGCGTATTCGATCTCGGTGAGCGGGATCTTCTTGGCCTGGGCGATCTTGGTGAACCGGCCGTCCCTGTTGCTGTCCTTGGTCACGACGAGGTAGTCGGCGAGCGGGGCTACGGCGTCGATCATCCGCTCGTTGTCGCTTCCGGCGGGCCCGCGCTTCGACTCGCCGCCGATGTGGACGGCCATGACGAAGATCTTCTTCTGCTTGCAGAACTCGATGACTTTTTTCAGCCGGGATTCCTCGCTGTCGAGGGTCAACCCCGACGCCCCCATGCCTTTGAGGCTGGCGCCGATGGCGAAAATGACCGCCTTGTAGGGCGTTCCGGCCGGGAATTTGGCCAGGTCGGTCGTGACCTCGATGTGGAAGCCGGGTCCCGATTCCCGGCCACCGAGGCCGACGCCGTCGGCCACCATCTCGGGGGCAGGAACGTCGCAGTAGTCGTAGCCGATCGCCGCTTCGTCGAGGACGATGTTGAGGGTCGTGACGTCCGTGCTCTGGCCGGCCGAGGTCGTCAACACGGGCAAGCCGGCCTTGGGGATCGCCTGTCCGGCGATGAGAAGGGACAAGCCGAGGACCGCGGCGACGGTCAGGCTAAATAACGTTTTCTTTTTCATCTTCGGTCTCCTTGAGCGGGCGGCCGCCTACTTCTTCTCCGGCTCCATCAAAATATCGAAGGCCCGGACGGCTTTCTTCCACCATTCCGGTGTCGGCGGCTTGCCTCGATCGTAGTTCCGCTTTTCCGTGTCGTAGAGGTAGAGCCGGTTGTACTTGACGAGGAGGTCGTCGCCGAGCTTCCACCAGGCGTTGACGACCGTCGTGGCGTTGTTGAGCGAGAAACCGGTCAGGA
>Ga0315286_10001483_pt1 | contig 21254 bp, 16 predicted proteins | sample YL17G10_0_MG_FD_205038 | JGI IMG/M metagenome (GOLD analysis project Ga0315286, IMG submission 205038) | Sediment microbial communities from Yellowstone Lake, YNP, Wyoming, USA - YL17G10_0 | ecosystem: Environmental > Aquatic > Freshwater > Lake > Sediment | place: USA: Wyoming | collected... | reverse complement strand
TCATCTCGATCCGGTCCTCGTTCATCCGCTCCCCTTGGCCCCCCAGGAAGCGGACATTTCTAATGGGTCTGGACCGGACATTACTACTGGGTTACGACAAGTTGCCGGCGCGCGCTTGACTCCCGGCCTGCGTTTCGGCATTCTATCCTCGCCGCAAGCGATGCCGCGGTAGGGCGGCCGCAGGGTGCATGCACAGGAAAGGGAGCCCGACCATGTCAACCTGTAGAACGTGTCGGATATCGGATGGCTCGACGGCGCTGAGCCGGCGGAATTTTCTGACGGCGGCGGGCGCTGCGGCGGCGGCCACCCAGATCGGCCTGCTGGACTTCGCCTCGTCGCTCTTCGCCGAGGAGCCCAAGCCTGCCGGAAGGCCGGTCGTCAAGGTCGTCTACGTTCGCCCGGAGAAGGAGCCCATCGTCAGTTGGCCGGGCGGCAACTGCGATGTGCCCGCGCAGCAGGCCCTCTTCACGAAGACCCTCAGGGAGTTCGCCGGGCAACTCGGCGTCCAACTCGAGGTGCGCGACGAGCCCCTGAACAAGGCCGAAGACGTCGGCGCCTTCCTCGAGCAGATCCAGAAGGCGCCGCCCGACGGTCTGATCGTCGGCGCCATGAGCCTCGAGACGTGGCAGCCGGTCAACGAGATCGTGCAGAAGCGCGGCGACGTGCCCACGATCGTCTACAGCCACATGAGCGGCTTCACCAGCCACTTGCAGTGCGGACGCAACACGCCCAAGACGTTCATGGCCGCCACGACCGACGTGGAGTGGCTCGGCTCCGCCCTGCGCATGCTGAGCACGATGTGGCGGATGAAGAACACGCGGATCCTGATGGTGACCAACGACGGCCCCGACGCGCCGCTCAAGGCATGGGGGACGGTCCTGCACCCCATCGGCCGGCCGCGGTTCGAGGCGGAGTTGAAGAAGGTCGAGGAGACCGACGAGGTCCGCGCCATCGCGGACTTCTACGCCAAGAACGCCGACAAGATCATCGAGCCGACGCGGCAGGAAATCCTCGACGCCGCAAGGAACTACATCGTCTGCCGCCGCCTCATGGAGGCCGAGAAGTGCCACGGCATCTCCATCGCGTGCCTGGGCTGGACGAACCCGGTCTGCATGTCGTTCTCAAAGCTGCTCGACGAGGGCATAGTGGGGGCGTGCGAGGCCGACGCGAACGCCGTCGTGGGCGAGTTGTTGACGATGCACCTGGCGAACCGGGCGGGCTTCATCCAGGACCCGTCGCCGAACACGGTCGCGAACACGCTCATCGGTTCGCACTGCACGTCGCCCCTGCGGCTGGAGGGCTTCGACAGGCCGTACCGCGCGCCGTACATGCTCCGGAGTTATCACACGCGGACGGGGTGTTCGGTGGAGGCCTTGTGGCCGGTCGGCAAAGAGGTGACCGTTCTTCACGCCGACGCGGGGTCCCCGTGCATCTTTGTCGGCACGGGGCGGGTGCGGTCGAATATCCCGCAGCCGCCCGCAGGCTGCTGCCGCACGGCCGTGGAAATCGAACTGGACCGCGTGGCCGACACGCGCGACGTGAAGGGATTCCACCAGTTGTTCATCCTGGGGAACTTGGAACGCCTGTTCCGTGCGTACGGTCAACTGGCGGGCGTGAAGGTGTTGCCGATAGCCTGAGCCGCGCGCGACGGTCCGTCTCGTCCTTCGGACCGGCGCGCTTACGCCGTCCGCGTGGCGGGCAGCATCGCGGACGCTGATCGGCCGACGCCCCCAGGTTGCACGTGTTAAGGTTGCGCTAAAGAGCGCCGGAGTCCGTTGGGCTGTCTTGACCGAGGCGGGAGAACCTCTTAACGTTCACGCCAGGAAAAGGCTTCTGGCGCAGGCCTTGTCCGGTACACGTGACGCCGGGCATGTGTCGCGGTTGCGGTGACCGGGTTGGCCTCCGGACGAAGGCGCGCGATGAGGCCGTCGTTACCAGGTTTCACAACAAGGTGGCGCCTCAGGCACTTGCGTTGTTGTTCGGGAGAGATCGGGGAGGTCCCTGTTGACGTCTCACATGAAAGGAGCCATTGACGCAATGATGAGATTGATGGCAGTGAGGGCGCCAGGAATGGCGCTTGTCATGGCGGCGTCGCTTTGGGCGGCGCCGGCCGCTTTTACGGCCGAGCCCCCGGCCGCGGCCCCCGGACAAGGAGTTGAGCCGCCGACGCTGGTTCCGGCGGTCGCCGATGAGAAGCCGGCGGCCCCGGCCGCCAAGGAGGCGGCGCCCGCGGCCAAGTCAGCCGAGGCGCCGGCCTACACCGATGCCATCGACGAGTTCATCGCAAAGTCCAAGACGCCTGTGCCCTGGTTCAGGTGGGGTGCCGACATCCGGTTCCGCGACGAGTACATCAACGGCGCAGGCCTCAATCACCATTCGCCGGCCAGGGGCACCAAGGGCGACGAACTCAATTACCAGCGCTACCGTCCCCGTTGGTGGGCCACCCTTACTCCCGCCAAGGACATCGACCTCAACATGCGGATCATGTGGGAGGGCCGCCACTGGAGCGATCCGGACGGCACGCCCGAGTGGGTCCAGGGCGGCGTGCTGATGGACATCCTGAACCTGAAACTGACGAACGTCGGCGGGTCGCCGCTCACGATGACCCTCGGCCGCCAGGACCTAATGCTCGGCGACGGGTGGCTCGTGATGGACGGCACGCCGAACGACGGGTCGCGGACGTTCTTCTTCGATGCCGCCCGGTTCACCTACGATGCCAAGAATATCAACACCACGATCGACGCGATTTACATCCAGCAGTCGGGTCGCGGCAACGATGTGTGTCCGCCGCTCCTCGATGACCGCACCGGGCCGCCGGCCCGCAACGTCATCGAGCAGGATGAGCGCGGCGTCATCCTGTGGGCGGCCAACAAGTCGATCAAGAACACCGAGATCGACGGCTACTACATGTATAAGGACAGCGAACCGATCGCCAGCGACGGCGACGACGGCCACATCCACACCTTCGGCGCCCGCGTCGCTGGCGACGCGACGGACCACTGGAGATACCGCGCCGAGGGCGCCTATGAGTTTGGCAGCAACCGCAACCAGTACGTCCGGGCGTTCGGCCTCAACAGCGGCCTGACGTACCTCCTGAAGGACAAGTGGAACAACCAGTGGCGTGCGGTTCAGTACGAGTACCTTTCGGGCGACGATCCGCACTCCAGGGGCACCAACGAGGCCTTCAAACTCCTGTGGGGCCGCTGGACCCGATGGAATGAAATCATCGGCTACGGCTGGTCCGCCACGAAGGAAGGGCGAGCCCGCGACCTGACCAACATGCACCGCCTGACGACTGGCTGGTCGCTCAACCCCGTCCCGAAAGTCGAACTGGCCGCCGACTACCATCTTCTCTTTGCCGCCGAGAATACCTTTGCGGGTACAGCAGGCTTCAGCGAAGCGGGGGCGTTCCGCGGACAACTCGTGACGCTCCTCGCCAAGTTCGATATCACCAAGCACCTGAAGGCCCACATCCTCCAGGAGTACTTCTTCCCCGGCAACTACTACGCCGCGCCCCGCGACGACCCGGGCGTGTTCCTGCGGGGGGAACTCTACTTCACCTGGTGAGGGCGGTTGGGCGGATGGAGGCGGGCTGCTCGGCGGGCCGTCCGCGAGGGCGGCCCGCTTGTCGGCTTCTGACTCGGTGAGGTCCTCAGTGGTCGTGCGCGGCGTGGCGCTCAACCCGCCGCGCCATCGCCCCGGCATCGCCTCAGGGATACAGCAAGAGGTCCCCGACGTCGTCTGTGCCCGCCACCTGCCTCAGCAGGGCCAGGTGCGGTCCCAGGCCGCCGACCTCATACAGGCAGTGGGCATCCGACGCCAGGGCGACCTTGACGCCGCGCGCCAGGCACTCGGCCAGAAACTCCGGGTCGGGGTCGTTTCCGTGCAGGTTGATCTCGACGGCCGTGCCGGTGTCGGCGAGGGCCTGGGCCAGCGGCACGAGCAAGTGTTTGGCGATCGGCAGTTCCGCCCACCGGAAAAGGCGCCACGGGTGCGCCAGGATATCGACGCCGGCCGCCAGCAGTCCCTCGTTGGCGCGCATGAACAGTTCGGCAAAGCGCGGGGCGGGCAGCGTCTGGAAATCCTCCGGCAGGAAGTGCACCGCGCCGATCAGGACGTCCGGCCATCCCACTTCCTCGTCGTGAAGGGTCAGGCGCCCGTCGCGGTCTATCTCGACCTCCAGGCCGACCCGCACGAACGGGCCGCGCAGCGCCCCGAGTGCCTGCCGGTAGGCTGCCCCCCGGTTGTGGGCGTCGGTCCGCCACAGCGCCGGGTTGGCGATGTGCCGCCCGGCGAAGAAATCATCGGGCAGCATGTAGAGTTGCGGCGCGTGTTCAACCAGGCATACGCCGGCCAGGCCGATCGCCCGGGCCCGCTGGATCACCGCCTCCGACCGCACGTCGCGGGCGCAGTATCCGAACTCGGTGTGGATGTGGCTGTCGACGATGGCGGGCTCGTCGGCCAGCCTCAGCCGCCGCGTCTCGGCCACCACCTTCCGCCCATTGAGCGTAACGAGGACGTAGGAGTGCGGCGATTCGCACAAGGCGGGGACGGTCAGGTACCGCGTGCCGTGGTGCATCGCCGGTGGCTGCCCCGGGTGGTAGTGGCCGCTCAGGGACACGAGGACCCTCGCCGCGGCGTAGTCCGCGACGACCGCGTCGCCGTTGGTCAGCATGTAGGGGTAGTCGGCCTCGATCCGCGGGTAGATGGAGTTGTGCTGGATGGCGAGGATCGGTCCGCCCGCCTCGCCGGCCACCTGGCGCAGTAGCCGGCGGTCCTCATCACGCCGCATGCCGCGGTCGTGTTCATCGTAGGTGTCGGCAAAGGTGATCAGCCGGTATCCGCCCAGGGCGTGGAGGCCCGGCCGGTCGCCGAAGACCTCCAGCAAGCGCTGCGGGCTGCCGTCATGATTGCCGGGCACAACCACGAGGGGCGTCTCGGGCGCCGCCTCCGCCAAAAGATCGCGAAGGGCGACGAGCGCCTCGGCCACTCCCGGCACGGCGCCGTTGTTCAGGAGGTCGCCCAGGAGAACGATGGCGTCGAAGCCGCCGCGCAGGTCGGCATCGGCGACCGCCCGGCGCACGAGTTCCAGCCCGAACGTGCATTGCCGCGCGGGCGGCGCACCGGCCGCCTCCGCCTCGGTCGGCGCATAGTGCACGTCGGCAATCACCAGGAGACGCAGCGGTTCCGCCATTCGGTCCACCTTGGTCCGAGAAAACAGCAGTCCCTGCCTGGCGGCAGGGAAGCGGCGAATGCTACCACAGACGCCGCGGGCACGCAACATAACGGGCGACAAAACGGGTGACTGCTCGCACCGTGCTGTGTATCCTGGGGTCGGCCCGAGAGATAAGGAGATCTGGTATGAGCAGACGCCCGATTCGCTTACGTCGGCCGCTCAGGCGGCACTTTATGTGGGGGGTCCTCTTTGCCCTCTCTTTGGCGGGCGCTGCGGTCGCCGAGCAGGCCCCGGCCCCGGCGCCCAAGGAGAAGTCGCCCGCGCCGCAGCCCACCAGGCCCGAGACGGGCGCCTGGGTGAACGCGACCAACAACGTCGGCGGCGACACCTGGGGTTATGCGGGCGTCTGCACCATCGCCTGCAAGCCCGGCGCCGACGAGGTGATCGCGGGGGTGAGCGAACGCGGCCTCTGGTCCAGCACCGACGGCGGCCGGACTTGGACGCCCCTCGGCGACGCGAAGGTCAAGATCACCAACCGGCCGTACGTCATCATCTTCGACCCGAAGGACGCCAACACCTTCTGGGAGACCGGCAACTACGGCCCGGGGCTGCTCAAGACCACCGACGGCGGCAAGACTTTCGAGCGGCTGGGCGCCACCATCGCCAACTGCGACGGCCTGTCGGTCGATTTCTCCGACCCCGACCGCAAGACCCTCGTCCTGGGGTTCCACGAGAAGATCCGTTTCGTCATGCGGTCCGCCGACGGCGGCAGGATTTGGCGGCAGATCGGCACGAACCTCCCGGAGAAGACCAATCACAGCACGAATCCCCTGGTCCTCGACTCCAAGACGTTCCTCATCAACACGGCCGGCTGGGTCGAGGGCCACTCCCTCGGCATCTACCGCACAGAGGACGCCGGCCAGACGTGGACGAAGGTGTCGGAACTGGGCACGGCCGGTCAGCCGCTCCTCGCGTCCGACGGCGCCGTCTACTGGGGCCAACTCTGGGACCGCGGTCTCCTGAAGAGCACCGACAAGGGAAAGACATGGACGGCCGTTGCCGGGCCCGTCAAGCGGACCCCCATCGAGGTGGGGGGCGGGAAACTGGTGGGCGTCGCGGCGTCGCAACTGCATTTCTCGGCCGACGGCGCGAAGACCTGGAAGCCGATCGGTGCGCCCGCCCCGTTCGCTCCGAACGCCGCGGCCTACAGCGACAAGCGGAACTGCTTCTACGTGGCGCGGAGCACCGAGAAGAAGACCGACAGCGCCATCGCCCGGCTCGACCTTCCGCAAAGCCTCGACGCGGTCATGCCGAAGAAACTCGTCGTGTGGGACGGCGAGGCCCTGGCCGGCGGCGCCGGCTGGGCCGAGCCCAAGGCCACCACCACCCTGAAGGTCCAGACCGCCGAGGTCCACGCGGGCAAAGGCGCCCTGGAACTCCACGCCGAGGCCAAGGGGTGGGCCGGCGGCGGATGGAACTGGCTCGGCTGGTGGCCCAAAGACGGCGGCACCGACATCTCGGGGTTCAAGAACCTCGTGTTCTGGATGAAGGTCGCCGGCGATAAGCCCCCGGGCGGGGCGGTCAGGGCGGCCCTGGAATGCTCGGGCCGGAACGCCAAGCCCACCGCCGAGGTCGACGTGGCGAAGTACTGCCCCGACGTCTTCGACGGCAAGTGGCACGAGGTGGTCATCCCGCTCCAGGACCTCTACGCCGGCAAGACCGACTTCGACGCCACGAAGGCGTGGCAGTTGAACCTGTTCGTGGCCGGCGCCGAGATCAAGGTCAGCGTGTTTGTCGACGACATCGGTTTCGACGACCGTCCGGTGGCGCCGGCGGCCAAGTGATCTCGCGCGCCGGCAGGCCGCCGTCGGACCGCTCGGCAAGGAACTCATCGTGAACGGCTCGCCGTCCGCCGCCGACGCCCGCCCGCCCGCCAAGGCGCGCATCGAGATCCGCCAAGGCGCCCCTACGCTGCTCGTCGACGGCCGGCCCACACCCGCGCTGGCCTACATGACCTACAACCTCCAGGAGAAGTTCGTCCGGCAGTTCGCCGAGGCCGGCGTGGAACTCTTCGCCTTCCAGACCACGTCCGACTACGACTACTACCGGCTGTCGGCCGACGCGTGGGTCGAGCCCGAAGTCTACGACTACCGGCAGTTCGACGAGCGTATGGAGACGATCCTGCGGGCGGCCCCGCGCGCGATGGTCTTGCCCCGCGTCTACCTCTGCTCGCCGCCGTGGTGGGACGTGGCGCACCCCGACCAGTTGATGGCCGGCAAGGATGGCGTCTATGATCCGGAGCCGAACTTCGGCTGGCTGCCCGCGTCGATGTCCGAGACGGTCCTCGCGCCGAAGAAGATGACCGTGCCGTCGTTCTCGTCGAAGACCTGGCTCGAGGACTCGGGCGCCGCGCTCCAGCGGTTCCTCCGTTACGCCGAGTCGAAGTATGCCGACCGGATCATCGGGTATCACCTGGCATCGGGCGGGTCGCAGGAGTGGTACTACTGGGGCGCCTTCGAGAACGTGTTCCCCGACACGAGCCCTCCGCAGGAAGAGGCCTTCCGCCGCTGGCTCAGGGCGCGCGGCTGGATCGGCGTGCGCGACCAGGTGGTTCCCTCGGCGTCGGAGCGGCAGCGGACGGAGTTCGGATGGTTCCGCGACCCCACCGGCCGCCGCGCGGCCCTGGCGATCGAGTACCTGCGATTTCACAGTGCCGCGGTCGTCGACGCGATCGGCCATTTCGCCCGCGCCGCCCGCGAGGTCATCGGGCCCGACAAACTCCTCGGCGTCTTCTACGGCTACTTCGTCGATCTCTGCCGCTGCCCGACGTGCTGGCACTCGAGCGGCCACCTGGCCATGCAGCGGTTCATGGCCGACCCGAACATCAACTTCGTTTCGAGCCCGACGGCGTACAAGGACCGGCGGGCGGGCGTCGGTTTCAGCATCTTCAACTCGCTCACCGAGTCGCTGGCCCATCGCGGAAAGTTGTGGTGGGACGAGAACGACATCCTGACCGAGCGGGCGCCGGACCTGAAGGACCCGCTTTTCCTGCACCCGAAGTCGGCCCTGGAGTCGCGGCACATTCAGCGGCGGGAATTCGCCAACGTCCTCTGCCACGGCATGGGCGCCTGGTGGTTCGACATGTGGGGCGGCTACCACGACGACCCCGCCGCGATGGCCGACGTGGCCCGCATGGTCGAGATCGGCCGCCGGCACGTCCACGTTGACCGGTCGCCGGTTGCCGAGATCGCGGTGGTCCTCGACGACGATTCCGTCCACTTCACGCGATGCGACAATACGCTCATGGCGCCCCTTGTGGCCGACCAACTCGTCCAACTCGGCCACGTGGGCGCGCCGTTCTCGGTGATTCACGTTGACGACCTGGCGGCCGTCCGCCCTCACAGGCTGTACGTCTTCCTGGACCTCTTCTACGCCGGCGAGGATCGCCTGCGGATGGTCCGCAAGGTGACCGGCCGGCGGGGCGTCACGGCGGTGTATTTCTACGCGGCGGGCCTCGTGGGCGAGGACCTCTCGCGGGAGCGCATGGAGCGCCTGACGGGCATCCGCATCGCCATCGACGAGCGGGCCGCGCCGCTGCGCGTCCGGGTCGATGGTCCGGCGGGCCCGATCGAGTACGGGATGACCGGGGCGCTGTCTCCGGTGGTCTATGCCGACGATCCGCAGGCCGAGTGCCTGGGCCGCTTCGTCGCCGGCGGGCGTGCCGGTCTGGTCCGCAAACGCCTGGGCGACGCCACGTCGGTCTTCTCGGCCGCCCCCGCCATGCCCGCTGACCTCCTGAGGCGCCTGGCGGCCGACGCCGGCGTCCACGTCTATGCCGACAGCGGCGAGGTCGTCTACGCCAACAAGTCGTTCCTGGCGGTCTGCGGCTTTCCGGGGACCCGCGTCCGCCTGCGCCTGCCCGAACCGCAGCCTCTCTACGACCTCTTCGAGAAGCGTGAGATCGCCCTGTCGGGCGGGGCCGGCCTGCTTCCCCCGTCGGAAGACGGGACGTGGGCGCTCTTCCGCGGCAGCCGGAAGGACTGGGAGGCAATACACATCTAGAGATGTGCGATATGTCGTGTGGGCGCGGCAAGCCGCGAAGGCCCCCCGCCTGGGGGGGCTGAAGCCGCGGTGCCGCAGGCGTGCGCCACGGCTCTGCCTCAGGGCGGGTCTGCCGCAACTACTTCTTCTCGAGATCCGAGAGAAACTCGCCGGCCTTCTGCTCCGAGGAGGTGGGCGCCTCGTGCTTCGCGTGCGCGAGGTACTCGCTGCCTTCCTGGCTGAGCGTGAAATGGAGGGGTTCGGTCTTCTTCCGCCGCCGCACGATGCCCAGGACGCCGCTGAGGACAAAGCCGGCGAAGCACACAACAACAGAGGATATAGCAATCTGATACTTATTGTTGGAGGCCGCCAGCGAGTCCGCGAGTTTGCCCAGTTGCTCTTCGCCGGCGTCGAGGTGGTCGGCGGCGACGCGCAGCAACGCCGGGCTGAAGTCGCCGTCGCTGTCAAGCCGGCGGCGCGCCTGCTCCAGGGCGGCGGCGGCCTCGGCGGCCGGCCCCTGGGCCACGGCGTTCCTGTCGATCTTCTCGTTGAGCCGGCGATCGCCCCCGTCGAGCACGTGGGCAATGGCCTGCTTGCGCTCCAGGCTCTCGGCGCGAGTCATCACGGTGAGAACAACCGACAGGGCCAGCAGGACCAGAAAAAGACCCGCAGCGATCCAGGCGTGGTAGGGCTTCATGTCAGGTCCCCCAATGAAGTGGCGGTACCCAGTCTAGGGACTGTCGGCCGAAAAGCAATCGGCAAGGCCGCGCCCGATCACTACTCGGGCTTGCCGCGGCCCGAGGCCATGGCACGGATCTCGGCCAGGAGGGCGTCGAGGAGTTCCGGCTCCGAGAGTTTCCGCACGGGTTCGCCGCAGCGGAACAGTATTCCGTGGCCCTTACCCGCGGCAATGCCCACGTCGGCCTCGCGGGCCTCGCCGGGGCCGTTGACGATGCAGCCCATGACGGCAACCGTCAGCGGCGCCGCGATGTCGCGCGTGCGGCGCTTCAACTCTTCGACCATCTCAATCAGGTTGACGCCGCAGCGCCCGCACGTGGGGCAGGAGAGGATCCGAACGCCCCGTGGCGGTCGCAGGCCGAGTTCCGAAAGAACCTCCTGCGCGATCACGACCTCCTGCACCGGGTCGCCCGTCAGGCTGACGCGCACCGTGTCGCCGATGCCCTCGGCCAGGAGCGCCCCCAGGACGATCGCCGACCGCGTCCGCGCCTCGTCCATGGGGCCGGCCGCCGTGATCCCCAGGTGCAGCGGCAGGTCGCAGGCCGAGGCCAGCAAACGGTAAGCCGCGATTGTGGTCGGCGCGTCCGACGCCTTGGCCGAAAGCACGAGGTCACGGAAGCCCTCCTTCTCGGCCACGCGGACCCAACCCATTAGAACGTCGACCATCAGGCTGGCGAGGTCCTTGTCGCCGGCGCTGCCTGCGGCCCCGCGGACGCTCCCGGAGTTGACGCCGAACCTCAATGCGCGGCCGAGCCGGGCCGCGAGCGCCAGCACCCGCCGCAGGCCGTCCGGATCGTCAATGTTGCCGGGGTTCAGGCGCACCTTCGCGACGCCTGCCTCCAGTGCCCGCAGCGCCAGGCCGGTGCTGAAGTGGATGTCGGCGACCAGCGGCACGGGCGACGCCGCCACCAAAGGGGGCAGGGCGTCGGCATCGGGCGGGGCAGGGACGGCCACGCGCACGATCTCGCACCCGGCGGCCGCCAGGCGCTGGATCTGTTCGAGCGTCTCGACGACGTTGTGCGTGTGCGTCGTCGTCATCGACTGGATGCTGACGGGGGCCGTGCCGCCGATGGCGGTCGTGCCCGCGCGGACGGTCCGCGAGACCCTGCGCGGAAAGCGTGCCGGCGTTTCCATGAGGGCATTATGCGTTGCCATGCAGCAGCCTGTCAAGCCAACGCGCCTTGAGCACGTAATGCGTCGCTCGTCTGGGGTGGCGTGCCCACCCTTCGAGGCTGAGGCCCTATGCGGCTGGGATTCCGTTTGACGCGCCTGTCAAGGCCCATTAGAAATGTCCGGGGTCCTGACCCAATAGAAATGTCCGGTCTTGGCGTGTCTTCTTGAAGGCTTTTCTCCAGGGATGATCGGGGCCTGGACGGTAGGGTTTGTGGTCGGTAGGATGAGGCAAGCCATGGGGAGGACAGGGCTCCGCAGGAGTGCGACCCGAGCGCCCCTTGGCGGGACGTACGGCAGAGGGCCGTGTCGCTTGGTCGGCGCGGCCTTCTTTTTTCCATCCATCTGCCGGGGTCCCTGAAAGCGATAAACTCCGGGGGTCCGGGGGCGGCGCCCCCGGGGAGCGTGCGGCAACCTTGAACTTCAGGTAGACGCCCTTGAACCGCAGGTGCAGGCTGCCGTTGAACCGGCGTTCCACGATCACCCGGCCCCCGCGGAGGCCGGGCTGGGGCGGCGGCAGGATCTGGTACAGGCGGTTCTCGAACCTAACGGTGTAGTCGTTCGCCACGTGGCGGGATTCCTGGTGGCACAGGATCGCCGCCAGGTTCATCGACGGGCAGAGCGGCCGGTGGGCATCGTTCGGGCTTGCCGGCCTCACCGTGCAGCGGCGGTTGAACCAGGGCAGGAACACCTTCTGGAGCACAGTGTTGGCCTCCTCCATCGTCGTCGCCCCCGCCAGGCGAAGTTCCTTCACGAGACGGTTCTGCGCCGTGCCGTTGAACCGCTCCACGCGCCCCTTCGCCTGCGGGCTGCCGGCGCCGATCCATCCGATGCTCAACTCCTCCAACGCACGGCCTAACTGGGTTTGCGTCGCCTTGCCGCCGGGCGTATTGTCCACGAAGATGCTGTCGTAATCGGTGTACAACGCCACGAGTCGGCCGTACTTGCGCAGCCACCGGCCTAGCAGGTCCATGTACGCTTCCGTCGTCTCGGCCGGGTAGAAGCGGGCCAGCACCTTGCTGGTCGCGTCGTCGATGAAGACCAGCAGCGTCATCCGCTCGCCACGCCCCTCCAACCAATCGTGCTCGCTGCCGTCGGCCTGGACCAACTCGCCGAAGCACGCCCGACGCTCCCGCCGCGACCGGTGCTTATCGCCTCGACGCGAAGGTTGCCAAAGCGATTCCTCCAGCAACCACCGACGTAACGTCTCCTTCGGCACCGCCAGCCCCAGCGCCGCCAACTTCTCGGCCGCCATCGTCGGACCCAACGCCGCGAGAGTCCCGCGACAGGCCTCCACCACCCGACCGCGTAACCGCTCGTCGCGCCGCCGATTCGACGGCCGACCACGCAGGCCGTGGATGATGGCCGCATCCCCGCCGGCCTCCAGCCGACGCCGAAGCCGACGGACCTGACGCACGCTCAACTCCAGCAACCACGCCGCTTCCGTCCCCGTTCGCTCGTTCGACAACACCGGCGTCATCACCCTCAGCCGATCACGCTCCCGCTGGCTCATCTCGATCCGGTCCTCGTTCATCCGCTCCCCTTGGCCCCCCAGGAAGCGGACATTTCTAATGGGTCTGGACCGGACATTACTACTGGGTTACGACAGTTCCGTTTGACGCGCGTGGCACGAAACTGTAGAATGTGTTATCGTGGAGGAGGCGCCCATGGGGCAACTGGTGCGTTTCGGCGTGTCGATGGAGCAGCCGCTCCTAAAGGCGCTCGACCGCATCGCCCGCCGACGCGGCTATGCGAACCGCAGCGAGGCCATCCGCGACCTCGTGCGAGCCGAGCAGGTCCGCGAGTCGTGGGAGGGCAAGGCTGGGTCCGTGGTGGGCACCCTCACGCTCGTCTACGACCACCACGTGCGGGAGGTCGGCGAGCGGCTGGTCACCCTCCAGCACGACCACGAGGACCTTGTGCACTCGACGATGCACATTCACCTGTCGCACCGGATGTGCCTGGAGGTCATCGTGCTGAAGGGCAAAGCCCGCGAGGTCCAGCGCCTGGCGGATCGGCTGATTGCGGCCCGCGGCGTCAAGCACGGCCGCCTGGTGGCGACGTCGGCAGAAGACCTGGTCTAGCGCCTGAAGGTTGAGGGTTTGCGCGGCGGGTCTTGGTATATGTTTTGGGGCATTGCTCCGCAAGCCGGGTGGCATGCCCACGGCGTCGTTCCGTGGGCATGCTTCGGCCCCTGGCCAGAACAGAGGCAAGGAGGAGAGACGTGCACATAGGCTCAGGGTTCCTGTCGCCGCCGGTCTGGGGCACGATGGCCGCCGTCAGCGGAGCGGCGCTGGCGGCGTCGCTGGCGCTTGCGCCGAAGCGGCTCGACGAGCGCCGCGTGCCGCTCATGGGCGTCATGGGGGCGTTCGTGTTCGCCGCCCAGATGGTGAACTTCCCGATCCTTGCCGGGACCAGCGGTCACCTGGGTGGCGGCTTCTTGCTCGGCATCCTCCTCGGTTCGCCCCTGGCAATTATCGTCATGGGTTCGATCCTGGTCGTGCAGTCGCTGCTCTTCCAGGATGGCGGCGTCGAGGCCCTCGGTGCGAACGCCTTCGCCATGGGCATCATGCCGTGCCTCGTCGGCGGGGCGGTGCGGCGACTGTGGACCCGCCCAAGGCCGGGGGGCCTCGCCTTCGTCTTCACGTTTGTCGGCGGTATTGTGAGCGTCCTGGCGGGGGCGACGGCCGTGACGCTGCTGCTGTGGTGGTCGGGGTCGCTGCCGGCCCAGGTGACGCTGATCGGGGCCCTGGGCGTAATGGATTTCATCCACCTCTGGATCGGTGTGATCGAGGGCCTGGTCACCGTGGCGGTGGTGCGATTCGTCCTGGCGGTCCGCCGCGACGCCGTGATCGACGCCGTGCCGCGGGCCGAAGCGAAGAAGGCGGCAGCATGACAACCTACAACCGCGCGACGATTCTGGCCGGAATCGTGGTGGGCGTCGTCGTCGGTGGCATTCTGTCATACTTCGCCTCGGCCAACCCCGACGGCCTGGAGAAGTTCCAGCAGGACGTGGGCGCCGAACGACCCGTTCATAAGGGCATCGAGGCGCCGCCGATTGCGTTCAAGGAGTACAACCTCAAGTGGCTCGGCGGGGGCTTCTGGGCGAATGCGGCGGCGGGTGTCGCCGGCAGCCTCGCGGTCATGGGAGTCCTGTTGGGCCTTGGCCGGCTGATGCATCGTCGCCGCGCGGCGACGGACCCCTGATCGCAGACGCCGAAGGCTTGGGTCCGCGACACTGCGGAGACCGACGTGCACCACATCATGCTCGACCATTTCGCCGGCGGCAAGACGCCCGTCCACCGGCTGGACCCTGCCGCCAAGACCGTGGCGACCCTCGCCATCATCCTGGCGACGGTGCTGGTGGGCCGCGACCGTTTTCTGCCGCTCGCGCCGGTGGCGGCGGCCCTGGCGCTCTACCATGCTGTCGGCCGGACGCCCCTCGCTTACACGCTGAAGCGCCTCCTGGTGGTGTCGCCCTTCGCGCTGGCGGTCGTGGTGCTGTTCCCCATCCTTGAACCGGGCCGGGCCGTGTGGACGTTCGGCCTGGGCGCCTGGACGGTCGACGTGACCCAGGAGGGCCTGCTTCGCGCGGCCCACCTGGCGGCCAAGTTCCTCCTCTGCGCCTGGACCACGGTGCTCCTCGTGGCGACGACGCGGTTCCAGGACGTCCTCCAGGGCCTGGCGCGGCTGCGGGTGCCGCGGGCCTTCGTCGTCCAGTTGGCATTCCTGTATCGATACCTCTGGGTGCTGATGGACGAAGCCATGCGGATGCGCATGGCCCGCGCCGGCCGCGACGGCGGGCTGGGGCCGTGGCGAGTGCGGTTCCAGAGCCACGCCGGCCTCCTGGGCGTCCTGTTCCTGCGGACTTTCGACCGCGCCGAGCGCATCTACTGGGCCATGGCGGCGCGCGGCTTTGACGGCACGCTGCACGCGCCGGTTCAATCGCACATGCACCTGAAGGACTGGGTCTTTGCGGCGTGCGCTTTCGCGGTGGGCGCGGCCGCGATTCTGTGCGACAAGGTGTTCTATGCCTGATTGGGCCGTGGAACTGGCCGACGTGCGTTATCGGTATCCGACCGGGCCGGAGGCCCTTCGCGGCGTCACGCTGGCGGTGCAGCCGGGCGAACGCGTGGGCCTGGTCGGTCCGAACGGGGCAGGCAAGAGCACGCTGCTCCTCGCCTTGGCGGGATTCGTGCCCGCCGAGGGCCTCATCCGCGTGGCCGGGCACCGCCTGGCGCGCGGCACGGCCCGCGACGTCCGCCGGCACCTGGGCCTCGTGTTCCAGGATCCCGACGATCAACTCTTCATGCCGCGCGTGGCCGATGACATTGCCTTCGGCCCAGTGACGATGGGCCTGCCGCTTGAGGAGGTTGAGGTCCGCGTGCACGAGGCCCTTCACGCGGTGGACCTCGAGGGGTACGAGCAGCGAGCCCCGTATCACCTGTCGGTAGGTGAGAAGCGTCGGGCGGCGCTGGCCACCGTGCTGGCGATGCGGCCGCAGATCCTCGCGCTCGACGAGCCGTCGGCGAACCTGGACCCTCGCGGCCGGCGGCGGCTCATCGGGCTGCTGAAGTGCCTGGAGAGCACGCTCCTGGTGGTCGGCCACGACCTGGATCTCATTCTGGAGGTTTGCGAGCGGACCGTCGTGATTGACGCCGGCCGCGTGGTGGCCGAGGGGCCGTCGCGGGATATCCTGAGCGACCGTGCGCTCCTGGAGTCGCACGGCCTTGAACTGCCGCTGTGCCTGGACGCGCACATGTAGGCAGGTGCAGGTATGTGTTCAGCGACGCCGTCTGCCGGGCGCCGCAGGCAGCCCCAACCTGCGCTGCTGGGGCAGGGGATTCTCGCCATGGAACGCGGCCAGACCGATAGAGCTGGCCGCCCGGGGGCGCCGAGCGGCCATTGACACGTCTGTAGTCTTGACGTCGGAGGCCGGCGCGGTCGGTTACCGAGAACCGCGGCCGTTGGTCTTGGCGCCCGCCTTCGGATGGCCGGACCACGGACCGCCGAAGGGGGGCAGGTAGCGGCGCCAGGACTCGTCGCGGTCGCGATGGAGTTTGGGCCTTTCGGGGGGCAGCGTCGCGATCCATCCTTCGAAGCCGTTGCGCGGGTTGTACCCTCGGCCGACGATGGTCCGGCCGTCGGGAGAGACATTGTACGCGATCATCAGGAGCCAGTCGCCGAGGTCGAGGCCGTAGTCCTCCACCAGTACGTCTTGGAGTTTGCGCATGCCTTCGTCCGGCGTCCAGATGTAGGCCGCGGAGGAGACGTTCGGATTGGGTCGCCAGTTGAGCGAGGCGGTGCCGACGATGACGGATCCGTCGGCGGAACAGGCCTTGGCCTCGTTGTAGCGTATGCCGTCGCTCAGGTCGCCGAGGTCCACCGTGCCTTGCTGCTTCGTCCAGCGGAAGGACTTCTTCGCGCCCATGACCAAGCAATACCCGATGGCGGTAGCCCCGTCTGCCGAGACATCTGCGGCACAACTCTCCTGCCGCACGAGGTTATCAAGGTACCCCAGGCCGACCATGCCGCCGTCCGGGGTCCACCGGAAGGCCTGTGTCTCCCCCTGTCCGCTGCTGCTCTTGCCGACGACGACTGAACCGTCGGCCGATACACCGTAGGCGTGGCCGTACCCGCTGCCGCCAGGCAGGCCGCCGAGGGGGACAATGCCGGTTTTCCTGGTCCAGCAGACGGGCCGCTGATTCGGACCGGTGCTGTATCCCACGACGACGCGTCCATCGGCACTAACCGCGTAAGCGCGGCTGTAGACCGAACTACCGGGCAGGTAGCCCAGGCCGACCATGCCGGTCTCCTCGGTCCAGATAAAGGCCTCGAATCTAGTATTGGAGCCGCAGTCGCCGACGATCACCCGGCCGTTGGCCGAGACGTCCCACGCGGTGCTGCGGTTCATGCCGGGCAGGTACCCCAGGCCCGCCATGCCGCCGTGTTCGGTCCAGCGGAACGCCTGGGTCAGGGTCCCCACGTAGGCGGCGCCGACAGCCACGCGGCCGCGGTCGGCGACGCCCATGCCGAACGCCGATTGCCTCCCGCCGGCAATCATGCCGAAGCCCTGAAATGTGGCGCCGGGCCGCTTGCCTTGGGCCGCGGCAGGATGGGCGAGGCACAGGGAACAGATAATCGCGGCAATGGCGAGTGAGCATGTCTTCATGACGACACCTCCTCGGGCGGGTTCCTGAACGTACCATACCACTGATCGCCCCCGCGTCAAGGCGCAAAAACCGACCGCCCGGCGCTGCCGGGCGGCCGATTAATACACACGCCAATCTGCACGGCCGTACCAGCCCGGCCGTGGCACACATGTCGCGACTACTTCTTCGCCTTCTTCTTGGCCTTCGCGGCCTCGGAGACCGCCGCCTGGGCCGCCGCCAGCCGCGCGATCGGCACGCGGAACGGCGAGCAGGAGACGTAGTTCATGCCGACGTTGTGGCAGAAGTGGATCGAGGCCGGGTCGCCGCCGTGCTCCCCGCAGATGCCGACCTTGAGTTTCGGCCGCGTCGCCCGGCCGCGCTCGATGCCCATCCTGATGAGTTCGCCCACGCCCTCCTGGTCGATCGTCTGGAACGGGTCGGCCGCCAGGATCTTCTTGGCGATGTAGTCGGGCATGAACGCGCCGATGTCGTCGCGCGAGAACCCGAAGCCCATCTGCGTCAGGTCGTTGGTGCCGAACGAGAAGAACTCGGCGGCCTCGGCCATCTTATTCGCCGTGAGGGCGGCCCGCGGAATCTCGATCATCGTGCCCACCAGGAAGTCGAGTCTCTTCAGGCCGAACTTCGCCACGACCTCGGCCTTGACCTTCGCGATGATCTCGGCCTGGTTCTGGAGTTCGGCCACGGTGCACGTCACGGGGATCATGATCTCGGGCAGGGCCTTCTTGCCTTCTTTCAGCAGTTCGGCCGCCGCCTCGAGGATCGCCCGGACCTGCATCTCGCTGACCTCGGGGTATGTAATGCCCAGGCGCACGCCGCGATGCCCCATCATGGGGTTCGACTCGTGGAGGGCCTCGGCCCGCTTGCGGACGTCGTCGAGCGAAATGCCGAGCGAGTCGGCGAGTTCCTTCTGCTTGGCCTCGCCCTGCGGCACGAACTCATGCAGCGGCGGGTCGAGGAGGCGGATCGTCACCGGCAGGCCGTCCATGGCCGCCAGGGTGCCCTTGATGTCGCTCTTGACGTGCGGATAGAGTTCGTCGCAGGCGGCCCGGCGTTCCTCGGGGGTCTTCGAGAGAATCATCTTGCGGAGTTTGAAGAGCGGCTCGTCGGCGCCTTCGCCGTAGAACATGTGCTCGGTTCGCAGCAGGCCAATGCCTTCCGCGCCGAACTTGCGGGCCACGGCCGCATCCTTTGGGCTGTCGGCGTTGGCGCGGACGCCCAGGCGGCGGACCGCGTCGCACGTCTTCAGGAACTCGACCAGCATCGGGTTCTTGGGGTCCGGTTCGACCGTCGGCAACTGGCCCTGGTAGACCACGCCCTTCGAGCCGTTGAGCGAAATCCAGTCGCCCTCGCGCAGGGTCTGGTCGGCCACGGTGATGGTCTTGGCGGCGGCATCGATCTTCAGGGCCCCGCAACCGACGATGCAGCACTTGCCCCAGCCGCGGGCCACCAGGGCCGCATGGCTCGTCATGCCGCCCAGGGCCGTCAGGATGCCCGCCGCCGCGCGCATGCCCTCGACATCCTCGGGGTTGGTTTCCTTGCGGCACAGGATGACCTTCTCGCCGCGCTCGGTCCACGCCACGGCCTCGGCGGCCGTGAAGACGACCTTGCCGGTGGCGCCGCCGGGGCCCGCCGGGAGGCCCTTGGCCAGGACCTTGGCGTTCTTCTCGGCCTTCGGGTCGAGGATGCGGTGCAGCAGTTCGTCGAGTTGGGCGGGCGCCACGCGCATCACTCCGACCTGCTTCGTAATGAACCTCTCGCGGAGCATCTCGACGGCCATCCGCAGGGCGGCGTGGCCGGTGCGCTTGCCGGTGCGCGTCTGGAGCATCCAGAGCGTGCCCTTCTCGATCGTGAACTCGATGTCCTGCATGTCGCGGTAGTGTTTCTCGAGGTTGTTGCGGATGGCAAAGAGGGCCTGGTAGACCCCCGGCATGACTTCTTCGAGGCTCTTGAGGTGGGCCGTGTGCTCGCTCTTGGTGGCGATGTTGAGCGGGTTCGGCGTCCGAATGCCCGCGACGACGTCCTCGCCCTGGGCGTTCGTGAGCCATTCGCCGAAGAACTTGTTCTCGCCCGTGGCGGGGTTGCGGGTGAACGCCACGCCCGTGGCCGAGTCGTCGCCCATGTTGCCGAAGACCATCGCCTGGACGTTGGTGGCGGTGCCCCAGTCGTCGGGTATGCCTTCGATGCGGCGGTACGAGATGGAGCGCTTGCCGTTCCACGACTGGAACACGGCGCCGATGGCGCCCCAGAGTTGTTCTTGCGGGTCGTCGGGGAAGGGCTTGCCGATGACTTCCTGGACCTTGGCGCGGAACTGGGCGCACAGGCGCTGGAGTTGCCCGGCCGCGAGGTCGGTGTCGGCCTTGGCGCCCGTGTCGTGCTTCATGGCGTCCATGAGGTGTTCGAGTCGGACGCGTATGCCCTTGCCCTCGCCGAGTTCGAGGCCGGCCGCCTTCTCCATCACCACGTCGCTATACATCATGATAAGGCGGCGGTAGGCGTCCCACACGAACCGCTCGTTGCCCGTCAGGCGGATCATGCCCGGGATCGTTGCGGTCGTCAGGCCGATGTTCAGGACCGTCTCCATCATGCCGGGCATCGACGCCCGGGCGCCCGAGCGGCAACTCACGAGGAGCGGATTCTCGGGGTCGCCGAACTTCTTGGCCATGACCTTCTCGACCTTGGCGAGGGCCGCCGCCACCGCGGCCTTGAGTTCCGCCGGGTACCTGCGGCCGTGCTGGTAGTAGTACGTGCAGACGTCGGTGGTGATCGTGAACCCGGCGGGGACGGGAATCTTGAGGTTGGTCATTTCGGCCAGGTTGGCCCCCTTGCCGCCGAGAAGTTCCTTCATGTCGGCCCGGCCTTCCGCCTTGCCTGAGCCAAAGAAATAGACATACTTCTTTGCCTTAGCCATCGCGTGAGTCTCCTTCTTTCTCCGTCGCGGAGCGGCTCATTCCGCCCCGGCGCCGTACCTGGAAAAAAGGCGCACCCTACGCGGGTGCGCCACCATGTCAGGGCGGGGGTTTATATCGCGACCGGGGCCCGAAGTCAACCATTTTCGGGCATGGTTCACAAGCCCCACGCACCGCGTGGGGATGAACCGGGTTGAGGCATCCCCCGGCGGTGCCGGAGGCTTACTGGGTGCTCATCCCCGGCGGGGGTGAACCATGCCCATTTTCGCCCGTAATCGCGGCCTGCGGGGCATGCCATCCGAGGTCCGCTACGGCATGCGCAGGTACTTGTGAATCTGGAGGTTAAGCCGAACCGGCAGGGCGTCGGCCACGATCCAGTCGGCCAGCGTCCGCGGCGGCAGGCTCTCCTGGGCCGGGCTGAAAAGGACCGCCACGCGCGCCGTCAGTTCGTACCGGGCGACGACCGCCTTGGCCCAATCATAATCGGCCCGGCCCGAGACGACGAACTTGACCTCGTCGTGCGGCTGAAGGCGGTCGAGGTTGCCCCAGTACATGCGCTCGGCCATGCCGGAGCCGGGGGTCTTCACGTCGACGATGCGGACGGCCCGGACGTCGAGGCCGTCGATCGGGTGCGCACCGGAGGTCTCGATGAGCACCGTGCGGCCCTGCCTGAGGAGCGCCGCCACCAGCGCGCTAGAGTCCCAAATCTGGAGCATCGGTTCGCCGCCGGTGATCTCGACGCAGGGCAGGGCGGGCGAGGGGAGGGCCGCGACGACTTCGGCGACCGTCATGTCGCGCCCGGCCGCCGGGTCGCGGGCCTCGGGCGTGTCGCAGTACGAGCACTGGAGGTCGCACCCCGCGAGGCGCACGAAATCCATCGCGAGGCCCGCCCGCGTCCCTTCGCCCTGGATGCTGCGGAAAATGTCGAAGACGCGCATGTCTACATCCGCTCGGCCGTCTCGATGCCCAGCAGGCCCAGGCCCCTGGCGATGACGCGGGCCGTCAGGTCACACAGTTTCAGGCGGTTCGCGCGGGTCGGTTCCTCGCTCT
>Ga0315286_10001482_pt1 | contig 21255 bp, 15 predicted proteins | sample YL17G10_0_MG_FD_205038 | JGI IMG/M metagenome (GOLD analysis project Ga0315286, IMG submission 205038) | Sediment microbial communities from Yellowstone Lake, YNP, Wyoming, USA - YL17G10_0 | ecosystem: Environmental > Aquatic > Freshwater > Lake > Sediment | place: USA: Wyoming | collected... | reverse complement strand
TGAAAACAACCCAAGCCGGGGAGTGCGGATGCAAGCGGCGATAATCCCTTGCCCGGCTCCTGACGGGAAGCCTTATTAAGGTCCCCGGAGGCGGTGTTTACGCTGGGCTAAGGCTCCCTCCGGATTTCGTCGATATTCCGATGGATGGGGTGGGATGACGCGCCCTGCGGTCACGGCACCCGATCCGAGAGGCCTCTGGGGTGGGCCACCGAGGTGCGAAAGATACGTATGGCATCTGCGGGATGCCTGGTTGGGGACCGACAATGGATTCTACTTTTCACGACAAAGCCTCCCGGCAAAGGCACCGGCCTGGGATTGCGCGTTTCCTACGATATTATCGTGAACAAACATCATGGACTGATCTGCGTGGAGAGCGAAGAGAACCGGGGAGCGAAGTTCACCATCAGACTCCCTCTGGTTTCCACGCCCCAGACGGGCAAAAGCCCAGAGGAAGTATTGACTGGAGTGGCAAGCGATGGACGAGAAATGGACGATATTGTTTGTGGATGACGAGTTGCGGCTCCTCCGGTCGGTTGAAAGGGGCATGCTCGATGAGCCCTACCATCTGCTCTTCGCCGAGAGCGGCAAGGACGCACTCAAGCTCCTCGCCGAGAACGAGGTCCACGTTCTGGTGACGGACATGCGCATGCCCGAGATGACCGGCCTGGAACTGCTCAAGATCGTGAAGGAGCAGTATCCCCAGATCGTGAGAATCGTTCTGTCCGGCTATACGCAGGTGACGACCCTCCTGACCGCCATCAACCAGGGCGAGATCTTCCGGTTCATTACGAAGCCCTGGAAGATGGAAGAAGATTTCAAACCGGCGATCTGGCAGGCGATCGAGCAGTACGAGCGTCAAGCGGAATTGGAGAAGCTCTTGGCCGGACTGGCGGGGGACAAGCAGGGGCATAGTCCTTAGGCCGGAGACTTGCTTTCTTGAACAGACCGTTGCCCTTCATGCCTTCAGGGCAGGACTTTGATGAGCCCCTCACACCACTGGCGCAGGTCCCACGGGCCGACCTGAACGTCAGCCGTCACCACCTGGATCATGCGCGAGGGCCGGCCCACGGCCCTGATGCGGAATTGAGCCTCCACTTCCCGTCCCGGCGGCGCGGTCGCCGAGGCCGTACGCGGCTCGATTTCAAAGCCGGCCGGGGCGTTCATCGTGACGGTGAAAGTATTCGACCGGCCTGAATGGTTGAGCAGCTTCACCGTCAACTGTGCCCAACGCTCCGGTTGGATCTCTTGTCCATACGGGTAGATGCGGGCCCACTGCTCGTCCATGCCGTAGTCGGGATCATCCCAGGGGAACAGGTCATGCAGCATCTCCCTGCGCTGTGCGAAGGTCTTCTCCAGGTGCCGCAGTTGGTCGGCGTCGAACCGGAATGGCTCGACGACGTGCTCGTTGATGAGCAGAGCATCGGGCGGAATTCGGCTCGTCAGAAGCTTGAGGCAATAGGAGTACCCGGCGCCCTCGGCGAGGAAATTGCGGTTCTGCAGGCAATAATCATCCATGCCGGAGGGTGTGAAGGAATCGCCGATGAAGAAGACCTTCTCGCCGGTGTCCCTCTCGACGAGCATCGCATCGTGATAGATCGTCTGGCCGGGGAAATCGTAGAACGTCAGCGTGAATTCCTTCCAGACCTTGCGATGGCCGTCCGCAACGACTTCGAGCGGTTTAATGGCGTTCATTGTCTCGCACGGCAGCCGATACGCTCCCGGCCGCTTGAGTACATCCTCCAGGATCGGCGTCACGTAGACTGGGCAATGGTACTCCTGCAGAAGCTCGTTGACTCTGTCCGTGTGGTCGTCGTGGTAATGCGTGATGAAGAGGCCGTCAAGGGAGGCGAGCCGGCCCTGGTCCTTCATCTTGCGAATCTCATCCACGATGGCTTTCGACCCGCAGTCGATCAGGAAGCCCGACCGGTCGCGAGACAGAATGAGGCGGCTGTTCTGGATGGGCACGATCCAGTCGGGCGGCCTCTTCTCGACGGTGCGGGCGTATGGCATCCATGAAACGCGGTCCGTGCTGCCCAGCGCCCTTGCCGCAAGGGTGTCGTACCGATCCTTGAAGTACCAGTGCCCTGCGCTGACGGACAGGTAGTTCGCGTAGGCTGCCTGAAGCCTCTGAATCAGCCGGTCGATGGCTGCCGGCGGTTCTCGTATGACCGGGCCGTGGGCCGGCACCAGGACATCGGCTTTCTGGCCGGCCACCTTCCGCAGGCTCGCGATGAGGTCGCCGATCCGGCCGGCATATCCGTGGTATCCTCCGATCTTGGCCTGCGGCACCGCATCCTGCAGGCTGTACAAGTCCAGCAAGCGGCCATCGCCATAGATCAGGTCGCCCACAAAGCCGTATTTGCGCCCATCGACCTCGACGAAATAGGAAACTGCACCTCGCGTGTATCCCGGCGTACCGAGCACGCGTACCTGGAGACCCTGCCAAGGCACCGTCGTGCCTTCCTGCACGGTCTCATCCACCCGCAGCGGTGCGGTGATGATGCGGGTGCTCTGCTGGGCATAATCATGGAAACGCTTGTCCCAGAAGCTCGTCCAAAAGTCCTCGACCTTGGAGAACTGCTCCGCCTCCAATGCCGGCACGACCGACTTGGCTCCTCGCTCCACCATGGCCCGGCCCGCCCAAACGACGTCCCGGCGGGCGTGGGTGAAAAGCACCATATCCGCCGTTTTCCATCGCTCCTGCGGATCGCCATAGACCACGAGCCTGTGGCCGTCCCGCTTGATGCACACCCCGTTGATCGCTCCCGGGCTGACGGTGACAGAGGGGCTCAGTGCTTCGTCGGCAGCCCCCGCACAGATACCGGCGAAAATGGCGATCGCAAGAAGGACACTAATGATTGCATTCACTCGTCTCGGCGCGCGCATGGCAAAGTCCCCAAATAGGAAGAAACCTGCAACATTCAGAGGCATGATATGGGAGACCAAACGGCGTGTCCATCCGAAATCTGTGGTGCTCTATGCGGTGGGTGGCACGGCCAAACTTGTTTGACCGTGCTTGCATGGAAGTGTTCTGTGGCCGAGAAAGACACGCTCAATCCTTCGCGGCTCAGGAGGGTCGCTGCGCTTGGGCGTGGCACCCACCAACCCGGCAGCTACCCTGCCACGATATTGCCGTGCCTCGACTCTCAGTCCCCGGCGGAGCCCGGAGTCGGGATGGCTGCCTGCCAGTTGTTTGGATCGTTGCCGTATCGGGAGGCTATCAGGCGATTGAGGGAGAAGCCGAATCCATCCGCCTGGATGGGCCAGGGGTCGATCCCGTGAGGGAATCTCTGCCCGTGGGAGCCGTCGCTGTAGTCTACGTGATCGACCTCGATCCAGTAGCGCATCCCCCATTCATCGACGTCGCCGGGCTTGAGCAGTTGAAGCTTTCCGCCGGCGTTGTCGAGCTTGCCGGGGCCCCAGGCGAAGACCCGAACCCCCGCGGGCACGCTGTACTGCCGCATCGCCGTTGGGCTTCGGATCAGCAGGATGGCTTCGCCAGCCCGGAGCGTCACCGGCGGATCGGCGGGAAACCACAGGTCGATTCCCGAATCATCCATCAGTCGCCACGGCTCCATCGCAACGAAATCGAACAGCGTGACGGGGCCGCCGCTGATGTTCAGAATCTCCATATACTCCGCATCCGCGTTGCCCGCCGGGCGGTACATAACCTCGTTGATCACCAGCGGCCCAACCCGGGGATAGGCGTTGGCCTCGCCCGGCGTCGGCTTGCTCATCGTGACGAAGTCATAGGTTCCCAGGCTCGTCAAGTACCGGCCGAACGAGTAGCCGGTCTCTGAAGCCCCGAATGGCTGCTCGATCAGGTAGTTCGGAAAGACCTTGTCCTCGCCCGAGTACAAATAGGCAGCCTCGCCATTCTCTGTAAACGCGAAGGGCTTGCGCGTGCGCGGGTCCAACGGATTGCCGAAATGAGTGGTCTCGTAGAAGACCATGTATCCATGCGGCCCGATCGTGGTTCCCATTGCGATTTCGTATCGCTTGAGGTCGTTCTTGTTGTCGCTCAGGAACCAGCCTCCGATGTGGACGGGGACGGTGCCGGTATTGTGAAGCTCGATCCAGTCTGACGCTTCCGCGTGCGCGTGGGCCAGCAGCTCATTGATGACGATGGGGCAATTCGTCTGGCGCCACTGACCGGCAAAGAGCGACAGATCGGCACCATTCACGCGGCCGTCCCGATTCAGGTCCGCCGGCACCTGCAATCTTGTCAGCCACTGATGGGCGAACAGGGCGAGATCGGCCGCATCGACCCGGCAGTCGCCATTGAGGTCGCCGGGTGGACAATTCGCATGCGCCGTCGTGCAGAGCAGCAGTACCGTGGCAATCCTAAGGAGCGTCAGCTTCAACGGTTGTGCTCTCCGTTCTGTGAATCACTCACGATCGCCTGAATCGCCACCGGTCCGAGCCGTGGTGCGGCGTTGGCCTTGCCGGGCGTGGGCGTGCTCAAGGGGCCAAAACGGTAGACTCCCGGGCTCACCGGATACCGGCCCAGGGACACTCCGACTTCCGAGACGCCGAACTTCTCCTGTTGGCTGTAACCGGTCAGAATTCCGCTGGAGCCGGAGTGGAGATAGACTGTCTCGCCGTCTTTGCTCAGGCCAAAGGCCACCTTGCAGCCGGGGTCGGCCTCGTTCCCGAAGTGCTTGTCCTCATAGAATACCACGTATCCCCCGGCAGCGATGCTCGTCCCGGCGGCAATCCTGTACTTGGTCAAGTCGTTGGCGTCGTCGCTGAGGTACCAGCCTCCGATGTCCGTCGGCTGACTGGTGGTATTGTATAGCTCGATCCAGTCGGGGCCGGTCCCCTGGGAGTTGGCCAGAAGCTCATTGATCACGACAGACCCAAGCTCCGGCACCTGCCCGCGATCGTCGGCGGCCGGTGAGCCGCCCATCGAGGCACTGGGCCGCCAGGCATTCTTGTCGTTGAGGCTGTTGGCATCGGAGGTCTTGGGATCTTTGACGGTGAGGGAAAAGCCCGGTCCGTCGGTGATCTTGAACCAGTTGTCCTGGTACTTGAAGCTCTGGATGATCTGGTCCGCTGCATCCATCAGCTCGATGGGTTCCCCGGCATTGTCCAAACTGCCCGTATACTGTCCGACGACGGGCAGCCTGGAGCCGTACTTGGCCTGAAACGCGGCGATGTCCTTGACGATCAGGCAATAACCGCCGGCGGGAAGATCGAAGCTGGGGAAGGTGTAATCGATCCCTTTGGTAAAGTGGACCAGGTTGAGGTTGACACTCTGATCGGCGATGTTGGTCAGCTCGATGAATTCGGTGTTGGGATCGTTGGGATTGCCCGCATCGAGCGGATGGTACATGATCTCACTGATCCGCAGGCTTTGGGCCACCGGTCCGACCGCAAAGACCGCCTCGTTCAGGGCACTCCACGTCGTGCCGCTCAGGGCACTGGCTTTGACCAGCGTGCTCCTGGAGAGCACCAGGGGCGTGGTGTACCGGACAGCGGCCGCGGAGCCACCGCCGGCCGAGGCGCTGCCCGCTGCTGCTTTGCCGGCCGACAGCTCGACCGAGAGCAGAAAATCAGAGCTCGTCGTCGAGTCGTTCAAGGCGTGAATCGCCAGCAGATTCGTGCCCGCCTGAAGGCTGCTGATGCGATTGCTGATGTCAAAGGTTACGAAACTCACGGCGTCCAAGTCGGAACGGCTGGCGGAGGCCACCGAATTCCACGTCGGCGCCCCGTTGAAGAGGGCTCGCTGGACCTCGGCGCCGTTGAGATAGGCGACGAATCCATCGTCGTAGCGCACCTTCAGGAGCAGAGAGGTCAGACCCTGCAGGGCGTCGGCGGCGGCCGTGAACGGGACCCGAATGTAGCAAGTGGTGTTCTTCCCGTACATCGAGGCCCCGACGTCGATCTTGAACAAAGTTTCATAGCCGGTGCTTCGCTCGTAGCCGACGCCGCCCGAGCCGTCTTGCCAGGCGGCATCGTTGAACGCCGGGTCCGTTCGCCACGCATCATCGACCGGCGCCGTCGGCACCAGCACTCGCTTGGCCGCACTCTCCGGCACGAGCACGATCGATGTGGTCGAGGTGCGTGCAGGCGCCGTCGCCTGCCCGCGCGGGTCCGTCCCGTCGAGGGTGTACCAGATCGTCCCTGGGCCGGTCATGGAGAGGGAATCGCGGGAGCCGACGTGGCCGCCATGCTGAGGCTGCCCGTTTACGTTGAACTCGGGAGAGTCCACGCTCGGGTACAGATTGGCGCTCTTGAGCCAGCCCAGGACCTGGCTCGTCCTGGTCGGGAAGAAGCTGTTCAACTTGGTGTTCTGCGTGTTGAGCCAGTCCTGCCGCGTATAGGGCCGGCTCTGTCGATTGTCGCCCCAACGGGCCGACTCGCCCACAATGGCCCGATCGAGCTGTGCCATTCGAGCTTTGAACAACTGGGTGGCCCCCGCCGGGGTCAGGGGACCGGAATGGAAGAAGTTGCGGCGGACAATATCGGCGAATCTCATGCGATACTCGGCGTTCGCGGCGAGCTTGGCATGGATGCCGGACGGGCTTTGGCCCACCTCGTTGTCCCCTTCGAGGGTGTGTTCCGCGTCCCAGGAGTGGAATCGCCATTGGCCGTCCGGCGTATTGCGATGCGTGGCATACCAGTTCTTGGCGGGCCAGTCGTGATTGCCGGTGTAGTAGTTGGCCAGCAAATAGGTGATGAGCTCATCCACGTCGAGCAGCTTGCGCAGGGCCTGGTACTTCGCGGCGTTGGTGGGATCGGAACCAACGGCGTTGGCGGCGCTGAGCATCGCATTGTAGTTGGCAGAGGCATTGCCGCCGGAGCCGCTATTGACGATGCCGCCGCTGCTGTGCTTGACGGCATCGTATTCGCTTTCATCGCCCCCGAAGACCTGGGCTGCCCAGGCGTGGTCCGGCCGCTCGTGGATGTAGTACATGCCCCAGTACAGCGTGTTGATGTAGACGTGGGCGTGGAACCCGTGCGGCGAGTACCCGCCCATCGCGTTGTGAAGGTCGGCCACGTACTGGTCCTGGAAGTAGATCGCGGTGGTCTGCTGGTCGGCGCCCGGGTGGAGCCATCCGTGATTCAGGACCGCGTCGAGAACGACCGTATTGAGTTGTTCCACTGGGGAATCCCGGAACAGCTTGAAATCGAGCTTGGACGGCCCGCCGGTGGGTTTGCCGTCATCCGTCTGGGTTTTGAAGCGGGGGCGCATCGAGAGCTTCCAGGTCTTCCAGCGAGCCAGACTGGTCCCGCCGCCGGTCACGCCGCCCTGCATCGCGATCGCGCAGTTGACCTGAACCGCCGCGTCGCGGCCCGGGTCGATGAATTCAAACGAGGCGACCCTCTCCGTACCGTCCTGCGATTGATTGATGTAGATTCCCCGACTGCCGAACCAATCGTCCTTGTCCATCACGAGGCAGATGGTCGGCACGGCTTTAAGATCATCTTTGATCGTTCTGGCGTAGAGACCCCCGAAGATGTCGGTCCCGTTGGGCCCGACGACATCGGGGTCCATCTGGTAGTCGCCGGTGACAGAGCCCCACGAGGCTGGGTATCCCGCCGGGGTTGCCTGGGCTCTGGTCAGGGGGTTGGTTGCCTGTGTGATAACGTCGTTGAGGAAGAAGTACGTGTGCGTATCCACCTTGGTGGGCATCCAGCCGGACTTGATGGCGATGGCCCGAAGGCAGGTCGTTGTCGTGATGGAGATCGGGCCGGTGTACAGGCGACCGGTCGGTATGCCCCGCGGGCTGTCGAAGGGCGAGCTGCCGTCCACCGTGTAGTAGATGTCCACGCCCGGCGTCGGTGTGGTAATCTCGACGGCGAACGGCGCCGTGTAGAAGCCCCGGCTGTGACTGAACGCGACTTCAGCCACGGCGCCGAGGTAGCCGGCGGTATTGAGGAGACCCGGAGTTGGGACAGCGAAGGACCGCCACTCATTGCCGGCGGTCGGGTCGCGGCCATACGACACGTTGGGTGTCTGGGCACCAAATTCAACGCTGTCGATCAGCGTCCGGCCGTCCGTGCCGTACAAAGCCAAGCGGTCACCATCGGCGCTGAGCCGAAAACCCGCGTGCAGCCCGGTGCTGCCGGTGTCGCCGTCGGCCCAGATCAGGAGGTACCCACGGGGCTGGATCGTCGTGAAGGCGGGGCGGTCCGCCGGGATTCGCCATTTCGTGGGGGCCGCCCAGTCGTTTGTCAGGTACATGCCGGCAGTATTTATGGACGTTGTGCCCGTGTTGTACAGCTCGATCCAGTCGTCATAGTGGCCTTGCGGGTCTTTGCTCACGCGACTGTTCGACGCCAAGACCTCATTGATGAGCAGGGATGAGCCTTCGGCCTGGGCTGCCAAGGCTGGTCCGGCGCGCGCAAGCTCGACCGTGGGCGGGCATACCCCCCCAACCACCAGAAGCAGGAGAACTTGCAGCCGGATGTTCACGTCGTCACCATCCTCAATAGGCAGTCCAAACGGAATTCATCGCGTTCGGGGATCCGCCTGAGGGAGCAGAACGTCCCTCTTATTGTAACAAATCGCCGGTGGTTCAGTCAATTTTTCCTGCGGATCGGCCGCAATTTGGTGGAATCTCGGCGGACCCTCGGTATAATGCCTTCTTTTCAGTGCGTCTGTATACCTGTGCATCTTGCCGGGTATGACGCAGGTGAATAGAGAAGTTGGCGGCGGATCGATCCTGGGAGGCAATCTCGCCCTCCGACCGGGGGCGTTGAGGCGGTGTCTTTTGTCATGATAGACAACAGTGGACGTTGGCAACCGTATCTGGCGGGTTTTCTGTGTTTTGTGCTGGCGGCATCCGGATGCCAGATATTGCCCGACAAAGGCATGTCGAGCCCCGCGAGCGACGTGATCTCCCGGGGGTTCAACAGGCCGCCGAGGATGCGGGGCGGGGCCTATCCGTCCTCGATCCTTGGTACGCCGTTCATAGGCCCGAACCTGGGCTCACACGGCTACTACTACCGCCCGTGGGAGAAAGACGGCATCGTGTACACGTGCCAGGCGGGCCACGTCGATATCGCCCACTTGCGGATCGGCACGGATTGGGCCGCCTATCTGGCCGCGAGGACCTACCAGCACTTGATGAAAGGCAAACCTGGCTTTTCCTACAAGCTGGCGGTGGATCGGTCGAGAGAGTACGTTCAATTCTCCTACCCGGCCAACTGGGCCAGCCTCTCCGAGTCGCAGCGAAGCGAGATTGCCAGGGAGATTGCGCTTGCTGTCGGGCCGTACATGGCCTACACGATGACAACCTGGCACGAGATCCTCACCTGGTTCGGCTTCAAATGCGTCGGGCTGCCGACCGAGTTCCCGTCTGCGTTCTCCTGGGAGGACTCGTTCTCGAACCTTCTGGGCACGGTCATCGCCGCCCGCGCCCTCCAGGACTCGCAGCATCCCTACAATGAGGCGGTGCAGATCGCGCTGGACCAGGAGATGGCGAAGCTCGGCATCCAGCCAGCCAGTGTGGCCAAGCAGGCCAGCGAATCCACGAAAGGCAACTGGTATACCGGTGAAGTCTCGATGTTCGTGACTCTCAAGAAGAGGAATTTCGACATCGGGCTGGGCGACGGCATGGTCACCCCGACCCTGATCCCGAATGTGCCGCAGTGTCCGGACGCCGAGCCGCTGTCCTATCCCGTCCCCAAGCTCGACGTTCTGGCCAAGCACGGGTTCACCATGACAATCGAGATCGAGCCGCGCGAGTGGGAGAGCGGCCAGATCCTGCGCATCGCCTGCGGGGATAAGCCCCAGAAACGGATCCGGCCCGAAGAGCATTTCCCCATTGTCATGGAGTACATGCGCCGGGCCGCAACGGACCTGTACCCGGAATTCGACTACACCGCCAGCGAAGACGCAAGCTCGCCGCATGTGAATACCACCAAGTGACGGACGGTCCGGCACTCTTGGCATTTCGACACGTGACGCGGCACACGACCGGTTGACACCGGGCTGGGCTCCCTATATCATGCCGCCTTCCATGTACTTGGAGGTAAGGCAATGGCCAAAGACAAAATCACGGTGGTGGGGGCCGGCAATGTTGGGGCGACGACCGCCTTTATCGCTGCGGCGAAGCATTTGGGCGAGATCATTCTCGTAGACATCGTCAAAGGTCTGGCCGAGGGCAAGGCCCTCGACATGGCCCAGGCCAGTCCCATCCAGTTGTCGCAGCAGGAGATTCTCGGCACGACCGATTGGGCGGCGACCGCCGGCAGCGACGTGGTCATCATCACCAGCGGCATCCCGCGCAAGCCCGGCATGAGCCGAGACGACCTGCTGGCCACGAACGCCGGGATCGTCCGGGACGTCAGCCGCCGGGTGGTGGAACAGTCGCCGAACGCGGTCGTGATCGTGGTCTGCAATCCGCTCGACGCGATGGTCTATGTGGCCGCCAAGGTCACCGGCTTTGCGAAGCAGCGCGTGATGGGAATGGCGGGGGCGCTCGATTCCGCCCGGTTCAGCTACTTCCTGGCTGCCGAGTTGGGTGTCAGTGTCGAGGACGTCAAGTGCGTGCTGATGGGCGGCCACGGCGACGATATGGTGCCCTTGCCCCGCTTCACCACGGTCAGCGGGATTCCGGTTGCCCAGCTTCTCAAGCAGGACAGGATCGATCATCTCATCGACCGCACCCGCAAAGGCGGTATCGAGATCGTCAATCTGCTCGGCTACAGCGCCTACTATGCTCCGGCCGCCGGCGCGGTGAAGATGGCGGAGGCCGTCCTGAGGGACACGAAGAGCACCATCTGCTGTTGTGCCTACTGCGGCAAGGAGTATGGCGTCGGTGGCCATTTCGTCGGCGTCCCGGCGCTCCTCGGCGCCGAAGGGGTCGAGAAGATCGTGGAACTGAACCTGGACGAATCGGAGAAGGCGCAGTTCCGGGAGTCGCTCGGCCACGTCAAAGAGCTCACCGCACAGGTGGATAAGCTGCTGTAGGCAAGGAAGGAGGATTGTCGATTTCTGATGGTTGATCTCAGGAGGCCGATCACTCGCTCTCCAAATCGAAAATCAACAATCAAAGATCACACTTTCTCCTTATCCTATACCAGCAGCAGGATCCCGAAAAACCCGATCATCATCGCCAATCCGAGCGGGACGCCGAAGAGGGCCCACTCTTTGCTCTTGATCCCGAGTTTGCCGGCACAAATGATATTCGGGATGTTGCCCGGAATCAGCATGCCCCCGGCGATCAGCAGGCCCATCAGGACGCTCTGTATCTGTTTGACGGACATTCTGGGCGAGAGTTCCGCTGCCGTAAGGGTGGCGTTGTCCAGAATGGCCGAAATCATGTTGATCCAGTAGAGAGCTGCGGTCGGAAGGTGGATGATATAGGCGTCGATGAGCGGCTGGAAGCCGGTGCCCAAAAGCACAAGGGCCATGACGAAAAGGTACACTTTACCCGCGCGGATGAAAACGTCGGTGAGGCTCTCCGGCTTGTTTTCGCTGACGGACTCCGCGGGCGCCACTTCCTTGCCCCCGAGGAACGTCGCCATGATTCCCAGGACCAGCACTCCGGGGACGATCAGGATCGCGAGTTTCTGGAACAAGAACCAGAACCCGGCGTGATAGGGTTCGCCTCCCAGCTTCGTGATGGCAATGGTGGCCAGGGGTTCTCCCACGGGCGTAAGCGCGGCGCCGAGGCCGATAGAAAAACAGGTGACGATCACCAGTCGGGTTTCCGTCTTCCTGTCCAGGCGCAAGCCGGTGATGACCTCCGCCAGCACCAGGGACGCGATGATGGCGGTGATCACGCTGGAGAAAAGCCCCAGCACAACCACGACCAGGAACAGGAAGAATCTCCGGCCGACCGCCCGCTCAAGGCCCATCACATGTTGGCGAATCGTGTCCCGGAAGACGCGGAAGAGCAATCCTGCTACGAGTACCGCTTCGACGATGGGGTGTTTGAGACGGATCGGATCCAAGAGGGCATCAAGCACCAGGTGCCCACTCCACAAGTTGGAGATCGTCACGGCGAGAACCCCCATGACGAAAAGGAACGCCTCAAGCTGTTTTTCCACTTTGTGGATGAAGAAAGGCAACGTCAAAACCAGCACGATGATCGTCGCCAGTCCGCCGGTGACCAGATGTTCGTTCATAAAAGGGCCCAAATCAACCAGGGAGAGTTCGAAAAGGCGAGAGTCTACCAGATCGAACGGACGTGTAAAGGCCTCTTGCGATGAATCGAAGGAGACGCCGTCATTCCGGGATGCTGAGGCTTCGGCGAGGTAGAGGTCGGCTGGTCACGTCTTTGGCGGGCCCAGTCACAGGCGGCTCATTGGCCTCGGGCGGCCTCTTGGCGGGCTCGGCGTTTGCGATTTTCAGGTCCAGGAGCTTCTGTACGGCGGTCGAGGTCGCATTGCCGCCGTCATCCGGGCCGGCAAACGAGTGGATCATATCGCAGCACCGGGTGATGCAGAAGAGATTCGCCTGCCGTGACTGTCTGCCAAGGGCAAAAACGCCGACGATCCTGTGGCCGGCCAGCGGTGTGGTCGTCAGGACCAGCGAGGCAAAGCTCAGCACGAGGAAGCCGGCGACGAAACCGAGCAGACCCGACAACAGGACATCGAACGTGCGTGGAAACGGAATACTGAACTGGCCGGTCAGGAAGACAAAGGACAAGCCCTGGAGAACGGCGAAGCTGCCGCCCGCCAGCACGATCATGCACAAAGCCACGTGATACGCGGCGGCTCCGCCCGGAGGGGGAACCAACTCTGCCAGGACCGGCGCCAGAAAGACGGACACGTAAACCGACACGACGATGTTGAAGAACAGGACCCACGTATCGTAGAAGCCCATGCGGACGGCCAGCCAGACGAACAACGCTCCCGAGAGAATGGCTATCCAAAACATCATGTCGTCTATCCTATCACTCGCTTGATCTCATCCAGGCTTGTGATCCCCGCCACGACCTTCTTGAATCCCTGTTTGCGAAGGCCCGACTGGCTCTGCGTGCCTTCCATCCTCAGGTGATCGATGAGCGATTCGCTGGTGGCGATTCGGGCTTTGAGCGAGTCATCCACGATCATCAAATCGCAGACGGCCGTCCGTCCGGCGTATCCGGTGTCATCACAGAACTTGCAGCCGGCCGGCTCGAAGATGCGAGCCTGGTCGACGTCTCTTCTCCGGAATCCATCGATCTGGCTGTCGCTCAGGTGGGCGGGCGCCTTGCATCGCTCGCACAGGCAGCGAAGGAGCCTCTGCGAGACGACCAGATTCAGGCCGGCGGATAGCAGCAGCGGCGAGACGCCGAGGTCCAGAAGACGGATCAAAGCCGTGGCATTGCTCTCGGAGTGAAGGGTCGCGAGCACCAGATGGCCGGTCTGGGCGGCCCGCAGGGCCATCTCGGCCGTCTCCTCATCGCGGATCTCGCCCACGCAGATCACGTCCGGGTCCTGCCGCAGCACGCTGCGCAGCGCCTTGGCGAAGGTGATGTCGGCCTTCGGGTTGATCTCGATCTGGCTGGCCTGGGGCAGCACCGCCTCGACGGGGTCCTCGACCGTGATCACGTTGCGGGTGAAGCGGTCGATCTCGTTGAGCATCGCGTACATCGTCGTGGTTTTGCCGCTGCCGGTGGGCCCGCAGATCAGGATCGTGCCGGCGGGTCTGGCGATCTGGCCCTGGAGAACGGCATACTGCTTCTTGGATATCCCGAGGTCGGTGAGCATAAGCGACCCTGCGTCCTTGTTCAAGATGCGGATCGAGAGCTTCTCCCCGTGCATGGCCCCGGCGCTCGCCACGCGGAAGGAGGCGGTCATCGTCCCCTTCCTGGCGATGAAGGCGCCATCCTGAGGTCTCCGGCGTTCTGAAATATCCATCCCGGCGACCGCCTTGATGCTATTGATCAGGGACCGGCAGAGGTCGCCATTAAGCTCCTTTACCACTCGGAGCATGCCATCCACGCGCAGGCGGATCGTGTACGTGGACGCATCCTTGGGATCGATGAGGATATCGCTGGCCCGGCGTTCGAGGGCGTCGGCAATCGTCGCCTCCGTCAGATCCAGGACTCGAGCGTCGTCATGCTTGGCATCTGCGTGCCCGCAGATCTCGTCGATGCTGCGGCCGGCGGAGTCGAGCAGCCGGAGGGTCGAGTCCTCCTCGGCATCGGAGCGCTCCGCATGAAGGGCCTCCAGGACCTGCCGAATCTGTCGTTTCAGGACGATGAAGAAACTGTCGCCGGTTCCGTGGGTCTTCTTTGCCGCATCGATAATAAACAGCGTCAACAGCAGGAACGGCCCCGTGAGCAGCGTGACGGCGTTGGCGATCAGCTTGTAGTTCTTGGGCACCAGAGGACTGAAGTACGCCCGCTGCACGAAGTAGACGCACAGGTATACCCATCCGATGAGCAGGACCAGCCGGATCGGATTGAAGCCCAGATCGACCGTGGAAAGAAGGGGCCGTGTGGCCGTAGAAACGGCGGTCGCGAGCAGGAATTCGGAGACCGTGATGAGGCCCAGCATCAGAACGTTACCTCTCTTGCCTCTCAGACTGGGAATACGACCACAATATCCAGCATCGTACCCGATGGGGCGGGAATTGACAAGCGCGCATATTCGAAATCCGGCCCGTCGCTGTCGCAGGTGCGACTACGTTTTGTGGCGGGCCAATCGGCATTTGTCATGCTGAACGAAGTGAAGCATCTGGGCAACGAATGCCGCCAACGCTTTTAGTCGTGCTCAGCCCAGATCCTTCGCTGACGCTCAAGATGACAGAAGGAGCGCACGGACGCCACCGGATTCGGTTACACACTGCCTGTTGCAGGGACATCCCGCTGCGGGGCCGCCGTTCGATCAAGCGTTCTTGAGGTCTTCCAGATCGGAGTCCGACTCGTCTATGTTGATGAAGCTGTCCGACACGTCGAGATCGGAGAGGTCCTCGTCTGCCTTGCTGCCCGAGTCGTCAGGGGCAGGCTTCGCCGTCGCCTTCTGGGGTTTGGGCTTCTCTTTCGCCTTCGGCGCCGGCGGGGCGGCTTTCTTGGGCGGCACGATCTTTTTCGGCTCGCCGTCGATCTGGCAGACGAAGATCAGAGGACCGATGCGGAGGTAGTCGCCCGCCTTGAGCGCACTCTCGCCGTCCACGCGTTTGTCATTGACGAAAGTGCCCCCGCGCGAGTCGAGGTCACGCAGCTCCAGCGTGTTCTTGTTTACACGGAGCTGACAGTGCCGGCGGGATACCATCGGCAGGGGGATCCTCAGGTCGCAGTCGTCCCTTCGGCCGATGACCGTGACGGCGCTGGGAAGAGGGAAGGCTTTGTGCGAACCGTTCTTCTTGAGAAGCACCAGATTAGCGTTCATCCGGCTTGCCTCCAACGAATCCAGGACACAAGCTCCAACCAATGTATTATAGCAAATCAACCGTCCCATAACAACAGCTAAATCGGCGGAAACCCTCTGTCAAGTCCGCTCGACCACAATGTTTTCCGAAACACGGCGAATTCGGACGATGCTTGACACGGACGACAGGCTCGGTATATTCAATGAAACATAAACGCGATGCGCTATTGGAAAGACGTATGGCACAGGTCACACTTCCTGACGGCAGTACACTGGAAATCGCAGAAGGCAGCACCGCAAGACAGGTGGCAGAGCAGATTGGATCGGGTCTGGCGAAGGCCGCCGTGGCGGCCAAAATCGACGGCAAGCTGGTCGATCTGACAGTGCCCATCCGCGATAGTCCGCACGTGCAGATCGTCACGCCGAAAGACAAGGAAGGGCTTGCCGTCATGCGTCATAGCTGTGCGCACGTCATGGCGGAGGCCATCTGCAGTCTGTGGCCTCAGACCAAGCTCGTGTATGGGCCGACGGTGGAGGACGGGTTCTACTACGACATCGACCTCGATGAGCCGATTCGCCCGGACGATTTCGCCCGGATCGAAGCCGGGATGCGGGAGATTGTCGAGGCGGATAAGCCGCTCGTCCGCCAGGAAATGTCGAGGCAACAGGCGCTGGAGGAGCTCAAGGGCGACCCGTATAAGACTGACAACCTCCATCGGGCCGACAGCGACGTGATCAGCTTCTACTCCCAAGGGAATGGCTTCAAAGACCTCTGCCGCGGGCCTCACGTTCCCAGCACGGGCAAAGTCGGGAGCTTCAAGATCATGTCGGTCGCCGGCGCATATTGGCATGGCGACCCGACGCAGAAGATGCTCCAGCGGGTCTACGGGACCTCCTGGCCGACGAAGAAAGAGCTGGACGAGTACCTGAACCGGCTCGAAGAGGCCAAGAGGCGCGATCATCGCGTCCTGGGCCGGCAGTTGGACCTGTTCAGCTTCAGCGAGATGGGGCCGGGCTTCGCCTTCATGCATCCCAAGGGGATGGTCCTGTGGAACGAGATCGTCGATTTCATGCGGCAGTTGAACCGCAAGTACGGGTACAAGGAGATCCGGACCCCGATCATTCTCAATGAAGAGCTCTGGCACCGGAGCGGGCACTGGGACAACTACAAAGAGAACATGTATTTCTGCCGGATCGACGAGGTCGGTTACGCGGTCAAGCCGATGAACTGCCCCGGCGGCTGCCTGCTCTACAAGACGACCAGGCATTCCTATCGCGAACTGCCGCTGCGATTGGCCGAGTTCGGCATGGTGCACCGGCACGAGGCCAGCGGCGTCATGCACGGGCTCTTTCGGGTCCGCCAGTTCACGCAGGATGATGCGCACATCTACTGCGCACCGGCCCAGATCGAATCGGAGATCATCGGCGTCATCAACCTGATTTTCGAGACCTACCGGGCGTTCGGGTTCGAGGATTTCGCTGTCGAGCTGTCCACCAAGCCGGAAAAGCACATCGGCTCGGACGAAATCTGGGAGACGGCCACCAACGCACTGAAGGCGGCTCTCCAGCACAAGCAGATTCCCTTCAAGATCAACGAAGGCGACGGGGCCTTCTACGGTCCGAAGATCGACTTCCACATCAAGGATTGCCTCAAGCGTTCCTGGCAGCTCGGCACGATCCAGCTCGATTTTTCCATGCCGCAGCGGTTCGAGCTGACCTACGTCGCGGAAGATAATACCGAGAAGACCCCCGTGATGATTCACCGGGCTGTCCTGGGTTCCATGGAGCGCTTCATGGGCATTCTGATCGAGCAGTACGCCGGGGCGCTGCCCCTGTGGCTGTCGCCCGAGCAGGTGCGGGTGCTGACGATCAGCGAGAAATCGAATGACTACGCAACGGCCGTACAGGGCCGGCTCAGCGCCGCCGGGTTGCGGTGTGGGATCGACTTGTCGGATGAGAAGGTCGGGGCCAAGATCGCCAAATCCCACGGCGAGAAGATCCCGTATATGCTGGTGGTAGGGCCCAAGGAAGCCGAATCCAGCGCGGTCAATGTGAGAATTCGTGGCAGCCAGGACACCCGGACGGTGCCGGCAGAGCAATTCCTGGCGACGGCCAAACAGAAAATCGCCGACAAAAAGACGGATTTGGCGTTGTGATGCGCCAAAAACGCCCCTGGGGCTTCCCAAAGCGGTGTTTTGCGTTTGGGGAACCCCTGGAAGTGTGGTAGACTACCACATAAACCCCTTTACCGTTTTTATAAGAAAGGCAAGGTGGTGCACAACAGTGAAACGAGGTCTACGTATCAATGGGGGGATCCGAGCCGATCGCGTCCGGCTCGTGGATGAGTCAAACAATCAGATCGGTATTGTCCCGAGAGAAGAGGCCCTGAGCAAGGCCCAGGAAGCAGGTCTGGACCTTGTGGAAGTCGCGCCGAACAGCGAGCCGCCGGTTTGCCGGGTGATGGATTACGGCAAATGGCTGTACCAGCAGAAACGGCGGGTCCGCGAGGCCCACAAGAAGACCCAGCATCCTATCGCAACACTGAAGGAGATCCGACTCCGCCCGGAAACGGACAAGCACGACCTGGACGTCAAAGTCGGCCACGCCCGCGCGTTCCTGGAGAAAGGGCACCGGGTGCAGTTCTCCGTCTTCTTCCGGGGCCGCCAGATGCTGCACAAGGAGATGGGCAGCGATATGCTCAATGGGATCATGGCGACTTTGCAGGACGTGGCCAAGATCGAGCGGCCCTCCATGATGACCGGGCGTCGAATGACTTTGCTGCTCATCCCCAAGTGATCGAATCGGCGGGTCGGAATTGGCGTCACGATTTTCTCCGGTGGGAGAAACCAAGGGTGCCTCGTTCGTCTCTCAAAAACCCTCCCATCGGCCGGACCGCACGAATTTTTTCATTACCGGTTGACCCTTGCCCCCGCAGAGGGTATACTCCAAGTTTTACCCGTACGACCTGAAGAAGATGATGGACTGGTTGAGGTAAGGTATGCCGAAGCAGAAGACGCACAAAGGGCTGGCCAAGAGAGTCAAGGTGACCGCCAAGGGCAAGATCAAGATCCACAAGGCCGGCGCGAGCCACTTGATGAGTGTCAAGAATGCGAAGCGCCGCCGGCGGATTCGCCGCACGGCCATCGTGGGCAGCGCCGCATTCACGAGAAAAATGAGAGAAGCGCTACAGAGTTGAGCGGCCCTGACGGATTGGTCAGGCAAAATCAAGTAGGGCTTGCTTCCCGGCGTCCATCAGCTGCCGTAGCAAGCTGCCATTCGAATCATTTAAGGGAAAGCTGATATGCCGAGAGTAAGAAAAGGTGCTGCGGTACGCAAGGCGAAGAAGCGTGAATTGAAGCGAGTGAGCGGCCATCGGGCGATGGCAGGGCACACGTGGCGATTGGCCACGGAGGCGCTGCGGCGAGCGGAAGTGTACGCCCGGCGCGACCGCCGGCAGAGAAAACGGGATTTCCGCGGTCTGTGGATCCTGCGCGTGAATGCCGCCTGCAAGCAGCGGGGGATGCGCTACAGCGAGTTCATCAATGGCCTCAAGAAGGCAAACATCGCTCTGAATCGCAAGATGCTCAGTGAGATCGCCATCGCCGACCCGCAGGGTTTCGACGCCATCACCGAAGCGGTCAAAGCAGCCTTGGCCTGAGTCGCCCTGCGTTATCCTCCTGGTATAGGATAGGGAGGAAGTGTGATTTTTGAAGTGTGATCTTTGATGGGGAGAGCGAGGGTTCGGCCTCCGGAAATCAACCATCAAAGAATCAAGAATCAAGAATCAACAATCCTCTATCGGTGGCCGGAGTATAGACGATGCTGGAGCAGTTCGAACAAGTCGGCAGGCAGGCTCTTACGGAGCTGGAGCAAGTTCAGGATCTCAAGGCCCTGGAGGACTATCGGATCAAGTACCTCGGCCGCAAGGGCCTCGTCATGGAACTGCTCAGCCAGGTCGGCCAGCTTCCTCGTGAGGAGAAGCCCCGCGCCGGACAGATCGCAAACAAGACCAAGAACGAGGTCACGGCGGCATTCGAGGAGCGAAAGAAGGCCCTGGAGGAGGCCCAGAAGCAAAAGCGTGAGCTCGTCGATGTCACCCTGCCCGGCATCCCCGTTCTCATCGGCAAGCCTCATGTGATCACGCAGACCATCAGCGAGCTGCTGGAGATCTTCGGACGGATGGGCTTCGGCGTTTCCTACGGCCCGGAGGTCGAGGACGAGTGGCACAACTTCGTGGCCCTGAACATCCCGCCGGAGCATCCGGCCAGAGACCCGCTGGACAATTTTTACATCGAGGACAATGTCCTGCTTCGCAGCCAGACCTCGACGATCCAGATTCGCGTGATGGAGACCAGGAAGCCTCCCATTCGAGTCGTTGCGCCGGGGCGGGTCTATCGGCCCGACACGGTCGATGCGACCCACATGTTCATGTTTCACCAGCTCGAAGCGCTCGTGGTCGATGAAGGCGTCACCATGGTGGACATGAAGACTACCATTGAGCAGTTCATCCACGTCTTTTTCGGTTCCGATACCCAGTGGCGGTTCCGCCCGAGCTTCTTCCCATTCACCGAGCCCAGCGCCGAGGTCGATCTGCTGCTGACCGACCGAAGCGGCAACGCGCGATGGGTCGAGATGGGCGGCTGCGGCATGGTGGACCCCAACGTCTTCGACGCCGTCGGGATCGACAGCGAAAAATACACCGGCTGGGCCTTCGGCTTCGGCATCGAGCGGCTCGCCATGCGCAAATACGAAATCCCCGACATCCGCTGGTTCACCGAAAACGACCTGCGCTTCCTGAGCCAGTTCTGATCCCGCGACCAACACCGCTGGCCAAGGCACCGTTATCCCATCTGTACTCGTTCACGTTGTCCAGGCGCCCGCATGTCATGCGCACCAGTAGAAGGGGACCGTTTCGGTCTGCCGCTGCGAAACTTATCCGCCCACAGAAACAGGGGCCGAGATGGGAGAATCGTACTTGACTTCGCGTCCGACTTTCCTATATTGTGCTCATCATAAGCCGGAAAGCCGTGACGTGACAAATGGACGTAAGTCGTTGAAATGTAAGGCATTGGATGGATAAACAAGGAAGCGAGTGAGCTTCCTATACAGAAAGGAACAGTCTGTGTTCCTTGTGTATACAGACTGTATAATCATTGTTATGCAGACCTATTACTGATTCGATTCACTTTCTTTCCACGCATCCTCCGAATGACGGGGGGCAAGGAGATGACCAATGGCTGTGTGCGTGTCAATGATCAACATGAAGGGCGGAGTGGGCAAGACAACGCTCGCGACGCAGATTGCCTGGTACGCCACTAGGCAACTCGACAAGAAGGTTTTACTTGTCGATCTCGATCCCCAGGCAAATGCCAGTCAATCAGTCATGTCGCCACAGACCTACGTCACCTACCTGGATGGCGGCGGTCTTACCGTGGCTGACATCTTCGAGCAGTTTACTCCCACGGGAATGGCCTCAGGGAGCCCCAAGAAGCTCGATCCTCTAGAAGCGATTTACTGCCGCGTAAAGTACAAAGACGGTGGTTTGCTAGACATCGTACCGTCGCGGCTTGAACTCTCGTGGACCCTACGGAACCCCACAGGGAAGGAAACGCTGCTTGCTCGCTTCGTTGCCAAGGTTGAGGGGCGTTATGATCTGATTATCATCGACTGCTCGCCGACCGACTCCATTCTGACGGACGCAGCCTACCACTGTAGCCGGTACATCCTCGTACCGATCCGCGCCGAGTTCTTGGCATCGATCGGCTTTCCGTTGTTGAATCGAAGTATCAGAGCTTTTCAAATGCGCCACGAGGATAAGGTCATCGAAGTCTGCGGGTTGGTCTTCAACGACTTTAACCGAAGAGACGTGAAACGCGAGCACAGACTCGCGCGCAAGGATGTTCACGACAAGGCCACCAAATACGGCTGGTATGTATTTGAGAATGACATTCCCCACTCGGATTCTTACTTCAGAGCAGCCAGAGATGGCATGCCTAT
>Ga0315286_10001480_pt1 | contig 21268 bp, 19 predicted proteins | sample YL17G10_0_MG_FD_205038 | JGI IMG/M metagenome (GOLD analysis project Ga0315286, IMG submission 205038) | Sediment microbial communities from Yellowstone Lake, YNP, Wyoming, USA - YL17G10_0 | ecosystem: Environmental > Aquatic > Freshwater > Lake > Sediment | place: USA: Wyoming | collected... | reverse complement strand
CCATCGGAGGGCTCCCCGACCTCATTAAGGCCGTCATCATCGCGTTCGTGATCTTCATCTGCGTAGCGATACTGACGAAAGTGCCGAGTAGGGCGTTCCGCTGGATGGCGAACGGCCTCCTCTGGATATGGCACTCAATCCTCGGGCTTATCTTCCGCAGGAAGAGGAAGGAGACGCTGAAGAGGAAGCTCACCGACGAGGAGCTCCTCAGGGCCGTTATGGGGAGGCACCCCGAATGGCGGCCGGGACTCCTCAGAATGCTATTAGAGCAGGCAGAGTATCACGGTAGGACGAAGGGCTGGTGATACCTTCAAACTCGAATACCACATGCGCGACAGGCCAGATGACCTGATAGCCGCCGCAATCATAACGCTCCTGCTGATCCTCATGATTGCGTTCATCCCGGACAATCCCGTACGGACTGTCCTCGGACTCATCTTCATACTCGCGCTTCCTGGATATGTGGCGACGGCCGCGCTGTTCCCGAACAGGGAGAGCATCGATGCGATCGAGCGCGTCGCGCTGAGCATAGGCCTGAGCATCGCCATCGTCCCGCTTGCGGGACTGGCGCTGAACTACACGCCTTTCGGCATACGGCTCGAGTCGATACTAGCCACGCTCTCCGGCTTCGTGCTGATAGCGTCCGTGGTAGCATGGCGAAGGAGGGCGTCTCTCCCGGAGGATGAGAGGTTCGCGGTGGACATCAAGATCGACCTTTCGATGAAAGGGATGCCCATGGTCGACCGGGTCCTGACGGTCGGCATCGTGATCACTCTTGCCGCTACGCTCATCCTGCTGGCATATGTCGTGGCGGTCCCGAGGAACGGCGAGTCGTTCACCCAGCTGGCGCTCCTCGGCCCGAACATGAAGGCGGAGGGTTATCCTCACAATCTCACTTTGAATCAGAGCGCGAGCGCGTTCGTCTCCGTCGGGAGCTTCGAGACCGCGAGCAGGAACTACAGCCTCGTGATACTGCTCCAGCCCCAGAACGTCACGGGCGCCAACTTGACGCATTGGAGGCAGGGGGACCCATTCACCGGGAACCGATCCATGGACCAGGGGCTGGGGATGGCGAGGAATTTCACGCTCCAGCCAGGCGAGTACATGAACTCGACTTACAACTTCTCAATCTCACAGCTCGGGACGTTCAAGCTGAGGTTCATGCTGTTCCTTGAAGGGCAGAGCCTCACGCAGGAGCCCTACAGGGAGGTATATCTCTGGCTCCATGTGAGAACCAGCTAGAATGATGCGCGACATCCGAACGAAGACGAAAGCAACCGTTAACATCGGGGACCGACGATGCCGAACCTAGTCATTGATTCCTCCAATTATCGGAAAGGGATTCTCGCCGCGCTGCTGGTGGTCCTTTGGCTGATCCCGGGGGTGGTCCTCGCCTGGACTAGCTATTCCAATCCTTATGTGCTGCTCGATTTCTCTTCGGTGCAGCACGGGATGGTGGCGGGTCGGGACATCGGCGTCGGATCGGGGGCTGGATATGAGGCACTTCTCTCGGTCGTCTCCCAGGTCAGCGGCATCGGGATTTCATCGTTGCTCTACCTCCCGATCGGTTCGCTGCTTATCCCGCTGATCTACTACTGCGCATCGCGGAAATTCTCTTCGGCGAGATACGCCGCGCTCGCCTCGATCTTCGTGGCGTACATGACCCCGCTGGTGACGATGCAGTTCAGCCTCCTCATCTTCACCTCGGTGAGCGTGATCATGCTCGTCTTCGTCCTCACGCTCGCGAAATACCTCCGGTCGAGGAGCATTGGCCTGGCCCTGGCGATCATCCTGCTCTTCGTCGCGAGCCTTTTCATATATCGTGCGTTGGCAGCGTGGCTGGTGATCGCTCTGCTGGTGGCAAGCGTCGGCGGTCGCTCATGGAGGCGGAGGTCGGTCAAGGTCAGCCCCGTCCTGGACATTGCGGCGTTCTCCCTGCTTCTGTTTTTCGTATTCGAGTTTCATTTCTATGAGGACCTGCTGCCTGCCATGGCCTCCCAGGGCCTGACCAATCCGACAGGGGACCTCCAGTACATTCTCGGCAACTTCTTCTGGGGGAGGGTCGACTACGCCAATGACCCGCTCCGGCACGCCGACCCCGGCGGTGCCGTCCTTGGCATCTGCTCGATGCTGGCCTTCTTCATGCTGTTCATTCCGCTTGCCTACGCATTGACCGTCTCAAGAAAGAGACTGAAATCGAAGAGAAAGGAGATCGGCTTCGCCACGGAATTCCTGCTCCTGATATCGGTCTTCTCGATATTCATCGGAGATCTGGTCGTGAATTTCATTTACTACGGAAGGGGGTTCGGCATGTATCCCGTTCTGCTGCTGTTCCCGGTCATGCTCCCGTTGGCTTTCTCGATCATCAGGCGTGTTCCGATTCCTGCCGTGAGGAGGGAAACGGTCTATTTTGTCTTCGCGATCCTGGTCGTCGCGATGGTCAGCTTGGCCGCGTTCCAGGTCAACTCGGAAAGAATGAATTCGGATAATCGGGCTGGCAATTTTGCTGCTTTCTGGCAGGAGGACGGGGGCAACGGCACGACAATGACCGCGAGCTTCGGATCATATGGGATTCTCTCACTCACGCTAGCAGAGTCGAATGCGACGCTTCCCACTTTGCTCCCGGTGAACTCAAGCAATTACAGGTACCTAATCGGATCTGACAATGCGACCGATTGGCCGGCCAAGTATTTCCTGTTCACCGACCCCGACTTCGAATCGCCGATCCTCGGAGCGGATTGGCAGTATTACCAGCCGATCGCCCAGCAGAGATTGCTGGCCATCGAAACAAACACAGACCTGACCCTCGCCTATGATGATGGAGCGAATTCGCTCTTGTACCGCTCATGAGAATTCCGCTTGTTTAGAAAAGATGCATCGGAAAATCGTTGGGTGCCTCTCGAGAAGCTGCGATTGCATCGGCCGGGCGATCTATGACTTCGACTGTTGAGGCCGCACGCCCCGTTGGTTCTCGATCACCACGCGCAACCAGATTTCGAGATTGAGCAGACGCCAGGCGAATCTCCAGTCCTTGCATTTCGGGAAGGTGTCGACGAACCTCTTGAGGAAGGCCTCATCGATGATACGGAACGAGATTATTCTCGGCTTGTCGGAGAGCAATCTCAACCCGCCGTTCCTGAGGAAGTATTCGACCCAATCACGCTCGGGGACGGCGAATCCGAGCTTGTCCTTTCTGTTTCGGATTGTATCCGGTATCACTCCGGTCATTACCTCGCGCAAGACTCTCTTGGTCCACTGTTCATTTATCTTCAGCGAATCCGGGAGCGACGTGAACTCGAAGGTAACCAGCCTGTAATCCAGATACGGAAGTCTTGTCTCTATCGAGTACCGCATCGAGTTCCTATCTTCATATCTCAGGAGCTCCTGCAATCTACGCTCGGTTGAAAAGCGAAGCGAGGAAAAAAGGTACGGAGGTCGCTTTTGGAACCTGTCAAAAGTCCGACTGGCCCCTTCGCTCCGAAGGTCCTCGTGCATCGCGGCCTTTGAATCCGCTGTCCTGTAACTCATCATGAAGGTTGAGAAGTGCTCGATTATTCTGGCCACCCTAGCATTCGTAACCATGCTCAGGAAAAGCGACACTACCGCGAACCTCTCCATCAAATTACTCCGAGTGTTCACTAAGGTCTGGAAGGCTTTTTGGATCTCCCCCTCCCTGAAGAAATCAGCCGCGCGCGAAGATATGAACCTCGTATACCCTCCTAATGTCTCGTCCGCTCCCTGACCGTCCAGCAGGACCTTCACCTTGTTCTCATTGGCGAGGCGCATCACATTGCATTGAGAGATGGCGCTAGGGGTGACGATCGGCTCATCCTGACTCCTGACGAAGTTCTCGATGTCTGCGAGCATCTCCTCCTTCGTGGGGGTGATGAAATGTGAGTCTGTCCCGATCATTTTCTGCGTCTCGACGATGAAGCGCGATTCATCGATATCCATTCCCTTGAAGACCGCGGAGAACGTCTCCATCCTCTTGACCTTCCCATCGACACCTTTGAGCATGTTCTGCGCGGTGCACACTATCGAGGTCGAATCGATCCCGCCGCTGAGGCAGGAGCCCACTGGGACATCCGACCTGAGCCTCAGGCGGACGGCGTCGGAGAAGAGCTCTCTGAACTCCCTGACGAGGAGATCGTCGCCCTTGTCGCTCGGCCGGAGAATCTCGGGAAGCTGCCAGAATCGCCCTGTCTTCGGCTGGATTGATAGGTCGACGACCATAGAGTGCCCGGGGGGGAGCTGCGAGATCTCCTCGAAGAACGTCTCTGCCGTGTGGTCGGTGATCGTGAATGCGAGATAGTCGTAGACCATGCGCCTGTTGACAGCTCTCGACAGCGCGCCGGAGGCCAGGAGGGCTTTGGGCTCAGATGCGAAGAGGAACATCCCGTCCTTGACGGCATAATACAGCGGCTTTATCCCGAACCTGTCGCGCGAGGCGAACAGCCTCTTCTCCTTGTCGTCCCAGACCACGAACGACCACATTCCGTTCAGCTTCGCCGTGCAGCTATGCCCCCATTGCTCGAAAGCCTGGAGGAGCACCTCGGTGTCGCTCGTCGTCCGGAATTTCCTTCCGAGCGATCTCAGCTCCTCGCGCAATTCGATGTAGTTGTATATCTCTCCGTTGAACACGATAGCGAACCGCTTATCGCCAGAAATCATCGGCTGATCGCCGGTAACTAGGTCGATAATCGCTAGCCTTCTGTGCCCCAGCGAGATGTGGGGGGAGCTATAACTTCCGGAACCGTCAGGGCCGCGATGGATTAGGCTGTCCGACATCGTCTTGGTGATGGCAGCAATGCGCCCATCATCGACCTTATTGCTCAAGACCCCGCATATGCCACACATAGGATTCTCTCATTATCCGTCGTAGTCATGGCCAATTCGAGGAGAATTATATATAATCTGCCGAAAGATGAGTTCGGTTGATCCTGATTTGTCCACTTGTCCATTCCCCTGAGAGCTGCCCCTTGAGATACTTATATAGAGAGAATCAGCGATTCAAGCGCCCGAATTATGGCAGACCTGATACCAATCGAGATATCTCAGTCGATTGCCGTGCTATCGGCGATTGTACTATCCGGCTTCGTGACCTTCTTACTCATCCCGCCGCTGATAAAGAGGATGACGGAGAGGGGGATCACCGGGAGGGATCGCAACAAGGGCGATAATACCGAGATACCACAGCTGGGGGGCATCGCTGTGCTCTTCGGATTCCCGATTGGGATTTCCATAGCTGCCGGTCTTCTGAAGTTGACCGGGACGCTTGACTCTATGCCGGTGCTGGCTGCGATAGGCGTCCTGTTCATCGGAGGCATGTTCGGAATCATCGACGACATTTCGGACATCCCCGCGCGGGTCAAGGCGGTGGCCGTTGCGTTCGCCGCCCTTCCGCTGATGCTGGCGAAGATAGGCCAGCCGGTCATAGACCTGCCGTTCGGATATGCAATTGATTTCACCTCGGTCGATCTGATCTTCTGGCTGGTGCTCGTGCCCATAGCGGTAACCGGGGTCGCAAACGCGATGAACCTCTCGGCTGGGTATGATGGCCTTGTCTCGGGACAGGTCGCCGTAATATCAATGGCATTGCTTGCCGCATCGATAATGGGCTCAAATGGAGGAGTTTATGCACCGCTCATTTTCGCGGCCCTTTTCGGCTGCGCCGTGGCGCTCAATTATTTTTCGGGTTATCCAGCGGTGATTTTCGACGGGAACGTCGGGACTTTCAGCATGGGTGCCGTCATAGCCGCTGGCGTGATGATATCCGGGCTCGAGTTTGCGGGGGTAATCGCAATCGCGCCCGCATTCTATGAGGCGTTCGCGGCAATCTACTACATGGCGATAAAGAAGGTGAACAGGAAGCCGGCGATGGCAAACCCGATCGTCGACAAGAATGGTAAGATGAGCCCTCCGAAAGGAGCGGAACATTACACCCTAATCTACTGGATACTCAGCAAGAAGCCGATGACCGAGCAGAATCTCGTCAGGACAGTGCTGGGAGTATACGCCTTATGCGGAGTGTTGGCTGTCTTAGTCAGTGTCATATAGACTCGCTTTTTCATATTTGGATGAGATTTGATTTCGTGAATGCTGAAGTCCCTGGCGCATCGGACGTTTGCGCCCCTTCTCCGGTGAAGGATTAATTGGAGTCGACCGATAAAGAATTTATAACCTTCCAGACAATGTTCCACATGAGGATGCACATGCCGCCACTGGTATGGAGGGAGCGAGTCGTCTATTGCCCCAGCTGCTGGATGACGGTTTCATTAGAGGATGAATTCTGCCCAATATGCGGCACGGGATTCCGGGAACATCCCGAGGTCAGAGAGAGAAAGCGGGAGGCTCTCGCGCAGATTAGAAGAGATGTGGGAGCCGTTATCGCAATTGCCACGGTAATCCTCTCCGTGTCCCTTCTGATCGTGACACTGATGCTTGATAGCCTGCACCAATGGATAAGACCGATTGGGCAAGATGGAATTCCATATCTCGCCATGATGACGTTCGGCCTTATTTTCGCGCTGCGGCTTTATATCCGCAACACAAAGGGCAAAAGGGAATCGATGATGATCCCCAGCTTGAAGAAGCTCGCACCATATGCGATACTTGTGATGGTGTGTATCGGAGCGGTCTTACTTGCGTTCGCAGGGGAGGTTGACAGGCTCCTTGATTCGTCGGCATACTACCTCCTTCCGATACTGGCCATGATTTCCGTCACCGGGATGATATTGCTCGCTTTCTCTATTAACGACCCTCGCAGGAGGAGGGACGGGTACCTGGGCTAAGCGTTCAGCCAACTGCCAACCAGATCCGCCTTAGAACGATCACAACGAATACGAAGAGCCCCGCATATATGAAGAGATCAAGCCGCTCTTTTATGTCGATGGTCGCGAAGGAATCCACGAACTCGCGCACGATCAGAAGACCTATCACCTCGAGGGTGAAAAAAACCTCGAAATCTGATCCGGATGAGATTAGCACGGAAGCGATGGTCCAGACAGTCATTGTGAGCATAATCTTATGGGACTGCAGCATTCGGCGACCCTCCGCTTCCGCCTTCGCTACCCGAAGGTGCAACCCCCGTATATGAAAAACGCTATGGTCGGATTAATGGAGGCTCAGATAGCCTAATTAATCTCGAAGGCATCAGCTTCCTGAGATGGCCGAGAGAACCTCGCAGATGATAGCAGTCAAGGATGTCGTGAAGAGCTACAACCTCGACCGTCCGCCTGTGATCAATGGAGTGAACCTCGAGGTCGAGAAGGGAGAGCTGATAGTGCTCATCGGCAGGTCCGGATGCGGCAAGACGACGCTGCTGAATCTCATTGCGGGCCTTGACCGGCCGACCTCTGGAGAAATAATAATAGACAAGACCGACCTAACGAAGATGTCAGAGGACGGGTTGGCGAGATTCCGCCTTTTGAACATTGGCTTCGTCTTCCAGGATTATAATCTGATTAAGGATCTCACAATCCTTGAAAATGTAGAACTCCCCCTGAAGCTCGCCCGGACGAAGCACTTGAAACGGGCGCGGGAACTTCTGGAAGTCTTCGACATCACCAAGCTTGCGGAAGAGAAGGCAAACACGGTCAGTGGTGGCGAGTCACAGAGGGCTGCGATTGCCAGGGCGATTGCGAACAACCCAAAGGTTCTCCTTGCCGATGAACCGACGGGAAATTTGGATGAAGACAATGAAATTAACGTCATGAATTATTTCAAAAAAATCCGGAACGAGTTCGGAATGACCATCATCGTCGCGACTCACAATAAGAGTCTCTCGTCCTTTGGGAACAGGACGATGGACTTCGAGGAGCTCGCAAATAGATGCGAATCGTCCTAAGAATCGTACCTATCCTCACGTTGTAACGTTCAGCTTGTAGATTCTCTCTCCGAATTCATTCTGGAACATCTTGATGAGCCTAGTATCATTGTCGAATTGCCGCATATCAAAGTCGTAGCCGCCGTAGGCGGGTGGACCAACGTGGACGTCAACATAGCCCAAGACCAACAGGCTCCCCCCGTGCTCTACCAACCATTTGCTGGGGGAGTAGCCAGAAGAATAGTGCATTGAATAGAATACTTCCGAAAAGTTGGTGTTCACATATATGTCCTCATTCCAGTAAGGGCTCCTGATTACGAAATCTATGAAGGGGAATAGTGCGGTCTGAGTGTCGGGCGAGCTAAGTATTGCCTCGCCTGGGGTGTAGAGCTCCTTGACCTTATCTATGAGCGCCGTCGTGGCAAGCGGAGCGCCGACATTGCCGAATTGAAGGATGGGTATGGCTCCCCTCATATCCCTCACGATCGGATCCATATTTGCTCGGCCGAACAGGCCGATGACAAAGAAGCCCACTATTATGATTGCGGATATCTGGCGGCTGTGTCTTCTTAGGAATCGTCCGGCGGTAATGAAATCAGAGTTCAGTCGCCCCGCGTACTCGCTGATTCTGCGCAGGATGTCGCGCATGTTGACCACCGCCGCGCTAAGGAGCATCGGAAGGATCACGAGGAAGAACATCGACCGATGGGGCCTTATGATGCCCAGCATGAACGTGAATGTGAAGAAATAATAGGAAGTCAAGTAGAGCATCACGAGGAATGTCGATATCGGATTTGTCTGGTTTCTCATCTCAATGAGACCCAGCAGGGATATGAAGAACAGGAGATAACCAGCGATGAGGCTGAGGGCGGGGACCGTACCCATGTTGTTCATCGGGAAATATGATGGGAAGCCCGTCTGTATTGCGAAGCCGGCGTAGTTGTATTCTCCTGGTGTACGATTCACGACATAGATGATCGCGACGAAACAGACGAGATACAGCAGAAGGGCGATCCGCCATGTTCTGGGAGATATCGGAGGGAAGGCCAGACCGTTCCCTAAGGCCACGCCCCTTCCCCCTTTGATCAGGGCATAGACTCCGAACACAAACAGGATTAGAATTAGGATGAAGTAACTAATGGGCGACATCGAAAGTGGAAGGATGTTCTCGATCTTGTACATCGCCGGTGACGCTCCCTCGACAATCTTGTAATAATATGTCATATGAAGGAGAAGGGGGAGCAAGAACGTCACATAGATCGGCATCATCACCCTATTGTCGAATGTAGCTTTCGTCAACTTGACCAAGTATGAGAGCGGCTGCATTTTGGGGAGAAAGGTCCTAATTTCTCTTGCCGATAGAAGCGCTGCATAGAGGGTCATGAAAAGGGAAAAGAAGATGGAAAATGACATGAACCCCGAGATGTGGCTTTCCCCGTGAGCTAGACCGACCAAGAAGATTAATGCCAGGTTTGTCCGGTCGGAACCGATGTGCCTTAGAAATCTGAAAATCAGAATTATGGTTAGCAGCACCGCAATCTCTGTATAATTTCCTCCGCCGATCGATATGCCGGTTGGGACCATGTACGTGTATAGCGAGGGAAAGTCCGTCAGTATCATGAAGACACAGCTTCTGAAGAAAATAGCTGCAAGTGCCATCTTCCTGGAGAATAATGTTCCGAGCCAGAAATATAGCAGGAAGGTAAGGCCAAGTATGATCGCCTTGTAGATGAATAGAACGGTGAAGGCATCTATCCCGGGATTCATGGTCAGCATCGCTGTGATGATCAATGAGAATGCAGGGGGATATGCGTCGATGTAGTTGGGATCGTCCCAGTAATGGTAAATGTCAATCTCGCCGATTGCGATTGCTTTGCCCCTGTTGAAGAAACGCAGCTCATCGGAGTTGCTGATCATGTTGTATCCATAGATCAGGTACGGGAAGAGCCAAGTGAATATCAATAGAAGGACAATTATAATGATCACAAGGCGTAAGAAGCTCTTGTTGCTCATCCTATCGAGTGACCCGGGAGTGAATGCGAGATTCTTGATTGTATCAATTATTCTTGCCATTCTAAGTCCTCGGTCTACTGTCAATACCGACGGAAATCATGAACCGACTCCATCAAGAGCGTTAACCAGCTTGTGGTGAATATTCCAGCAATGAGAGGGCGTGGTGGCGACATGTTTGAATGATTAAGTGATATTTAACTATTGATTCACTAAAACCATTATGAGAAGGCATATTTGGCCAACCAAATCTTCTGGATGACTAACGTTGTAACTTTCCAACCGAGAAATGAAAGCAAGAACACACCTATTACACGCAGATCTAGGATCCTCTGATGATCTAGTGATAGGATCATAAGAATATTCTTTCGGGTACCTTTCAAATCGCCGTAAAGAGCCCAGACATACATTGCCCCTGAAATATAGTTCGCTTTCATCACATCGGCATCCTGCCTAAGATCCATCAAATCGCTATTGTCGGGGATATCAGAAATCATTTTGTCAACCGTCATGATGATTTCATCGACCATCTGCCCTGTCTTTCCGAACACCTTCGTGAGGTTATCTTTGTGAAGCCGATAGTATCCTAAAACTTCCGAGATATAGGAGACATCGTATCTCGTCGCAATTCGAGCAAACATTTCGATGTCGGGAGCATAGCCGAGATGCTCATCAAAATCGCCCAACGATTCGAAACAGTCTTTGCGAATAAGGGCTGATGATAGCATTACGACGTTCCTCTTTGCGAATCTCCTGAATGCCTTGCTGCCACTCTCGATGAAATCGATGTCGCTCAGTCGGAAGGTATCGATTTTTTCTCGATTATCTTTGACCCTTTCGAATGCGGAATATACAAAACCTACTCGGGAGTTAGATCCGACAGAACGAACGCACTTTTCAAGGAATTCCGGGTGAACATAGTCGTCAGCACCGAGAATGCAAATGAATTCTCCCCTCGAGAGCTTGACGCATTTATTCCAATTCTTTGTCATCCCGATATTCGTTTCATTCTCGTAGAACCGGATCCTAGAATCGGAAAATCTAGAAATCACTTCCTTCGAATTGTCAGTGGAGCAATCGTCGACTATGACGAGTTCGAATTCTTTCAGACTCTGGTTCAGCACGCTGTCGATTGCTTCCGAAATGTATTTTCCATAATTGAAGCTAGGAATACAGACGCTGACTATTGGCTTTCTGTCCGACCCCTCAGTCGATTTCATCTTATTCCCTTTCTCCTCAACGACAGATGTGCTTCCGCACACTGCAACATTTCAGGCAATTCTAGCATCAACGATTTGATACATCTTTGCCGGTCAGTCCATCGACAGCCTGCACTAGTTCCCTCTCCCGCCGCTCGATGGGAAACAGTGTCCGAATTCTCTCTCTAGCCTTTGGCCCTTTGTCCGATTCCAATGCCTTCCGAATGGCGGCCGCGGCGGCCTTCGGATCGCTGACTGGCACTATAAAGCCCGTGTCGCCTATCGCGACGGGGATCCCGCATAGATTCGTCCCGACCGGCACACACCCGCAGAGCATTGCCTCGCAGAGGGCGGCCGGGAGTCCTTCGTGCAATGAGAGCTGGCAATAGACTTTCGCTTTCTGGAATATGGAAAGGAGCTCGGAGAATGGGATGCTGCCCATAGAAACGACATTATCGCCTCCAAGGGCTCTCAGTTCCGCGGTTGATTCGTCGACGGGGCCGCCTATCCAAATGAAATCCACATCAGGAAGGAACCTGGAGGCTTTCATGAACACATCGATACCTTTTCGGCGCGTCCCGTCTTTCCCTATCTTGCCAACGGTCAGTGCTACAGCCTCCTTCGGACCCGCAGGCTTGAACACCTCGTAGTCGCAGCCGATTGGAACTGTTCGGATATTTGAGCCTTCAGCACCTATGTTCTCGATCGCTTGAATCTTCAGGGAATCGTCGACGACCAGCACCAGATCTGCATGATTCAATGTGTACCGCACGATTGGCGCTAGCGGAGTAAATGAGAGTCCGTAGCCGATTTCCGGAACTCGCGCGACCTCCCATCCGCCGACGGTCACGATCGACTTCTTGCCGAGCAGACGAGACCAGAGCACCGAGAAGAATGCATGGGCGCCGGCGAACCAGGTGAAGGTGACATCCGACTGGATAGTTCCGATGAGGATGCGAAGAGGCACGAGCACGAAAGAGAAAGGCCTCCTCTCACTCCAAACCGCGTCTATGACTTGCACCCTGAAATGCCTTTCGAAAATCTCCTTGTCAACCGTCATGAAGACGGCATTCTTGCCACCCCTTGGCCTGACGAAAAGGATTCTTGTTGAAGCATCCATCGAAATTTCTCACGCCCGTTCGATTATATAGATTCGACCAAATTGGACCGCAGGACCTATTTGTTCTTCTTGGAGGTGTCGCCGCGGAAGGATTTCCTCCTGAGCACCCTAGTGACGTCCAGGTCCTTCTTGGCGATATGCCTGCGATATCTTCTTACGGAGTAAAAGCTGACCAGGATGGCCACCACGGCTACCCCCGCTATCGCGAGGACCATGAGCAAGAGCGAATTGTCGGTCACGGTGTCATAGCGGACTGTCGTCGCGTAGATAACGTCGATGGTCTTGTTAGTGAACATGCCGTTGTATTTGAACGAGAAAAGGTGAGAGCCGGCGGTGAGCCAGACAGTGTAATTTCCCGATGAGACAAACCACTCGCCGCCGTCAATGCTTATCGACGTCCCGCTGAGGACATTCCCCTGGACCCGGCCATATGTGCAATTGAACCTCTTGTCCTCTATCGACAGGGAGACCTGGGACAGGTCCGATGAGGACGCGTTGGAAATGATTATCTCGTCAATCGCGATGATCGCGTCCCAGGCGTGCGAATCCCTGAGCTCGAACCGCAGGAACCTTGCAGAGAAGGGGTCCTTGAAGACAACCGCCTTGTCAAATTCGAAGGAGCTAGCCATGACCGCACGCTCCTTCCAATCGCTGCCGTTTGTTTTAGAGTAGAGAGTCCAATTTACCGGGGCTGAGAACAGGTACGGGCTGTAGTATCCGACGAAGCTGATCGGTCTGTCTTTACCCAAGTCCACAACCATGGTCGCGGGCGTATGTCCGACCCAGGTACCTTGGTAGAGCCTCTTGTCTGTCAGGTACCCGGTCCCGGAGGAGTCGCCGATGCTGGTGATCTCGATACCTGTGGGCGTGTAGCCGCTGGATGGAAGATTCCACATCCAAATCGTCCGATTGTACCAGCCGTAGATCTCCGGATCCGAGGTGGTCCTCCTCAGCCAGTCGAATAGCGCCATGCGGACGCCCATAATATCTAGGGTCGCTCTCGGGTCTGTGGTGGAATACTTCTCCCACATACCTGTATCGAATTCCCTCATCTTTGCCTTGAGGGAGTCGACCCCGTCATCGAAGAGCGAACGGGCGAGACTGGACTTGTTGAATTCATAGAGGTAGTACAGACCTTGAAGTGAGGAGACGAATCCGTTCAGGAAATGCTGCGGATTTCCTACAGCCCCTGTCGTGTTGCAGGCATACTCCTCATACCACACCGTCCCGCTCCAATTGGTCGCGAGTCCGTGATCGTCCATCGAATGCGCATAGGCCTTCATCGCCCTCCAGGCGCTCGCCAAATCACTCTGATTCCCAAAAAGTGAATATGAATCCAGAAAGGCGGCGATGACCAAACTACTTGTGGTGGTTGACCACCAGGGGGTCGTTTGGTTTACCTCACGCGTGTTCCCATACCGGAACAGCCAGATCGAATGATCACCATACTGGCTTTCATTCGCGTGCAGCCAAGCGGTCTGGTTCTTAATCTTATTCAGAAGCGATGCGCCCCAATTGTTGTGGCTTAGGCAGTAGTTGTAGATTTCGACAGTGTACCTGGCGATGAGAAAAGGGGAATATGTGACATTGCCTTGCCAGCTTGTTAGAATCACCCCGTTGGAATCGAATCCTGCGGGTTCTTCATATGCGAGATAGTTGCCACCGCTATCATAGAAGGGTTTGAATGTGGATGGTATGCCGCTTATGTCGCCACTCGCGCAATCGGAAGGGTCTTCCGTAATTCCAGGTTGCGAAATGAGATCCCGCTGCAGAACCATGGGATTGACTATCAGGATTGCGATGACCAAGCCCAGAAGTAACACGGAGCTTCTGCCGATCGGCTGGCGGCCTCCTCTCCCTTTGGGGATGACGGACAATGAAGGGTTTACTATGCTCATATTAACACCTTTTGTCTAGCATTCCGGAGTGCTCGGAGTCCGGAGTGCTCAGAGTCGCTAGGATTATATGAAGGTTTTCAGGGCAAAATAGGAGAAAAATAGGCACTGATATGTCATTTTCGGGCTCGCGACTCCGGCCAATCGGTCTGCTCCCGATACGAAATATCACAAGTAAAGCGTGGTATTCTCCCCGACAATCAATCGTTCTCCTTTCGGGATGAGGCCGTTGGCGCTTATTATCCTTGACCCTTTTCCAATCATGCTGCGGACTATCTTCTTCTCGACATCCACGACCGTATCCTCCATAACGATGGAATCGTCGACTTCCGCATTGGATATCTGGCATCGGTCCCCTATTGCCGTGTACGGTCCGATGTAAGCATTGGGGCCTATCTTGGCGTTCTCGCCAATGATTGCGGGTCCCTTGACGACCGATTTCCCCATGATGACGGCGCCCTTGCCGATCCTGACCCGCCCGACTACGGACGCCCCGTCTTCGACCTTGCCCCCGTTTGATGACTCGATGCCGTCAAGAATCAGATGGTTCGCCTCTAGGATGTCCTCAGGCTTCCCGGTGTCCTTCCACCAGCCCTCCACCATGTGAGGAACCACCTTGTATCCTTCGTCTATCAGCAGGCTGATGGCGTCCGTGATTTCGTATTCGTTCCTCCAGGAAGGTTTCAGCTTCGGATAAACCTTGAAGAATGATTCGTTGAAGGCATAGACCCCTATGACCGCCAGATTCGACTTCGGCTCCTTGGGCTTCTCGACCGTCCTCAGGACCTTCTTGCCGTCGGGAGCAAGCTCGGCGATGCCATACCTCTGCGGCTCCTTCACGGGCATCAGAGAGATTACGCAGTCCGCCTTATCCTCCAGCATCACCTTCGGGATCGCCCTTATCCCGTTCTTCAGCAGGTTGTCTCCGAGGTACATCACGAACGGCTCCTTCCCCATGAAGTCCTTCGAGAGGCTGACGGCCTGGGCGATGCCCTTCGGCTCTCCCTGGACAATGTAAGTGATCTTGACCCCGAACTTCGAGCCGTCCCCGAGAAACTCCTGCACCTTCTCCGGCATGACGTTCCCGAGAATGACGGCGATGTCGGTGATGCCCGCGTCCCGGAGGTCCTCGATGCAGTACAGGATGTTCGGCTTGTTGGCTATCGGGATGAGCTGCTTTGGTCCCGTGTGAGTCAACGGCCTGAGCCTTGTGCCGTATCCCCCAGACAATACGAGCCCTTTCATTTATCAGACAGCTCCTGATGCCTCATTTCCCTTAGGCTCTCCTCAAAAGGCATCATTTTCCTATTTAACAGCTTCTCGACTCTGGATGAGTCCAAGCAGCTGTAGGCTGGGCGTTTCGCGGGCAAGGGGACGGAACTTGAAGGGACCGGGACGATAAGGCGCTTGTCCAACTCGAACACCTCGGCTATCATTCTGCCGCAGGCCGGCCTGTCGAGGCAATCAGGGCCGGCGACATGCCAAATCCCCGATGCGCTCTTCCCTGCAATGCCAATCAGCGCGCCGGCTAGGTCGTCGGCGAAGGTTGGCGATATCCATTGGTCGTTGAACAGGGTGGCCTTCTCGCCGTTCCTGAGCTTCCTAAGAACCCAGGTGACGAAGTTGGATTTTGACTTTATCGGATTCCATCCGTAAAGGACCGCGGTCCTCGCGACGAAGGCGGTGGGGAGTTCTGCCAGGACCGTCCGCTCGCCATGAAGCTTGCTCGACCCGTACACGGAAATCGGGTTTGTTGAGTCGGTCTCGATATACCGATCTCTCTTGTTCCCGTCAAAGACATAATCGGTCGAAATGTGGACAAGCCTAGCTCCGAATTCCCTGCATGCCTTGGCGACAATGCTAGGGCCGACCGCATTGACGCTTTCTGCAAGCCCGGGATTCTTCTCGCACCCATCCACGTCGGTCATCGCGGCCGCTAGAATCGCGATGTCCGGGTCCAGCTCCTGGAAGATCCTCGAGACATCCCTCTCCGAGCACATATCGAGGGGTTCAAGGCCCGATGTGCTGCATCCGTCGACCGCGGGATTGCAGCTTCCGAAGACATCGAACCTCCCCTTCGCCTGACCGACGATCTTGCTGCCGAGGAGGCCCGAGGCACCGATTACAAGTAGTCTTTTCAATCCGACCTCACCAGTAAATTAACGCAAATCCGGGACAACTTAATTAACATAATAGCCTTTTCATTAGAGCATGGCACCGAAGTTCGGAAACATCGACGGTGTAGTCGTCAAGAATCTGAAGAGAATAATCGACGAACGAGGATGGCTCATGGAAATCTTCAGGAGCGATTGGCCTGAGTTCCAGAAGTTCGGGCAGACTTACATGACCACCTGCAGGCCTGGCGTCGTGAAGGCGTGGCACTATCACAAGCTCCAGTGGGATCACTTCGTCCCGATCCGGGGCAACGCCCTAATCGGATTGTACGACCCTAGGGACGGATCGCCATCAAAAGGAATCCTCCAGGAAATTGAGGTAAGGGAGGAAGAGCCAAAATTCATCAAGATCCCTCCGATGGTGCACCACGGCTTCACCCCGATTGACGACAAGGACATCTGGGTGATCAACACGCCGACGGAGCTTTACAACTACAAGCAGCCTGACGAGTACAGGCTTGAATGGGACGACCCCGACATAGGCTACTTGTGGCGACTGAGGAAGTGAACAATTTGAAGATACTCGTCACCGGCGGGGCCGGGTTCATCGGATGCAACTTCGTGAGGCACATGCTGAAGGAGCATCCGGAGGGCGAGATCGTCGTCCTCGATAAGCTGACTTATGCCGGGCGTATGGAGAATCTCGAGGATGTCTTGGCAAAGATCACTTTCATTAAAGGAGATATCTGCGATAAGGATGCAGTCAAGAAAGCGATGGAAGGGTGCGAGGCTGTCGTGAACTTCGCTGCCGAGAGCCACGTCGACAGGAGCATCGAGGGCCCCGAGGTTTTCGTAAAGACCGATATATTCGGAGTGTTCACTCTCCTCGAAGAGGGGCGCAGGACAGACCTGAAGAAATTCATCCAGATATCGACCGATGAGGTCTATGGATCAACAAGATCTGGCTCCTTCTCCGAAACAGATACGCTCGACCCATCCTCACCCTATTCAGCGAGCAAGGCCGGAGGAGAGCTTCTCGCGAGGTCGTATGTTAGGACCTACGGCATGGACGTCGCGGTGACGAGGTCCTCGAACAACTACGGGCCATTCCAGCACCCCGAGAAGCTCATCCCGAGGTTCATCGTGAAGATCCTCAGGAATGAATCGCTGCCGATCTATGGCAAGGGAGACAATGTCAGGGATTGGCTCCATGTGGAAGACAACTGCCGCGCAATCGACCTTGTCCTCCGCAAGAGCAAGCCGGGAGATGTCGTAAACATAGGTTCTGGCAACGAGCGGACTAACATCGATGTCACCAAGCAACTGCTTAAGCATATGAAGAAGCCGGAGAGCATGATAACATACGTCCAGGATAGGGCCGGTCACGACTTCAGATACTCATTAGAATGGAATAGGGTTAAGAAGATGGGATGGATGCCGAAGATTAAGTTCGAGGACGGGGTCAAGACCACCGTCGACTGGTACCTAGCGAATGAGAAATGGTGGAAGCCGCTAGTCTGATTAAGTCTTCGAATAATACAACGGTTCGGAAGAAGAGGAAGGTAAAAATGATCATCTCTCGCACGCCCCTGAGGGTCAGCCTCGCGGGCGGGGGCACCGACATCCAGGACTTCTACGCGACAGGGCACGGCTCGGTCCTGAGCATGTCCATCAAGAACTACATCTACATTACCGTGAACAGGCGCTTCGAGGACGACATCAGAGTGTCATATTCCAAGACTGAGATCGTCGATTCCGTCGACAAGCTCGATCACGGGATAGTCCGCGAATGCCTAAGGAAGGTCGGCATCGCCAGCAACATCGAGGTGACGACGATAGCCGACATCCCATCAAAAGGCACCGGCCTCGGCTCCTCCTCTGCGCTAACTGTCGGTCTCCTCAACTCCCTATATGCATTCACGGGCCATCGCGCCTCCCCGAAGAAGCTGGCAGAGGAAGCTTGCGAAATCGAGATCGATATCCTCAAAGAGCCCATCGGCAAGCAGGATCAGTACATCGCTGCCTACGGCGGGATGCAGTTCATCAAGTTCAACGCCGACGAGACCGTGTTCGTCGACCCGGTAATCTGCCCTCCAAAGATGAAGCGCGACATCGAAAAGCACATGATGCTCTTCTATACGGGGAAGACCAGGAACTCCGGCAGCATACTCTCTAAGCAGAAGAGCAACTCAAAACAGAACAAGGAGACCCTTGACAGGATGCGTGAACAGTCCGAAACGCTCTTCCACGAGCTCACCGCATGCAACGTCGATGCAATCGGAAAGGTGCTGAAGGAGGGTTGGGGCCTCAAGAAATCCCTCGCCAGCGGCATATCCGATGGCGAAATAGACAAGCTGTACGATAAGGCGATTCATGCGGGAGCCTTGGGCGGCAAGCTCACCGGCGCGGGAGGAGGGGGGTTCCTAGTTTTCTTTGTTCCGCCCGAGAATCACCAGGCTGTTAGGGAAGCATTGTCAGGATTCAAGGAGGTCCAATTCAGGATCGAACCGCAGGGCTCCAAGATCATCTATGTGGGGGATGAAATGTGACGGAAGACATCGTTTCGCACTCAAAAAGATACATCGAGGAGATCAGAGGCATACTCGCCGCGATGGAGAAGGATCTGCCTCCGAAGATCCAGGAGATAGCAAACACACTTGTGAGAGCGAGGAACGGAAGGAAGAGAGTTTACACGCTCGGGAACGGCGGCAGCGCCTCTACAGCCTCACACATGGCATCGGACCTCAACAAGGGGGCGAGCAGGCACGACGCCCCGAGGTTCAGGGCGGTGGCGCTCACCGACAACATACCCCTGATGCTCGCCTGGGGAAACGACTCTTCATACGATGACATCTTTGTCGAGCAGTTGAAGAACCATCTGGAGAAGGGAGACGTGGTCATCGGGATCAGCGGCTCCGGCAACTCCAAGAACGTTTTGAAGGCGGTCGATTACGCCAACAAGGAGGGGGCCATAACGATAGGGCTGACCGGGTTCGACGGTGGGAAGCTCGCGAAGATGGCGAAGATCTCCTACATCGTCCCGAGCCACTGCATGCAGCAGGTCGAGGACGTCCACCTGCTAATCGAGCATATGCTCTCGATGATCCTCAGGGACTCCCATGAGTGCGGGATGTGAGTGGCAGATGGCCAAGAAGCCCAGTTTCGCCGTTTTCATCGATAGGGACGGAACCATGGTTTTCGATAGGCATTATCTCGCGGATCCGCGAGGGCTCGAGATTATTTCGACAGTTCCGGAGGGAATCAAGAAGCTCAACGATGCTGGGGTTCCCGTCATCATGGTCACGAATCAGTCAGGAGTGGCCAGGGGGAAGTTTGATGAGGAGACTCTCGAGCTGATCCATCAGCGCCTACTTGAGATTCTCGAGGACAGAGGAGCGATCGTCGATGGCTTCTATTACTGCCCGCACATGCCAGACGCAGGGTGCGACTGCAGGAAGCCAAAGCCGGGGATGCTTCTGAGGGCGAGGAAGGAGCACGGATTCGAATTGACGGAATCTTATGTGATTGGCGATAGGATGCTAGACGTCGAGATGGCGCACAGCGTTGGCGCGAGGGCTGTCCTCGTGCCGGAGCCAGGCGACCAGTACCACGTCGATGCGGAAATTGAGGCCAGCAAGGAGATGCCGGACATGCGGAAGGCAACCTTCCTCGAGGCGGTCGATTGGATCCTCCGGGATATCGACAGAAAAGCACGATGACGCGGCTGATTGAATATTTATACGCTGAACAGATTACAAGAGTCGACCAGAAAGGGCGACCGGCATGGTGATCCAATGAAGTACTTCATCACAGGCGGGGCGGGTTTCATCGGCAGTTCCATCGTCGACCGCGTGATCGGCAAGAACGAGGTCACCGTCTACGACAACCTGAGCTCCGGAAAAGAGGAGTTTATCTCGCACCATTCGGGAAAGAAGGGGTTCAGATTTGTGAAGGCCGATCTGCTCGATCTCGAACGGGTCGTCAAGGAGATGAAGGGGCACGATACAGTCTGGCACATCGCGGCGAACCCCGATATCCGGAAGGGGACGGAATCGACTAGGTACGATCTGGAGCAGAACACGCTCGCGACTTACAATGTACTGGAGGCGGCGAGGAGGAACGGCATCGGCAGCGTCGTCTTCTCCTCGACCTCGACGATATACGGACCGGCGAAAGTGATACCCACTCCGGAGGATTATGGGCCCTGTCTGCCGATATCCCTATACGGCGCGTCGAAGCTGGCCTGCGAGGGGCTCGTCTCCGCATACTCTTCTCTCTACGGGATCAAGGCATGGATCTTCAGGTTCGCAAACATCATCGGTAAGAGGAGCACTCACGGAATACTCCCCGATCTCGTCGACAAGCTCAACAGGGACCGCTCGCGGCTGGAAGTGCTAGGAGACGGCAACCAGCGGAAATCATACCTGCTCGTCGAGGAGACGGTCGACGGTATGCTGTACGGGTTCGAGAAGGCGAACGACCAGCTGAACTACTTCAACCTCGGTTCCTCCGACCAGATAACCGTGCGTAGGATCGTCGAGATACTCATCGAGGAGTCCGGTCTTGGAAGCACTAAAATCGATTACACCGGCGGGGAATGCGGATGGAAAGGAGATGTGCCCAGATTCCTGCTATCCACGGATAAAATGATAAGGCTCGGATGGAAGGCGAAGCACAAAAGCGAAGAGGCTGTAAGAATCGCGGCGAAGCTCGTCGTCAAGGAAAGACTCAGGAAGGTTTGAGCGGCGAGTCGACAGGTTCGGAAGGTTTCTCGGATGCATCCGGATCGACGGGCGCAGGTACGGCTTTATCATTTTCTGAGTTGAGATCTATTTTCATCTTCGGTTTCTCTTCTTCGAGACCTATGTACTTGAGCAGGAGGTACCAGAAAACCGCTGTCCAGGCTAGGAAAATCAGTATGCCAACATTCTCGTGGAACCAAAGTAAGGCGCTCGAGCCCCACCAATAACCCGCGCCGACCGTCAAGGCGATCCTTATGAGGTTCGCGAACCATGCAAGAATGATGCCGAGAATAAGAATTACCCCCAGCCTCTTTTCAAATTTACTGAAGCTCGAGAAGATGTAACTTACAAATGCGCCGAAAA
>Ga0315286_10001479_pt1 | contig 21271 bp, 10 predicted proteins | sample YL17G10_0_MG_FD_205038 | JGI IMG/M metagenome (GOLD analysis project Ga0315286, IMG submission 205038) | Sediment microbial communities from Yellowstone Lake, YNP, Wyoming, USA - YL17G10_0 | ecosystem: Environmental > Aquatic > Freshwater > Lake > Sediment | place: USA: Wyoming | collected... | reverse complement strand
GGCTCGAGACAGCCAGGACAGTTGGCCGGGCTGGTGCGCGGCGATCCCAGGCTCGAGACAGCCAGGACAGCTGGCCGGGCTGGAGCCCGGCGATCCCAGGCTCGAGACAGCCAGGACAGTCGACAGCGTGACCCTCCTGACAGTTGGACAGCGAGACACGCCCGGGATCGCCGGGCTCCAGCCCCGCCTTCGTGTGTCCCGCCTTCGTGACGCACCAATCGGTCTCCGGGACTAGAATGCGCTCATGATACTCGCGTGCCGCGTGGCCTTCGTGTTGCTCGTCGCCGCTTCGGCGCGCGCGGCCGACCGGCCCAACATCATCTTCATCATGGCCGACGACCATGCGGCCCATGCCATCAGCGCGTACGGGTCGCGCGTCAATACGACGCCGAATCTGGACCGCATTGCGCGCACAGGCGTGCGTTTCGACAACGTGTTCGCGACCAACGCCATTTGCACACCCAGCCGGGCCTCTATCCTCACCGGACAGTACTCCCATGTGAACGGCGTCCCGGTGTTCAACCGGTTCGATAGTTCCCGCATGACGGTCAGCAGCCTGCTGCAGGCTGGCGGGTACTACACCGGCATGATGGGCAAGTGGCACCTCGGCAGCGACCCCGTCGGTTTCGACCGTTGGGAGATCCTGCCTGGCCAGGGCGCGTACACCGACCCCGTGATGTACACGGCGACCAGCGAGACGACCTACACGGGTCGCTACGTCACCGACGTGATCACGGATCGCGCGATCGACTTTCTCGAGAGCCGCCCCCCGGGAAAGCCGTTCTTCCTGATGGTGCACCACAAGGCTCCCCATCGCCCCTGGATTCCCGACGAGCCGCAGCGGAAGGCGTTCGAAGGCCGTCTGGTCCCCGAGCCGCCGACGCTGTGGGATGACTACGCCACGCGCACCGACGCGCTCCGCGAGAATCGGCAGCGGGTGTTCGACGATCTGACGAGACGCGACTTGAAACTCACGGCTCCCGAGGGGCTGGCCGGCGCCGCACTCAATGCCTGGCTGTCGACGAAACCGACAGAGGTCACGACCGCAGTTGCCGGCAAACAGGTCACACTCACCGGAGACGCGCTGGCGCGGTGGAAGTACCAACGCTACCTGCAGGACTACCTCGCGACCATCCAGTCAATTGACGACAATGTCGGCCGGTTGCTCGACTTCCTCGATACCAATCGCCTGTCGGCCAACACCATCGTCATCTACACCAGCGACCAGGGCTTCTTCCTCGGCGAGCACGGGCTTTACGACAAGCGCTTCATGTACGAGGAGAGCCTGCGGATGCCGTTTCTGATGCGCTGGCCGGCCGTCATCAAGGCCGGGACGACGACGGGAGCGATGGCCCTCAATGTCGACTTCGCCGAGACGTTTCTCGATGTCGCCGGGCTGCCCATTCCGCCCGACATGCAGGGTCGCAGCCTCCTTCCACTCCTGCGCGGGACGACACCGGCGGACTGGCCGACGTCGATGTACTACCGTTACTACCACGACCCGGGAGACCACAACACGCGGGCACACTACGGCGTGCGGACGACCATGCACAAGCTCATCTACTTCTGGAAGAAGGACCAGTGGGAATTGTTCGATCTCCGGTCGGACCCGCTCGAACTGCACAATTTGTATGGGCTGCAAGGGCAGGAGGCGGTCACCAGGACGCTGAAGGCCGAACTGATGCGGCTCAAACAACAGCTTCGAGACGATGATCAGTTCGCCAACACGCAGCTCCCGAATGGCGTGGATGGTCCGGTCGCGAAGTTGCGCGGCAAGTAGACGGGGTAGAATTCCAGATACATGACCGTCCTCAAGATGCCCGGGGGCCGGGCGCTCTCGAACTTCCGCCTCGACAAGCTCAATGCCCTGGTTCGTGCCCAGGACGCCTGGCTCGATGTCCGATCGGCCCGGTTCTGGCATTTCGTCGAAACGACGCGGAGCCTGACTCCGTCGGAGAGCGACACACTCACGAAACTGCTGACCTATGGCGACGCCGCGCCAGAGGCGGTGGGCCGTACGATCCTGGTGACGCCCAGATTCGGGACGATCTCGCCGTGGTCGTCGAAGGCCACCGACATCGCGAAGCAGTGCGGGCTCGACGCCGTCAGGCGCATCGAGCGCGGGACGGCGTTCGATGTGGCGGGCACGGGTCGCATCTCCGCCATCCTTCCACTGCTCCACGATCGGATGACAGAGACGGTCATCAACAGTCTCGCCGAGGCTGACGAACTGTTCCACCACTACGCCCCGAAACCGTTAACGCTGGTGGACGTTCTCGGACGCGGGCCTGCGGCGCTTGACGAGGCCAACGCGCGGTTCGGCCTCGCGCTCGCACCAGACGAGATTGACTATCTGGCGGCGTACTTCACCAGCCATCGGCGTAATCCAACCGATGTAGAGCTCACGATGTTCGCGCAGGCGAACTCCGAGCACTGCCGCCACAAGATCTTCAACGCCTCGTGGATCATCGACGGTCAGCCGCGCGACGAATCGCTCTTCGGGATGATCCGGACGACGCATCAGAAGAACCCGCAAGGCACGGTGGTGGCATATTCCGACAACGCCGCGGTCATGGAAGGACGCCTGGTGCGCCGGTTTGCCGCGGACCCGGAGACCGGCCTCTACGGCTACCGCGAGACGCATCTCCACACGCTGATGAAGGTGGAGACACACAATCATCCGACGGCCATCTCGCCGTTCCCCGGCGCGGCCACCGGATCGGGCGGCGAAATCCGCGACGAGGGGGCCACGGGCCGGGGCTCGAAGCCCAAGGCGGGTCTTTGCGGATTCTCCGTGTCACATCTGCGCATTCCCGGGCACGCGCGGCCGTGGGAGGGTCCGGAATCAAGGCCTGCGCGGATCAGCTCACCGTTGGCCATCATGATTGACGGCCCGATTGGAGCCGCATCATTCAACAACGAGTTCGGGCGTCCAAACCTCGCCGGGTACTTCCGCAGTTACGAACAGCGCGTGGGCGGTGTTGTGCGCGGCTACCACAAGCCCATCATGCTGGCAGGTGGCGTGGGCAATATCTGCGAAGACGACTCTCATAAGGCGGACATCCCGCCCGGCTCGTTACTGATCCAGATCGGAGGGCCCGGCATGCTCATCGGCATGGGCGGCGGGTCTGCCTCGTCTATGACCACGGGCGCCAACACCGCCGATCTCGACTTCGATTCGGTCCAGCGCGGCAATGCCGAGATCCAGCGGCGCGCCCAGGAGGTCATCGATCGCTGCTGTGCCCTCGGCGCGGCCAATCCCATCCTCTCGATCCACGACGTCGGCGCCGGCGGCCTGTCGAACGCGCTGCCGGAACTGGCGCACGGCGCCGGCCGGGGAGCGAGAATCGACCTGCGGGCGGCTCCCAACGAAGAGCCCGGGATGACGCCTCGGGAGGTGTGGTGCAACGAGTCGCAGGAGCGGTACGTGCTGGCGATTGCGCCGGGTGATCTCGATCGCTTCCGCGCACTCTGCGATCGCGAGCGCTGCCCCTTTGCCGTCGTCGGCGTCGCCACAGACGACGAGCGGCTTGAGGTTCGTGACCCCCTCTTCGGCAACGCGCCCGTCGACATGGACCTGCCGGCGCTGCTCGGCAAGCCGCCACGGATGACGCGCGATGTCGCACACGCGCACATCGCAATTGCGGCATTTGATGAGCGCGGTGTGTCGCTGGCCGAGGCCGCACATCTCGTGCTGCGCGCGCCGACCGTGGCCGACAAGACGTTTCTCATCACCATCGGCGATCGCACCGTCGGCGGCCTGTGCTCGCGCGACCAATGCGTTGGACCGTGGCAGGTTCCCGTGGCCGACTGCGCGACGACGCTCCTGGCCTTCGAGGGCTACGCGGGCGAGGCATTCGCCATCGGTGAGCGGACCCCGATCGCGGCGACCAACGCGCCCGCGTCCGGACGGATGGCCGTCGGGGAAGCACTCACGAATCTGGCCGCCGCCCCCGTGCGCGACCTGTCGCTTGTGAAACTCTCCGCAAACTGGATGGCCGCCGCGGGCGCACCCGGCGAAGACGCGGCGCTCTTCGACACGGTTCGGGCGGTCGCGCTCGACTTGTGCCCTGCGCTGGACATCAGCATTCCTGTCGGCAAGGACTCGATGTCGATGCGCACGCGGTGGACCGAGGACGGCGTCACCCACGATGTCGTGAGCCCGGTGTCGCTCATCGTCTCGGCGTTCGCCCCGTGCGACGACGTCCGGTCAACGTGGACGCCGCAGTTGAGAACCGACGTCGGCGCGACCTCTCTTGTGCTCATTGACCTGGCGGCCGGACAGGCTCGGTTGGGTGGTTCGATCCTGGCGCAGGCGCTCGGACAGGCCGGCGGAGACGTGCCGGATCTCGATCACCCGGCGGCGATTCGCGATCTGTTTGCGGCGCTCGCTCAACTCCGCGCCGCTGGCCTCGTGCTGGCGTACCACGACCGGTCGGACGGCGGCGTGTTCGTCACGGCGGCGGAGATGGCGTTTGCGGGACATGCGGGGGTGGCGCTCGATGCCGACGCCCTTGACGCCCGCCCGGCAGCAGGTGATACAGACCTCCTCGCCGCGTTGTTCGCGGAAGAACTGGGCGCGGTCATTCAGATCTGCGATGCCGACCTGGAACACGCGCTCGCGCTGTTGGGGACCCACGGCGTTGACGGCCGCGTTGTCGGCCGCGTCACCAATGACGACGTCGTGCGTGTCGCGCGCGGCGGGCAGGACCTGTTCAGCGAGTCACGCGTCGCGCTGCAGCGAGTGTGGAGCGAGACCACGTGGCTGATGCAGTCGCTCCGCGACAATCCGGCATCCGCCCGACAGGAGTACGACCGGATTCTGGATGGCAGCGAGCCGGGCATCACCCCGGTGGTGCGGTTCGGCCCGACCGACGACATCGCCGCGCCGTTTATCGCGAAGCACGTTCGGCCGCCCATGGCGATCCTGCGCGAGCAAGGCGTGAACGGTCACATCGAAATGGCGGCAGCCTTCGACCGGGCCGGTTTCGAGGCACACGACGTGCACATGAGCGACATCATCGCCGGGCGTGTGTCGCTCGGATCCTTTCTGGGCCTGGCCGCGTGCGGCGGGTTCTCGTACGGCGACGTGCTTGGCGGCGGCGAGGGGTGGGCGAAGTCGATCCTCTACAACGCCCGGGCCCGCGACCAGTTCTCGGCGTTTTTCGAGCGGCCGGACACCTTCGCGCTCGGTGTCTGCAACGGATGCCAGATGATGGCCGCGCTGAAATCGCTCATCCCTGGGGCCGCGGCCTGGCCGAGATTCGTCAAGAACGCGTCCGAACAATTCGAGGCCCGGCTGATCACGGTCGAGATCGTGCCGAGCCCCTCGCTGTTCTTCACCGGGATGGCCGGGAGCGTCCTTCCGGTTGTCACTGCGCATGGCGAAGGCAGAGCCGTGTTCGACCGGCCCGACGACGCGCAGCGGGTCATCGTGTCGGCTCGCCAGGTTGACAATCGGGGACAGGCGACCGAAATCTATCCCCTCAACCCCAATGGATCTCCCGGCGGCCTGACAGCCGTCACCACCGCCGATGGCCGGTTCACGATTCTCATGCCCCACCCGGAACGGGTGTTCAGATCGGTCCAGCTCTCGTGGCACCCGGATGACTGGGGTGAGGACAGCCCCTGGATGCGGCTCTTCCGCAACGCGCGGATCTACGTCGGCTAACACCGACCCGTCATTCCGGCGAACGCCGGAATCCAGCCGTGCACCTCTCTGGACCCCGGCTGCCGCCGGGGTGACGAGAGACGCCCCCGGGGCCCCCGGGGACGGGTGAGAACCCGTCCCCGACCTGTTGAAAACTGGTCCGCTGGCCTTGCTACTTCGAAGGCGCCGGCAGGTCGACAACCGCGGCCTGCAGAATCTCCCTGGTCTGCTCGTCCTGCACGAAGGCCACCACGCGAAGTTGTGACATGTCGATCGCGTTCTTGCGTTCGATGAACTGGAACTTGCCGAAGCGCTCGCTTGCGCCGCCCTCCATCGAATCGAGGTGCGCCCTGGCATCGGCGACGACCCCGGCCACGTCGAACGTGTGCGTCACCTTCGAGGTCTTCCCCGGCGTCACCGCGAAGCCGGGCTTGTCCTTCTCGGTCGACGCGAGATTTCGGACGACCATGGGGTGGAAGCGAACGCCGTTCTCGCCGGTGTAGCGCACGATCTCCTCGACCAGCGCCACCTGCAATCTGAGTTTCTGATCCGGCTTCCCGTTCTTCACCGTCTTCCCGACTTCGACGGCGACATCGACGTTCCCGCCTTTCACGCTGGCCTGCAGCCTGATCCGGGCGCCGGGCTTGCCCTCGAGGCGCTTGTCGATGGCGGATTCAATCGAGTCCTTGAAGAGCTTCTCCGCTTGCGCGGCGCCGCCGCCGCCGGCTTTCTGGTTGCCGCCGTCGATGACGTAGGTGGGTGTCCCATTCACATCGTAGAAGTTCTTGCGCGCCTGCGTGGACGGGTTGGTCATCGGATCGGGCCGCGGGATGTGGAGGTGGTAGACGAGCACCGCGACGTCTTTGGCGGAGTAGCGATCGATGGCCGCTTCGAAGGCCATGTCGGCAGCGACGCACGGCGGGCAGCCCGAGCCGGTGAACAGTTCGGCGACGACCATGCGGCTGGTTCGCTTCTTTGACGCGGTGTACGGAGTGGTCTCGACGTTCGTGGTTTCCTTCTCGTAGCGCTCGTCCAGCATCTCGTCAAGATCGGCGGGCGACCCGCCGTGCGTCTGCTTGTAGACCGCTTCGAGGTCGGCGCGCGACGCGGCCGTCACCCGGCCGGCCATCGTGGCCACCGTCAGGTACTCGAGCTGTTCGTAGGGATGATTGGCCAGCTTCGCGTAGTCCGCCAGCTTCAACGCCGCGGCGGCCCCGGCCTTGGGCGCCAGCGTGTAGGCGTCGCGGTAGGTCTTCTCGGCGTCAGCCGTCTTGCCGCGCTTGTCGTAGATCTGGCCGAGCGTCATCAGACCCGTCTGCCGCGCCGAGACCAGCCGACTCGAGTAGTCCGCGTCTGTCATGGCCGGCCGCGGCTTGGCCGTCGGATTCCGCCTGGCCGCCTCGGCCTGCGACTCGGCGGCAGCCTTCTTCTCGACTTCTATCCAGGCCTTTTCGTTGCCGAGCAGATCGAGCGCTTTCTTCGCGTACTGCTCCGCCTCGTCGAGCAGCACGCTGGCGCCCGCAAGTCCGCTGGCGGTGGATCCAAGGCGCCGTGCCTGTTCGTTCGGCGTGGCCGCACTGTCCACATATTTCCTGGCCTGCTCCTGAAGGGTCTTGATGTCGGCCGACGCTCTCCTGGTCAGCGCGTTGATGATGTTGTTTTCGGCGGAACTGGCCGCCGAGGTCTTCGGGAAATCTGCGATCACCTTCTTGAGCGCTTCGATCTGCTTGTCAAAGTCGGTGATGGACGAAGCCTCCTTGAGCGCCTTGGCTTCTGGCGTGGTCTCGCGCGCCGCGGCCGGAGCAGCCTGTGCCGCCTTCGGGTCAGCGGGTTTCTGCCCGGTCGCCCTAGCCGCCGTGGGCTTGGCCTGGTCGGCGGGCGTCGCCGCTGGAGCCGCTGTGGGCTTGGCCTGCGCCGCGGTCGGCGTCGTTTGATTCGGATCAGTCGGTTTGGTCTGGGCAGCGGCGGCGGTGGCGCCGATAATGGCGGCGGCCATCGCGGCGGCGCACAGTCTGATGGTGACACGGGAGCACTGTTCAAGCTTCATGTTGCCTCGTTTCAGGAGAGCCCCGGCGGTACCGGGGCGCCCCATTGTGCAGCGAAACTGGACCCGATGTCACCTGCTGGCGCAGTTGTGCAGGGAGTTGTCTTGACTCGGTGAATTCGGACGTGCCATTGTCGGAGTTCGGGACTCGTGAAGGGGGTGCAGTGTGATGGGTGGATCTCGCGCGCGTCGATGGGCGGGTGTGCTTGGGTTGGCGGCGATGACCGCGATCGCCACTGGCGTCGCGGTGCGAGGACAGCCGCCGGCGCAGAAGCCGGCGGCCGCTGCGGCTCAGGTGACCGGCCAGGAACTGCCTGTCCACAGGATTCCGATCCTGGGCGAGGCCGCCGAGGGGTACTTCTCACCCGACAGCAAGAGCATGATCTGCAACGCCAAGATGGCGGACGACAAGGAGTTCCAGGTCTATACGTTCAACCTGGATGGCACCAATGTCCGGCGGATCAATGACAAGGGCGGCGACGCCTGTTCGTTCTATTACCCGGACGGGAAGAAGCTGATCTGGACGTCAACGCGCGACAACCTCGACATGCCGGCTGGCAACTACTCGGACGCCAACGCCTACCCGCAGGGAGCCGAACTCTACACCTCCGACCTGGACGGCACTCACGTCGTCCGGATGACGAACAACAAGGTGTACGACGCGGAAGTGACGGTGTCCCCTGACGGCAAGTGGATCCTGTTCGGGCGACAGGTTGACGGGAAGATGGATCTGTACAAGATGCGGCCCGATGGAAGCGCGCTGTTCCAGATCACGCACACGCCCGACTGGCAGGAAGGCGGGGCGCAGTGGATGCCGGACGGCAAGACCATCATCTACCGCGCGTGGAAGATTCAGGATCAGGGCCAGCGCGGCATGCCGATGCAGATCTTCACGATCAAGCCTGACGGGACGGAGATGAAGCAGATCACGTCGGAAGCTGGCACGAACTGGGCCCCGGCCCCGGCGCCTGACGGGAAGCATTTTGTGTTCGTCAAGCTCCTCCCGCCGCGCAATTTCGAGGTGTTCATGATGGACATGGTGAGCGGCGAGCAGCGTCAGCTCACCTTCAATGACGCCTTTGACGGGTTCCCGGCCATTTCGCCTGATGGCCGCTGGATGGGCTTCTCGTCGAGCCGCGACGCCAAACCGGGCGAGCGCAGGATGTTCATGTACTTGATGGACATCTCGTCGCTGAATGTTGGCCGCAAGAAGTAGGACGTAGCCGGTCAGATGGAGGCCGGGGCTTCCACCTGAGCGCAAGGCTTCGGCGGACCGCCGTAGCCTTGGCGGAGGCGGTCAGCCCCGGCGAACAGGACAGCCATGGATCAGCAGACCCTCACGCTCGTTCACTACTTCCCGATCGGGACATCGATCGTCGCGATCACGTTTTCGACGCTGCTGTTCCGGAAGTACTTCGCGCACCGGTCGCCGCACCTGTTCTGGTGGGCCTTCGGCGTGGCCTGCTATGGCAGCGGCACGGTCGTCGAAAGCCTGATCACCCTCTCGGGCAATACGGTGCTGCTCAACAAGCTGTGGTACGTGACCGGCGCACTGCTCGGCGGCTATCCGCTGGCCCAGGGCTCGGTGTACCTCACGCACTCGAAGAAGTTCGCCGATCGGGCGACGGCGATCACGCTGCCGTTTGTGATCGTGGCGTCGATCCTCGTCTTCCTGTCGCCGGTGCGCATGGAGATGCTCCAGGTGACTCGTCCGACGGGCGCCATCCTGGGCTGGAGCTGGATCCGGCTGCTGACGCCGTTTATCAACCTCTACGCGTCGTTCTTTCTGATTGGCGGCGCGGCCTACAGCGCGTGGAAGTACTTCCGCAACGAGCATGACGGCCACCGGGCGGCGGGAAACGCGCTGATTGCGGTGGGTGCGCTCATGCCGGGCATCGGCGGGTCGATGGCGAAGGCCGGTTACGTGGAGGTGCTCTACGTACTCGAGTTCATTGGCCTGATCCTGATCTGGATTGGCGATCGCGTGTGCAGCGTGTCGTCATCACTGCGCGATCGGTCGAAGCCAGCCAGCGCGTAGCCCCCTCCGCCGGGTCTGAAGACCCGGCCTGCATCTCGAAGACTCGGGCGCCATCTCGAGGATTCCGACGCGCACGCCCCGGCCGCCGGACGCGCCTGGGGCCGCGTCCCTGAGACCGGATCTTCAGACGTGCGGACGCCCTCAACCCAAACGGTCAACCCAAACGGTCACCGGACGCAAGGCATCCGGGGAGTACAATCACCGGCAGCCAGCATGTCCACCCAGATAGCCGATTCGGTCGCAGATTCCGGCAATCCTCCGAACCGGCGGCCCGCCCGGCGCCGCCGCCGTGCGCGGTGGCTCGCGACGCCAGTACTGCTGCTGGCGGCGCTGCTGGCCCTGTCGTACACCGCGCCGGTCCAGCGCTGGGCTTTCGACCGCGTTGCCGCCCAACTCGAGGACCGAGCCGGGATCGTCGTCCGCGCTGAGCATGTCGCGTTCGCTCCCTTCGGTCTCCGCATCGTGCTCGACGGCGTGTCCATCGCCAGCCGGGCCACTCCCGCAACACCCTACCTCACCGCCACTCACGTCGACATCGATGCGCAGATGGGGGTGCTCAGGGGTCGACCGACAATCAAGCGCCTCAGGATCGTCGATCCCATTGTCGACGTGACGAAGGTTGCCGGCGGGGCTGCCGACAACACGCCCTTCCGGGGTCTCGGGTCGCTGGAGGTCGGTGAGGTGTCCATCGACAACTTGTCATTATTCGTGGGCGCGCAGAACGCCGGGCGGGCCACGATCCGGAAGCTGTCGCTCAAGGGCACGGGCGACGCGCCCGGCCGCCTGCGGCTCGAGTCGGTGTCGCCGGGGACCTTGCTCCTCGAGATGGCGGACGCCCGTCTGCCGTTCGACACGTTGGATGCGTCGTTGGTGATCGACGGCGACCGCGTCACACTCAGCCGGCTCGCGGCACAGTCCGGCGCGGCGCGGATCGAAGGTAACGGACGTGCACGGCTCGACAGGGACTACCCCATCGACGTCGATTACCGGGCCTCAATCGACCTGGCTCGCGCGGCGGACTGGTGGAACACGACATCGACGATGAAGGGTCATGCGGTGGTATCGGGCCATGTCACCGGACCGTTGCTGTCGCCCACCGCCACTGCGCGGGCTGACGCAGCCGACTTTGCGTGGTCGGCATTGTCGCCGGGACGCCTGACTGCCGACGGCCTAATCACGGGACCCGGCGTCCGGATCCAGGCATTCACGCTCGACGTGCCCGAGATCACCGCACGCGGGAAGGGTTTCTTATCGTGGAGCGGTGCCACTCCACGCAGCACGCTGAACGCCACGTGGCGCGCTTCGCTGCTGCGGCGTCTCGGTCCTCTCGTCGAACTGAAGCCCGGGAGCATCCCGCTGGTTTCAGCCGAGGGCACGGCACTCGTCAATTGGCCGGGATTTGTGCCCGATCTCGCCGGGCTTGCCGGCACACTTGCAACACGTGTCACGTCGGGCCATCCCGAAGGCGACGACCACGGCATCGTCAACATGGCAGGCGGCGACAGACGCTGGCAGGTCGACTGGCGACAGTGGCTGCCTGGCGAGACCACCGCCCACACGCGGTTGGCGCTGCGGATCGATCCGGAGCGGTTCGGCCAGTCCGCTGTGGATGGGATGCTGGAGGTGTCCACGGCGAACGCTGAGGCCGCGATCAAGCGGATGGCCGAGCTCGACATCCCGGCGCCTGACGCACTCGTGACGCGACTGGAAGGCGGCCGCGCGACGCTGGCCGGCCCTGTGCGGGGATCGGCGGCGATGCCGCAATGGCAAGCGGCGCTCGAGGCCGACGATGTCGTCATGTCGGGTCTCCGAGGAATCAGTGTCCGCGGAACGTTCGACGTCGACCCCAGGCGGTTCGTCACAAGCGGTCTCGCGCTGAAGGCTCCGGGCAGCCAGGTCCGCGTGAGCGGCACGCTCGGCATTCTCGAGGCCGGCTCTGCTGTGTCCTTCGACGGCGTCATCGGCGCAGGCTGGGCGTCGGCGCCGTTCGTGCCCGCCGAGTGGCCGATCGGCGGCAAGGCGTCGGTCAAGGGAAGCTGGGTAACCCGCGACAACACGGATGATCTGGAGGTCACTTTCGAATCGTCCGCGGCAGCGCTGGCAGGCAAGTCGATTGGGCCGGTTCGCGGTCGCGTTCACCGAGGCCTCGTGTCGGCGACGGGCGCGGTATCGGTTCCGGAACTCGGATGCCGTTTCTCGGGCACGTACGATCTCACGGAGGCGCAGGCTCACACGGCTCGTGCGGAGTGCAACCACGCCGATGTTGTGCCGTGGCTCACACTTGGCGGCGTGCCCCTGGCGTTGACGAATGGGATTCGCCTGTCGGTGGACGGCACAGCCGACGCGTCGGGCACGTTCGAGAACCTTGACGCCGTGCAACTCACGATCGGCCTCGACCATCTCAGCGGTGACATCCGGGGACAGGCTGTTGCGCTCGCGGCCCCGACCGTCGTGCGCTGGACGCGCGGCACACTCGACGCCGGAACCTCAACCGTCACTGTCGGCGGCGCAACGATCGCGGTGGGTCCGGCTGCCAATGCGCCAGCGGCGTCGTCAGTCACGCTGGCCGCGTCGCTGGCGGACATCCTGGCGATGTTGCCTCCAGGCTCAGTCCCGCCAGGACTGGTTGCCGACGGCACGCTTCGCGCGGAGGCGCTGGTGCCTCGGGCTGATCCCCGCAACACGAGCGTGCAAGCCTCAGCCGACATCATTTCGGTCACGCGTGGCGCCCTCCATGTTGCGAGCGGCGTCGGCGCGACGGCCCGGCTCGATCGGGACCGTCTCGAGTTGCTGGCGCTGAACGGCACTTTTCTGGGGTCGACGGTCAATGCCACGGCGACCGCGCCGGCGGCATGGATCACGCCATGGTTCGCCCGCGCGCCCGAGGCGACCACGACAGCGGCGGGGCCGGAGCAGGCGCGTATCGGCGGAACCATCGACGCCCCGTTGGCCGCCGTGCTGGAAGCCCTCGGCACTGATGCCCCGAAAGTGACCGGGACGGCTCGGATGTCCGTCGAACTCGCCGCAGACGCTCCCGCGATGGACGCTCTTCGCGGGGTGATTGCGGCCGACGCGTTCACGCTGGAGACCCGGGCTGGCACGTTCACCGAGGATGGCCCGTTGCGTGTCCGCATCGGGAACGGCCTCGCGGTGATCGAGACGCTCGCGGTAAAGGGGCCCGGCTCCCGGATTCAGGCCTCTGGCCAGGTGGGATTGAGCCCCGGCGCCGCGCTTGACGTGCAGATCAACGGCACCGCATCCATGTCGCTGCTCGACGCGCTGGTCGCGCCGCGTGTCGATGGCTTTACGGATGTCGAACTGCGCGTCGGCGGGTCGATGCAGCAGCCCACCTTCGAGGGCGTCCTGACGCTGCGTGACGTGAACGCGTTGTCGCCGACCGCGAAACTGGCGCTCGCCGGCGTGGGCGGACGCATCACCTTCAAGCCCGGCCTGATTGACTCGGTCGATCTCCGCGGCCAGCTCAATGGCGGGTCCGTGGCCATCTCAGGCTCGGTGCCCTTCGATCATTTCCGCGACGACCGAGTGCTTCGCCTGACCGCTCGCGACCTGTTCGTCGAGTACCCTTCGGGCTTCCGGAACAGGATCTCGGCCGACCTCGTGTTGGGCGGAGGGCTCGACGCACCGACGCTCCGAGGTACGACGACCTTCCTGACCGAGCCCTACCGCGAATCTCTGCCCCGCATGGCGCGGATGCTGGCGGCGTTCAGCCAGCCGGCTCGCCCGGCGGTGTCCGAATGGGCCGGCCGGCTCGGTCACGTGGCGTTGGACATCGCGGTGACATCGTCGATTCCCTTCCGGCTCGACAACAGCCTCGGGCGGGTCGAGTTGCTGCCGCACGTTCGCCTGGTTGGGACCGTCGATCGACCCGGCCTTCTTGGTTCAATGGAGATCCTCGATCGCAGCAGTATCAGGCTTCAGAGCCGCACGTACTTGCTGACCGACAGCCGCATGGACTTCAATCCTGACGACGGTTTCGTGCCGCGCCTGCATGTATCGGGGACAACGCAGGTCGGCGAGTACGCCGTGACGCTGCGATTGTCCGGACCCGCCGATGCCATCGAGATGAGTCTGTCCTCGGATCCTCCGCTTCCCGAACGGGAGCTGCAAGCCATGCTGCTGACGGGACAAGCTCCTGATGGCCGCCCGCGGTCCGAAGCGTCCCAGCAGTTCGCGGTCACGGCGCTGTCGTCAGATCTGCTCAGCATGGCCGGTCAGACAATCGGCGTCGACTCCGTGCGAATTGGCACGGAGAGCTTCGAGCTGGTGTCGAGCGACCTGAACCCGGCCACCCGGCTGACGGTGTCGAAGACGCTGACGAATCGCTTTGAGCTGATCGTCTCGAACAACCTCGACGACAACACGACGACGTGGATCGTGGTGTACAAGCCGCGGCGTAACCTTGAGTTTCGTGTGGCATCACTCGACAACACCGATCAGACGATCGAGGTCCGCCATCGGTTCACCTTCGGCCCCGGCGGTCAGCCGGCTACCGGCGACGCAAAGACGAGAGCACAGTCACCCTCCGGCGGGCCACAGGAAACCGTGGACGCCGTGGTCATCGGCGGCGAGCCCGCCGAGACGACGGCTCGTCTCCGATCGCTGCTGGAGCTCGCGCCTGGCAGGACCTTCGACTTCCGCAAGTGGCTGAGCGACCACGAACGGATCCGGCGCTTCTACATCGACGCGGGCTACCTGACGGCCCGGGTCATCCCCACACGAACCCTGCTCGATTCGGCCGGCGGCAGCAAGCCCAGAGTCGTGCTCGAGTACCGAATCACGCGCGGGCCGGTGACCGGTGTTGTCGTCACAGGCTGGGCCGCTGACGCGCCCTTTGTCGAGCAGTTGCGGATGGCGTGGGCATCGACCTCGTTCGACCAGTTCGCCGCTGATGACATGACCCGCGTAGCCCGCGAGATGTTGATCGACGGCGGCTATGTCCTGCCGGTCGTGCAGACGACGGTCAGCGAAACGAGACCGGGGTTCCTGCTCGCCACGGTCGGCGTGCAGACGGGTCCCAGGGTGGCGAAGAGAGCCGTCACGTTTGAGGGCATGTCGGTCTTCAGCGAACAGGCCTTGCTCGCGCTCGTCGCAACGCCGGGAGCGACCGACAGTGCGTGGCGGAATCCCGCAGCCCTGTGCCTGGCGATTTCTGAGGCCTATGCGGCTGCAGGATATCGCCGCGCGGTCGTGGACACGGGTCCGGTGCGGATCGTCGGCGAGTCTGCGCTGCTGCCAGTCCGGATTGTCGAGGGCCAGGCGACTCGCGCCGGTGCTGTCACAGTGGTGGGCGTGCCTGAACAGCGGATGGTCGCGGCGCGGGACGCTGCAGGGCTTCTCACGGGCGCTGTGCTGCCTTCCGGGGAAGAGCGCGCCGCACGGCTCAGGCTGGAGCGGCACTTCAGGAATCTCGGATTTCGCACCGCAACCGTGGCCGTCGGACTGGGGACGCCCGGGCCGAACGGAGTCGTTGACGTGACGCTCGCCGTCGCGGAAGGGAGCCAGCAAGTCATCAGGTCGGTTCTTGTCGAAGGCGCGCACACGACGCGTCCATCGCTAGTCGAGCAGGCGGTGCAGTTGAAACCGGGAGACCCCGCCGGCCAGGCTGCCATCGCGGCGACCGAGAGGCGTTTGTACCAACTGGGCGTCTTCAGTGCCGCCGCCATTCGCCTCGAACCCGTCGAGGCCACGGCCCGTGAAGCATCGAGCGCGATCGTGCCGGTCAGAGCCGTGGTGTCGGTCGTCGAACCCCGTCGCTTCCAGTTCGTGTACGGCCTCGAGTTCTCGAACGCGTACGGACCGGTGTTCGAGAACTTCCAAAACGCCGTAGGCGTGGCGGCCGACGTGCGTGACCGGAACCTCCTCGGCCGTGGGATGTCGTTGAGTTTCGGCGGCCGCTACGACCCCAACATCAAGAGCGTGCGCACGCTGTTCACTGTGCCGTCCCTCTGGTCCCGGCCCATCCAGACGAATGTGTACGCTGGTTGGCGGGACGAGAAGTACGATGCCGGCGATGGCGGCGTCGTCGAGGAAGTGAGTCAGAGCGCGTCGATCGAGCAGCGCTGGCGCCCGCGTGCATGGCTGGGCATGTCGTGGGGCTATCTGGCATCCGACACCCGGTACTCGGCGCTCGGATCGGAGTCAACCAGCGATTTCCGTTCGGACGGCCTTCTGGCCGCCCTCTACGGTGCCATCGTGCTGGACCACCGGGACAGCGCGCTGGACACGACGAGGGGCTGGTTCCATGCGTCGAGCCTGCAGCAGGGCGCGCATGTTGTCGGCTCCGAGCTCCGCTACACGCGGTACGTCGGCCAGGCGTTCTACTACATGTCCGCCGGACCGCTGGTTTCGGCGACTGCGGTGCGCTTCGGGTCTCTCTGGAGCCTGGAGGGCAACGCCTCGCTCGCTGTGCCGGACCTGCTCTTCAAGACCGGCGGCAGCCAGACCGTCCGCGGTTACCCGCAAGAAGGGCTCGGCGCCGGCGAGATCCAGGGGATTCCCGTCGGTGGCACGCGCCTGCTCGTGCTCAATCAGGAGTTCAGGGTCTCGGTATCGAAGTTGCTGCAGGGCGTGGTCTTTGCCGACGCAGGCAATGCGTTCGGATCGGAGGGCATCGTCTGGCATCACCTGGCGGTCGGACTTGGCTTCGGTGTCCGTATCCGGACGCCGCTGGTCCCGCTGCGCCTCGACTTCGGGTTCCCCGTCCCGCGACGTCCCGGGGACCCCACGTTCCGGTGGTACATCTCGGTGGGACAGATCTTCTAGAGACGGTTTCAGATCCTGCGTACGCGTCCCGTTCTGCGGCTGCGAGAAGGTGGGACGGGACAGGCGCCCTATTTCTTCCAGATGTTGACGGCGGTGACCGCGCCCTTCGCGTTTCTGATTGTCATCTTCAGGGTGTCGCCAACAAATTCGTACTGCCGCGTCCGGCTGGCGACCATCTCGGGAGGAAGTTTCTCGAAATCGCCGTCAGGCTGGCGCAGGTCCAGCAGATGCAGTTCGTGCTTCTGGACGTCGATCGCGGCACGCCCGGCAAAGTTGATCGCGGCGGCCGCATCGGCCCCGAGCGACGGCTCCTCGTAGGAGCCCTTCAAGGTGAAGTTCCCGTAGGCATCGTAGGTGAGCAGCGCCTGGCCCTTGACAGCCCGGGCGGTGCCGTCTGGCGCGACGACCTCAGCTGAGACCAGATGCCACGTGCCCTCAAGTTGTCTGCGGACCGCCTCGAGCGTGCCAGCGCCGGTGCTGACCGGACCCATTTCTACGGGACGCACGCGGGCGCGTTTCGCACACGCGGGCAAGGACACCAGCGCAGTCAGCGTCAGAACAACCGCCACGAGGGCACGAGCATTACTGGGCATGCGACACCTCTTCGAGGACTGATACGCAAATCGGTTTCAGCATAGCAAACGGCGTCAAATCAATCCAGTTCCAGGCGCAGTCGTTCGCGCTTGTCACGCCCTCAATCAGCGCAACTTCAGCGCGCGTTCGAGTTGTTCCTGGATGGTCCCGAGCGTGCCGATGGCCGCCTTGTGCGCCTGGTCGCGGGCGATCTTCCGCTTGGCGCCGACGCCAAAGCCCCCTCGCAACATGTCGCCGCGGGACCTGTTCGCGTAGAGCAGGTACGACAATCCGTTGCCCCCCGTGCCCGCCTCGCGCTCCACGACGGCCGCCACCGCGAGTGAGCCTTCGAGATAGTGGCTTGCGTAGATCTGTTTCTGCGCCACCATGGTCTGTCCAGGCATCTTCGGATCGTCGTAGGTCACCATGTGGACGATACTGATCGTGGGTTTTTGACCCCAGTTCTCCTTCAGCCAGTAGAGCGTGTCCTGCCCCCCGGGGAGCGCCCGGCCGCGCGGAAAGCTCTCGAGGTATGCCTTGAGCGCCGGTGCGTACGACGGAAAATGTGGCGAGTTCGCCAGGATCCCGCGAAACTGCGCGGCCAGGCTCACCGGCTTCGACTGGTCGTCGTACGTCGCGAGTGCGGCATCGCCCTGCGATCGGTAGCCGTTCACATAATCGAGGATGGCCTGTCGGACAAAGGTGTTGGCGCGGTCGGCATAGCCGGCCCGCTGGAACCCGATCGCTGCCCTTGCCGCCTCGATGCCGCGGGCGCCCAGTTTCAAGTCGCAGTCGCCGGGCTTGCACGATTTCAGCGTCTCGATGTCACCGGGCTCGAGAGTGAGACCCGCGACGTCTGCGGGAGCGGGCGGGCTGCTGAACTTCCCGTACTGCAGCGTCACCTTCCCGTCGATGTAGCGGATCATCTCGTTGTAGTACTGCACGACAAAGGCCCGGGACGCCCGAATCCTCACTGCACCGGCGACGGCGATCTCCGCGTCCTGGTCGTTCGAGACGACCTTCGCGATCACTTGGCCGCTCTCGAGCGAATCGATCTCGGCCCTGGTGAATCCCGCGGCAGCGGTCAAGTACGACAGCACCAGCGGTGGTGGCTGCGACGCCGCCATCCCGGCCGTAACCAGCAGTGTCACGGCGACCAGCAGGGTCGCCAGCGGCCGCATGATCATGATGTGGTCTCCAGGGCGTCCGACCTGTCTTCTGTCCACAATCTGCCGTCTTGCCTTCAGACGCTGCTCCTGCCCGCCCATCAGCCCCTGGCAGCGCTTTCATTATCCCACCTGAACAGGAACGTTGCCGCACGTCAACCCTCCTCCGACCTCCGGGGGTCGCAGGATTCTGGTACACTTGCGTGTCCCCTGTTCGAACCGTTTTGTGAGTCAGGACACGCGACCTGGGCCCGTTGGCCCGACGCGTGATATGCCGGAGGCAGTCTGATGAAGAAGTTGGTCACGTTTGTCGGAGTCCTTGCTGTGGCGTCGGCGGCCTTCGCCGGCACGAAGTTCATCACGTCGTACCGGGCGCCCGGCGTTCCGCCGACGACGTTCGCAGGGCAGAAGGTCGCCGCTGTGTTCTTCAGCGAAGACAGCTCGGCGCGGGTGTCGATCGAGGAGATCCTGGCGCGCCAGTTGACGGCAATGGGCGTGACCGGCGTGGCCTCGTACCGGCTGGTGCCGAAGGAAGTGATGAAGGACAAGGATGCCGCTCGCGGCTTCTTCGAGCGCGCTGGCGTCAAGGGTGTCGTGGCCTTGCGGGTGCTGGGGATCGAAGAGCGCCAGCGCTGGGAGCCGTCCATGTGGGTCGGCTCGTACTACTCGACGTATTGGGACTACTGGGGGTACGGTTGGGGCCCGGGCATGGCGTACGGCTCCACCACGGTCTTGTCAGGCTCCCTCGAGAAGGAGACGATCATCTCGATCGAAGCGCTGGTCTTTCGTGTCGAAGGCGGCCAATTGGTGTGGGCAGGCATGAGCGAGACCACCAATCCCACGAAGGCCGAACCCCTGGTCAAGGATCTGGTCGACGGCATCGTCAAGGCCATGAAGGCGCGGGGCCTGATCAACAAGTAGCCGCGCGTGAGGTCAGCGGGCGACCACCGAGCGCGTTCCTACTCGCTGACCTTGCGAACCCGAATCGCCCCCGCCTGGTAGCCGTCCCGCAGGTACTTGTCGGGAATCGCGGTCTTGTTGCCATCGCGCAGCATGGTCGCGTGCGGCGACATGATTTCGACCCCTGCCTCGTAGAACGTGTCCTGGATGTTGCCATGCAGGGCCGAGTAGAGGTTCTGCATCCCGTTCGCGTCGTGCGTGTAGGCATTCACCTCATAGCTCACGTAGAAATCGTCGAGCGCTGTCTGCAGGACAAACGGCCCGGGTTCGCCGACGATGCCGGGCGTGGCCAGCGCGGCGCTGATGAGCAACTCGTGGATCTTCCGCCAGGGGGCATCGTAGCCGATGGTCACCGACGTGTGCAGCATGACCCCCTCACCCTGAGCCATCGTCGAGTAGTTGAGAATCCTGGCGCCCAGCACGAGCGCGTTCGGGATGGCGACCACCACGTTCTTGATGGTACGGACTCTGGTGACGATCAGGGACTTCCCGACCACGTCGCCCGTCGTATCGGCGATCTGCACGCGCTCCCCGGTCTTGAATGCGCCCGTGTACGTCAGGATGATGCCGGCGATCACGTTGGAGATCGCCGAACTCGACGAGATGGTGAGGAAGAAACCGAGCAGGATCGACACACCCTGGAACGCCGGTGCGCTCGAACCCGGAATGTAGGGAAACGCAGCGACCAGCGCGGCGACGACAATGATGAAGCGCGCCAGTTTCTGGGTGGGGTCGGCCCACTCGGCCGGGAAGTCCGACAGGGTGATGTCGCCTCGTCCGACCGCGTCGAAGAAAGCCCTCGCCAGCCGGAGTACGCCGTAGGTGATCCCCACGATCGCGAGCAGGACCAGAAAATCCGGCAGGTAGGCGACCAGGCCGGCCCAGACACCGGTGAACGGTCCCACCAGCCAGGCGAGGATCACGCGGGCGTAGGGGCGCGTCCGGGGCAGCGCGCGCAGCACCAGCCCCAGCCACGCGCTGACGAGAACGACGATCGCGGCGGCATACGCGATCCGGACGAGGGAGGCGAGAAGGACCACGAGCCAATCGACGCCGACCGACTGGAAATTCCTGCCTCGATCCTTTTGAAACCTCTCGTGCCGCTGGTCCATCGCCAGGCGCAGGCGACGCGAGACCCTGACGACGCCCCACCCCAGCAGGCCGAGGAGCAGCGTGAGCCCAGCCGAGATGGCCCAGCCTCTTACCTGCTCGGGATAGCTGATCTCCGCGCGCGTTTGCGTGATCAGCTGCCTCACGGACGCGAGCCCGCGCTCGGCAACCTGCTTGCGCGGCAAGCCCACGGCCTTCGCATCTTCATCTGTCGTGACAGCGATGACGCGATCCCCCACACTCAGCTCACTTGAGGTGGCGAGGTGAACAATCCGTATGTCCTCAGGCGCGATCGAATCATCGCGCACGAGCCAGTCAATCCGCTCGGCGGCGGCCCGTGCCCGTTCCTCCGGACTGTACGGCCCGTACGCGCGGTAGATTCGCCCAACCTCCTGTCCGCGGTATATGACAGGTACGCCCGGAGACGGCGTCTTGTTCTCGGCCGACGGCTCAACTGGCGCGGCCGGCGGCTGGCTCGCGGCCGGCGTTGTTCCAGTGGCCGCGCCGGGCTGGCCCGCCAACGCCGGCGGCATCACGCCCAGCAGGACGACCGACACGACCAACCCCAGGCGACCCCATCGACTCATGACCAAGCCTCCCTCATGACACGCGACGTGACTAATCTACACGAATCCCGACGCGCGCCGCCGCCGCGGGCCTCGATGGCAGCTCCGACATGCAGGAGAATCTACGGATTGGGCCTCTTCGCGCGAGCCTGCTGCCGCTGAGACTCGGCGTACGCGGCGCGCAACTGGCGGATGGCCTCGTCATTCTGGGCGGGCGTCAGCATAAACTGCCGCGAGAAGACGGCCTTCATCGTCCCGCTGGGGTTCTTCACGAATGCGTCGATCGGCACGCTGAACCGCCGCTGGACATCATCGACGGCCGTCGAGAGGTCCGGGCCAATCGGCGTCGGGCTCTTCACGCCGAACACCGACACCGGGTGG
>Ga0315286_10001478_pt1 | contig 21272 bp, 13 predicted proteins | sample YL17G10_0_MG_FD_205038 | JGI IMG/M metagenome (GOLD analysis project Ga0315286, IMG submission 205038) | Sediment microbial communities from Yellowstone Lake, YNP, Wyoming, USA - YL17G10_0 | ecosystem: Environmental > Aquatic > Freshwater > Lake > Sediment | place: USA: Wyoming | collected... | reverse complement strand
ATAGGATCGCCAATATAGGAACACTTTTGAGCAGGAAGCGGGCAGGGCCGGCGGATTGGCCCAGAGGGGGTCAGGGGGCAGGACGACAGAGGGAGAGTAGCCGGTAGCCGGTTGTAAATCCTTGTCTAATAAGACTTTATCTCATACTCGTGATCCACAGACACCCTTGCCCGTGCGAAGGCAGGGGTCTGCACAGATTTCACGGATTCCGGGAAATGAATCTGCGTCAATCGGTAGATTGCCGCGCTACGCTCGCAATGACATGATCTGCGGATGATTTCCGGGACCCCGAACTCGTCTACTTTACCCCAAGCCTCTCTCTCAGGACGTGAAGATTCATCACGTCCTCTCGGTTGTATTCGAGCAGCTTTTGCAGGGCTCCCACGTCGTTGTTGTTGACGTAATCCCACCAGAGCCTCACGGCCATGTAGCCATTCATGGAGGCCAGACGCCTCTCGATGCCGAGGCGGACCTCGACCGCCTTGAGGCCGCCCTTGAGGTCCTTGCGCCAACAGTTGAACATGAGGTCCGTGTGTGCGAACTGCTTGGGCAGGTCAAGACCGAGCCCGTGCTTGAGGAAAGGCAAATCGAATCGCCTTCCGTTGTACGTGTAGATCTCATCCACTCCATCGAGCAGGCCGAGCACGCGGTCGGCGTTGATCTGGCCGCCGAAGAGCTGCCCGAATCGGGACCGATCTTCCCGCACCGCCGCGACGCCCACGACCGTCAAGCCGCAATGGCGCCAACTCAAGCCGGTGGTCTCGATGTCGAGGTATCCATAGCATTTCACTTGGCGGCCGCTCTCCTTAGCGGCGTTCTCCTCGGTGGGCGGACAGAATGCCCGCATGCTCATCGCAGAACTCCTTTCTGTCACAGTCCGGACAATGGGAACCCCGCCAGATTCCATCGAACTGCTCCATAATCTCGGCGATCATCGCCGGATCGGTGGTGATGATGCCGGATTCGAAGTTGCGCCGACGCGTGCTCTTGGCTCCGATGCCGGCACCGGTGAGATTGGCGCTGCCGCTGTAGGCGAATTCTCCGTCGACCACGGCGCACTTGAGGTGGACGCGGGGGCAGAGCATCCGTTCCAGCCCTTTTGCGAGGTCCCGATACCGGTCGAAATCCCTGCGAAACGCCGGACCAGGCTCTTTTGCGTGGAGCAGGCGGATCTCCACGTTCTTCCGCGCCAGGTCCGACAAGATCTCCAGAAAGGGGACCATCTTGCCCCGCTTGTGGACGTGCAGGTCCTTGAGGTCGGCCGTGGCCAGCCAGAGCAATCGCTTCGCCTTGGGAATGGCCCCGCAGATGACCTGCTCGTAGATCTCTCTATCCGTGACAAACTTCAACATGGGCCCGGCACCCCCAAGACATCACATTCGAGGATACAATGTAGCGGCCGCCACGGCGGTTTTCAACAAGAACGCCCTCAATCTGAGCGTATCCGGCTCATATCGCCAATTTCTTTGGCTCGGCGATTTGGATTTTGACCGGGCTGTGCTACATTCTATTTAGCAGCCGTCTTGTTCGCAGGGCAGATGCCAATAATATCCGTAGAACAGACAACGAGGCGGCGGCTGGAAAAGGGGGGGCCTTGTATGACAACCCAAAATCTGTCGGAACACGTTCTTCTCATCACCTTGCCTGCACAGCCGCAATTGAGCAGCGAGCTCGAGGTGGTGGCGAAATCGACCCATCCGGGATCGGATCGCGACGTGATCGTGGATTTCTCGCTCGCGGAAATCCTGCCATCGGCGACCATCTGCAACCTGATCGTTCTGGAGCGGGTGCTCAGCGCCGCGGGCCGCCAGCTTGTCCTGTGTTCCGTCTCGCCCGACGTCAAGGCGATCTTCCGGCGGGTGGGCCTCCACAGGCTGTTCCGATTCACCGATGACGAGCTGGCCGCCGTGCAATCGCTGGACCGCAACGAGTCCACCTATCCGTAGGCGTGGGCTACAGCCATTCGTCGATCAGATCGTCAGCGTGGTCGGGCAGGACGCCCGCCAGCCAGGCCAGGTCGACGATGGTGAATCGCTTGCGGATCTCGTGCATGTGCAGGATGGCCGATTTGACTCGCTCACGGGAGCAGCCGATATCGGCCATGCCCACGGCGGCGCCGGCGCGCTGGAGCCAGGTGCGAATCGTCTCGGGGCTCTTCACCTCGACGGCCAGTTTTGTCCTGAGCTGGTCCCACGCATCGTGCCCCGCGATCTTCTTTCGGATCGGCTCCAGCCGCGCCTTCTTCGATCCGTACTGCTCGGCCACGGCGGCGACCACCGGCGGCGCGGACCAAAATCGCTCGTCAACGGAGGGCGGCAAAGGCCGGAGAATGGGATTGTCGAGGGCCAGCACCCTCTGGAACAGAGCGGCCGAAAGAAGCGTGCCGATGCCGACCTGCCGGCCGTGCAGATCGTGGCTCTCGCCCCGCAGCTCGGCCATCATGTCGAGGGTGTGGCTGAACAGGTGCTCGCCGCCGCTGGCCGGCACACTCGTCCCGACCAGCGTCATGGCCATGCCGGTCCAGAAGAGAGCCTCAAAGAGGCCCCCTACCGCCTCGCGGCGGCCATCTCTGATATCCTCCGGGTGATCGAGGTACAGAGGCTCCAGGCGCGCGACAATGCCGGCGCAAAACTTGCAGTAGTACTCGCCGGACAAGAAGTGATTCATCACCCAGTCGGCGGTGCTCTGGTGCTTGGCGATGGTGTCTCCGAAGCCTGCGGCGGTCATCTCATGGGGCGCCTGCTCGATGATGCGAGGCTCCGCGATCACGGCCAACGGCGCCCTCGCCTCGAGGAGCATCTTGACGCCGCCCACCGTGGGCGCCACATTGGCCGACGAATAACCGTTCATGGAGGCCGCCGTCGCCACGGCGAGATAGGGTATCCCCAACTGGAAGGCGGCCCACTTGGATAGATCGTTGACCACGCCGCTCCCGACGGCCACCACGAGATCGGGCTCCACGCCGCCCAACTGCCCGACCAGAGATCGAAGCGTCACGTCATCACACACGGGGCCACCATTTCGCCTGTCCGGAACGAGCACCCGGGCCACGTTGCCCACTGCTTTCTTCAGCACCTCCGCCACCTGCCGCCCGCAGATGTCCCAGGTGCGTATATCTGCCACAACGACCGTATGACATGAATCGCCGCAGCTCTGCCGGACAATCTCCGGCAGCAAGTCCACTGCGCCAGGCTCGTACACGAACCTCCGAACCGGCACGTCGTGTACTCGGCCGCAATCACACGCAAAACTCGTCCCCAACAGCTCCGATAGTTCCATGTGACCAACCCAATAAGCACTCTGATGGTTGTCTGTCCGATCAGTGTAGAGAGACTGTGTCCGTCGGTCAATCGGCACGGTTGCCCTTGTCATCAGGGCGACTATAATTGGGCGTACTGAACACTCATTGATTTGAGGCCGATGATGAGCATGAAGAGAAGAGACCTATTGAAGTCCGCCGGTCTGGGCGCGGCGTCACTCGTGCTGGGCGTGCGCAAGGCACGAGCTGCAGCGGTCCGCAAGAGACCCAACGTGATTTATGTCTTTGCCGACCAATGGCGGGCCGAGGCCGTGGGGTACGCCGGCAACAAGGACGTGCGGACGCCCCATCTGGACCGCCTGGCCGGCGAGAGCGTGAATTTCGAGAACGCCGTATCGTGCTGTCCCGTGTGCAGTCCATACCGCGCGAGCCTGCTGACAGGCCAGTATCCGCTGGCTCACGGCGTGTTCCTGAATGATGTGCCGCTCCGAAGCGAAGCCGTCTCCATCGCCGAGATATACCAAGGCGCCGGCTACAAAACCGCCTACATCGGCAAATGGCACTTGGACGGGAACCAGAGAAGCGCGTTCATCCCGCGCGAGCGGCGCCAGGGATTCGAGTTCTGGAAGGTCCTGGGTTGCACCCATGCGTACAACAACTCTCTCTACTTTGGCGACGAGAACGTCCGGCAGAAATGGGACGGGTATGATGCCGTCGCCCAGACGCGCGAAGCGCAGCAATACATCCGCGAACACGGAGATGGCCCGCCGTTTCTTCTCGTCCTTTCCTGGGGGCCTCCGCATGACCCGTACGGGACCGCACCGGAGAAGTACCGGGACCTTTTCAGGCCTGAAAGCCTCACGCTGAGACCGAATGTACCCGAGGCCGAACATCAGAAGGCCCGTCAGGCTCTGGCCGGCTACTATGCCCACATTGCCGCTCTTGATGATTGCGTCGGCAACCTTCTCCGAACGGTGCGCGAAGCTGGCATTGAGAAGGACACCATTTTCGTCTTCACCTCGGACCACGGGGACATGCTTTTCTCACACGGCGGCCAGAACAAGCAACAACCGTGGGATGAATCGATTCGGGTGCCGTTTCTGCTCCGTTACCCCGCCCTGCTCGGCACGACAGGTAGAACCATCGATCTGCCGATCAACACGCCGGACATCATGCCGACGTTGCTCGGCCTGAGCAGAATTGCCGTCCCCGGCACCGTCGAAGGCACCGACTTCTCCCGCAGTCTGATGGGAGAATTGCCAGTCCCGGAGTACGCCGCACTGATCGCGTGCCCATCACCGTTCGGTCAGTGGACGAGGGCCAGAGGCGGCCGGGAGTACCGGGGCGTAAGGACCCGCCGGTACACGTACGTTCGCGACCTGAAGGGCCCCTGGCTGCTCTACGACAATGCGCAAGACCCGTATCAGCTCAGCAATTTGTGCGACCAGCCGGAGCATGCGGCCCTGCGGGCGAACCTCGATATGCTCCTGACGAGGAAACTCAAGGAAACGAGCGATGAGTTCCTCCCCGGCGCGGACTACATCAAGAAGTGGGGCTACGAGGTAGACGAGTCCGGCACTGTCCGATACACGAACTGACCAGCCCTTCGACCGATAGCGATTGAGGGTGGCATCGTCAAGCGCAGCTTGGCGATGGTGACTTTGCCCTGCGGAAGACCATCGCCAAGCCCTGCGGACTTGACGATGCCACCCAGAGAATACGCGACTGCGTTCAGGCCAACTGGCCGTCCTGCAGGTCGATGGTGCGCGTGGCGAATTCCTTTGCGGCGGGACCGTGCGTCGCCACGATGACCGTGCCGCCGTCTCTCTGAAAACTCTGCAGATGTTCGAGGACACAACGGGCGTTCTCCAGGTCAAGATTGCCCGTGGGTTCGTCGGCCAGGATCAGCTTCGGCTGGTTCAGCAGGGCCCTGGCAATCGCGGTTCGCTGCTTCTCGCCGGCACTCAGCTCCGACGGCCTGTGCCCGATGCGATGCTGCAGACCAAGCCGCTGGAGAAGCTCTTCCGCACGGGTCTTTCCGTCTCTTCCGTGGACGGCCCCAGCCGCCAGAAGAACGTTCTCGACGACGTTCAGATACGGCACGAGGTGGAACATCTGAAACACGAAACCGATGTTTTTAGCCCGGAATTTGGCGCGGGCCGGACCGGTCATCTCGTAGATGTCGCGGCCGTTGAATCGCACCGTTCCCCGGCTCGGGCGCAGCATGGCGGCGACCATCATCAGGAGCGTCGTCTTGCCGCTGCCGCTGGGCCCGCAGACCGCGACGAACTCGCCCTTGTCGATTCGCAGGCTCACGCCGTCGAGGGCCTTCACCTCCCCCGCTCGCGTCCGGTACGTTTTGGTCAGGTCCCGGAGGATCAGCATGTCTATTCCTCCCTCAAGGTCGTGGCGGGATCGTAGGTGATGGCGATCACGGTCGGGATGAAACTGGCGACCATGGCGAACAAAGGCGCCAGGATGGAGGCGCGGACGAACAGGGAGAGCTCCGGCCGCAGCATCGTTTTGGCCGTGATCTCGAAGACGCCGGGGCCGAACTGCAGGCCCAATTCCGTGCCCAGCAGGAAGCCGGCGGCTGCGCCGAACAAGCCGACCAGCATGGCCTTGCCAAGGAACAGGAGCATCACCTTGCCGGTGTCATACCCCAGGGCCCGCAGCAGGCCGATCTCCGGCCGGCGGTCCCGCACGTTCATGACGGCCAGCACGCCGATCCACACGCCGCAGGCGATGATAACGAACGGCAGCATCACGGCAAAAATGTTGCGGATCATCTGCCTTTGCTTGGCCCGCGCGTTCGCCAGCGACTTGACCTGGAAGACCTGTGCCTCCGGCAGAATCGAGCCAATTTCCTTCCGCAGGGCCGCCACCGGATCGCCCTTCTCGAAGCACAGGCAATCGACGGCCTTGATCGCCGTGATCTGTCCCGGCAGGCCCAGGATCTCCTGAGCGTCCTGCAGGCGGCATTGGATTCGCATGTCGTCCAAGCCGCCGGACTCCGCCAGGCATCGCTCGACTTTCAGCTTCTTGCCGTTCACGTCGATGGTGTCGCCCTTCTGGACCTGGAATTCCTGGGCGATGCGATGTCCGACGTAGGCCGTCCCCGGCTCGACGCTGAAGGTCATTGCCTGTTTCTGCTGTCCCGGCGGACACACCTCCGGGGCCAGGCCCGTCAGGACAACGTCCATGCCGCGCCACTTCGTCTTGCCCTCCAGCGTCGCCAAAAGGTGATTGTAGGAGATGCTGTTCTGAGAGGCGAGCTTCGTCAGATACGCCTCCGGCATCGTTTTGTCGGGAATCCCGATCATCAGGAAGCCGCCGATGTCCGCGTCCTTGGCGATGACGTGAAGATTGTAACCCATGGACAGCATCAGGCGGGCGGTCTCCCGCTCCGACGCCTTCGACGCGGTGAAGAACGCCACGAGGAACGCCACCGCCGTCGTCACGGCCAGCACCGCCAGCAGGAAGTTGACCTTCCGGTGCCAGACTTCTTTGAAGATCATTCGGATGATGGGCATATCACTCCAAAGCAGTTTCCGGGATATAGGCAAGCGACGTCTGCAACGAGAATCCGCAGGTGCAGCCCGAGCTCGCCTCCGGGATAAGAACGAGCCCCCCGGCAGGGATCATGTTGATCCAGCAGCCAGGCCGTGACACCGTATTGAAGCGCACCGGCCCGCCCTGCGGCCCGAGGTCGTACATCCACGGATTGCCGCCCCGCCAGAAGAGGCACTGCGCCGACGCGGAGACGCCGCCGCAGCCGTGCCCCCGCCGGTCGAATTTCCAGTCCGCGACTTTCTCTCCGCTGCGGAGGATGTAGGCATAGGGCCAGGCGTAGACCACGTCGCCCACGATTGTCGGTTGGCGGTTGTACTCGCCATGCGCGCCGTCTATGGGCAACTCGGTGTCGTGGCCGGCGTGCCAAAGTTCCGCCGCCGTCTCGGCGTCGTAGGCATCGTAGTAGTAGTGGACCAGCTTATTCTCGAGACGAGAGCCGCTCAGCAACACAACGCCCCGTGCAAAGTTGAGACAAACCGGCTCTTCGAAGTGGCCGACATCGATCTTCTTCTTGAAGACGGTCCGGCCGGTACTTTGATCCAAGCCAACCAGGTACTGGCCGCCGCCGGCAAAGAGAGCCTTGACCGGCGTGCGGCCGGTTTTGTCGGCCAGGGCCTCGGGACCGTGCGTCTCCACAAAGAAGACCTTCGATGCGCCGGCGACGATCGTTGCATTGAGTATGACGCCGTCTCGATAGGTCCACAGGAGCGAATCGTCGCGTTTGTCCTTGGCGAACAGATAGTCGCTCGTCACAAGCTTCATGTCGCGATACCAGAGCTCCTCATCCGCCGCCCGGCTGGTTTCGGTATACGAGGCTTCCTTCTTGCGGCCCGATCCAAAGAGGATCGATTCTTCATAGGCAACGTAACCCCACTCGTGCGGCTCATCGCTGACGGGCTGCGGCATGGTGAAGGCCGTCTTGAGCCGGCCGGTTTGGACATCATACGCGAGGCATTTGTCCTCGGCGGCAAGGTAGAGAGCGCGATCATCGACGGCCATGCTTCCGGCGTCGAGGAACACCCCCAACCGGCGGGAATTCGGCACATCGGTCCGCCAGAGAATCGTGCCGTTGTAGGCATCGACCGCGAAAACAACGCGGTCGCCCGGCACGAACAGCCTGCCATCCTTGAACAAAGGTGAGACATTTCGATGGTGCCGGTCGATCATCTCGCGCGGCCCCGGCTCACCGAACCACTGGACGGTGGGCCGGCCCTGGATGAGCTGGTCGCCGCTGCACGCGCTATTGCCCGGCTCGGCGTACTGATGGGTCCATTCCCCCGATCCATCGAGAGCGCCCTTCCGCAGACTGCCCCACGTCAGTCCGGCCCGGGCGGCAACCTGCCACTCGGAAGAAAGCGCCTGTCCCCACTTCTTCATCCGGCTTTCGGCATCCACGCCCGTCGGCGCCCCAAGGATCAGCACCCCTCCGCACGGACGCAGAACACGCATGATCTCGCGCTGGTTGTCAGGGCACGGTTCGCCCCGCAACATGCCATCCGAGACCACGACGTTTGCGAAGCGGCTCGTGTAGGGGAGTCTGTCACCCGTGAGATGATGGACCGCGACCCGGCCATAGAGTCCGGCCGAATCGAGAAGCCGGCGCGCTTTGTCCGCCTTACCGGCATCCGATTCGACGGCGACGACCTTGAGATCGCTGCGTCGGGCCAATTCGCAGGCGAGCCGGCCTTCGCCGCTGTCGAGAACAAGGCAATAGCCTTTCGTGGATGGCATCTGTTGGACGATGTAGTCCGCCGCCGCCTCATACGGCTTTGTAAGCTCGTCTTGCGGGTATGGATCGGTGCGGGCCCCCTCGGCGATCATCTTCGGCTCGCCGTCCACGGAATGGCGGAAGCAATGGATATGTCCCGTGTCCGTGCTGACGCAGAGCGCCTCACGGGCCACGGACAACCCAAACGCCCTTCCCTCGACCCGGCCCGTCCAGACGACACCGCCTTTTTCGCAGTCCACCGCCGCGACCTCACTGTCGCCGCCCAGAAACAGGGTCTCGCCGGCCAGGATCATGGAATAGGGGTGGGCACATCCTGCGGTCCAGAGGTAGCACGCTTTCATCTGGGCATCCAGCCGGGAGATTTGGACGCCCAGGTCCTCTATCTGGCGTTGTGTTTCTGCGGCTTCCGGCTGCTCCTTCTGCATCTTCTTCAAAGACTTTTGCAGGTCGTCGCGTTTTCGCTGCAACGGCACGCGCTGCCGCGAAAGCCCAAGGTATCGCCCTCGATCGAAGGCCGCCAATTGCCGTTCCGATTGCATGTACGCCACGGACCCGGAAACGACCATTCGCAAGCCGCCAAACGTCGCGACGGAGTCCTTCGTCTGCACGTCCCCGGCCTGAAGCTCTTTCGGGCCCCGGCCCGGCCCGGTCACGAGGACATCTTCCATCAGCACGGCGTAGGCGCCGCCCGCACTGGCGATCTGGCCCTCCAGGTTGCCCTGCTCGCGCGAGAAGATCGCGGGATTCGTCCGTCCCGTCGGGACGTATAGTCGCTTCGCCGAAGCGAGCATGTACCCCTGCGGCGAGATTTCGATTCGCTGTCGGTATTTCAGCTCGCCCGTCCGGGCGTCTAATGCGGCCAGGTACGTCCCCTGCTCCGGAAACAGGCCGGCCGTGCAGTAGACTGTCCCATCCTCGACGGCCAGACCGGTCCTGATCGGCCATAGCGAGATCATCCGTCCGTTGCCGGGAATCATCCGCTCGTCCGGTGCGATCCGCCGCTTCCAGAGCAGCGAGCCATCGTTGGCGGACAGACAGTACACACAGCCGTCATCCGAGCCCAAGTAGAGCCGCCCATCCGAGAAGACCGGTGCGAAGCGCACGGGCGCCTCCGCAAGAAACGTCCAGCGGACTGCGCCACTTCCGGCATCCAGTGCGTAGACCTTGTTCTGAGAGGACGAGCCGAAGTAGATACTGCCGGCCGCGGCAATCGTGTGGAAGGCGTAGTCGTAAGTCTCAATGGCCCTGAGGTTGAAGTGCCTATGGAAGAAATCCTGTTTCGCAGGCTCCGGCCAGGCCGGCGAGGGCGGATGAAGGGCCTTGAACGTCCACGCCGGCTTCAGGGGCAACTCCAGCCGGGACTCGGTCACGCCGCTCCGGTAACTGTCGTGCATATACGTGGGCCAATCCTGGCCGCCCGTCACGCCTATGCGCACAGTCAGCAGGCACAAAGCCGGCAGTAGGAACCGCATCATGACTTTCTCGCTCTCAAGACAATCACCAGAGAGGCCACGCCAACAAGCGCCGCCATTCCTCCGAGAGAGACTGCCAGAACCTGCCCAACAACTGCGGGTTGGGGCTCCCGGTCGGCGCCGGGAGCGACAGGACTGGAGGTTGGCGGTTCTTGCGATTGGGGACTGGAGACGGTGGATTCGAGCTTCTGCCCTCCGTCCTCTGTCTTTTGTCCTTTGTCCTCTGCGTTGTCGCTGCCCACCTCGATCTCACGATATTCGAGAGGCATGCCGGGATGGTCGAACCCGCCCATGCCACGGCGGACGATGGAGACCATCTCCATCTTGATCATGGGGTTCTCCGGATCGAAACCCAGGCTCTCCACCGCTTTCTGCTGGAGGGGCTCGTCCCAGCGGGCCGGCAGCATCGTCCCCTGTAGCCACCGATGGTCGAGGCCGCATTCGCAGTCCCCGCCGATGATCGAGAGGAGCTGCATCAGGTTGTCGGCGGTGAGCATCTCGCCCGCGAACAGCGGCCCGATCCAGCGGCCCCTGCCATAGAAGACCGCCGCATGAGGCCGATTGACGTCCTCGGGCTTGAGGCGAAGCGTCCAGAGCAGCACCTGCTCGCGAGCCAGGGATTTCTGGTCCAGCACAACGATCTCGGGCGGTTTCTTGATGGGTTTCGGCAGAGACTCCAGTTGATCTCCGATCTGGCTGATCGCGGCCGAAACGGCCTCTTTGGCGGCCACATTGGCCCGTTGCTCGGGTCCCTCGATCAGGAGCACGACGCCATAGGCATCCGCGGATTTCTCCAGGATCAGCCGCCGGATCGGAGAGACCAGGACGCCCTCAAGAGCCGCGTGGACCGCCTCTGCAACCGCGGTCGCCTTCTCAGGCAGAGATAGAGGCATCGACTGGCCGTCCGGCGAAACGAGGACAGCGGCCGGATAATGGCTTATGCCGTGAGTCCTGGCGAACTCCATAGCCGGGTGATTCGCGTCTGCACCCGCTGTGACCGGCTCGAACCGAATGTTCGTGTCCGTCAATGCGATATCCATCGCGTCTTTCAGACCGGAGACCCCGTCGGCGGAGGTACTCCCGGGGAGATACACGCAGAGCCGATACGGCTCGATGCCCACGTCGATGAAACCGACCTCGCGGACGTTATATTGGCAGCCGCACGCCGAATAGGTTTGGAACGCCAGGCAACAGGAGGCCAGCGCAGCAAGCCACTTTGATGTTCTCACGCTACAACGCTCCTTTTGACGAGCCAAAGCAAAGGACCTTTCCGTCTGTCAGGGTGACAACCGCCCTGCCGGCCCCATCCACCGCCAGGCCCCAGGGAGCAGGCGGCTTCGGCAATGACTGTTTCCATAGGATCGTGCCATCGGTCATGTTTAGGGCGACCAACTCCTTCTCGGCAGCCAGCACGACCGCGTTCCGGCAGACCGCCATCGCGTGGGCTTTCTGGAACTGGGCGGACCACGCCGGCTTGGTCGAGGGGGCGATCTGGCCCCAATTGACCTGGAACCGGTTGCCCGGATTCGCCATCTTGCGGGCGAACGCCTTTTGGTCGAAGTCCCGGAATCCCATCACTCTGCTGGCGGACACATCGGACGCCCACGCGACCGATACATCGCCAGTCGAGGCCATGAAAACCCGATTGAATACGGTGCCGTCATAGACCTCGTAGGCCGGATGGCCATAGAACGGCTTGCCGCAGGCGACAACCTGATCGCCGAGCACGGACAGCTCCCAGCCGCGAGGGGCACGCGAGCTGCACTCGGCCAACTGGGCGCCATCATTGAGGCACTTGCCCGTAGCAGCGTCGTAGACCGCCGGGGAGACCGAGGTCCCGCCGGGCAGGTAGAGCTTGCCATTGTGCAGCAACAGATGGCCCTGGACGCTCACGCCGGTGCGGGCGTCCTTGTCGAGATGGCCCGAGGTGCTGTTGTGCCATTTGACCTGGCCCGTCCGCGCGTCCAGTGCGTAGACATATGTCCCGTCGTAGTTGGCAATCCCGGCGGCGAAGTAGGCCGTACCGTCATCCACGAGGACGCCGCTGGCCACCGGCCAGGTTGACATCAGCGTGCCATACACGGGGATGACACGTTCCGCCGGCGCCGCCCGGAATCGCCACAGCAGGCGGCCCGTTGCCGCCTCATAGGTATACACCCACCCATCGCCCGAACCGACGAAGGCACGCCCCTCCCAGACCGTCGGCGGCATGCGAATGGCCCCGCCCGTGCATGCCTTCCAGCGGATGTTGCCCGTTGCCGCGTCGATGGCTCGTACGATGCCGTCCGCTCCGCCGACAAACACCAGCCCGCCGGCCGCCACCGGCGAAGACATGCTGGGCAGCCCCGGAGCTGTGGATGCCTTGGGATCGAACTGCCACAGCATCTGCGACTTCCCCGCAACATTCGCAGCCGTTGCGGCACTGCAGGCGCTGTCCGCCCGGAAGGTGGGCCAGTCACCGGATCGTGTAGGCAGATCAGCGACGCTGGTTCCCGCGTCGCCGGACTTTTCGAGGCGGTCGGTTTGGGTGACCTCGGGAGTGAAATCGAAACCGCCGGCGGGGCCGAGACACGTGGTCCCGTAGAGCGTCAACTGGCAGTCGCACACCGAGGGCCACCAGTACAGGAGGCCATTGGCAATCGTGACCCCCTCCTGGCAGACCGGCCGCATCGGAGAAATCCACTGCGGACGCAGCGTCGCCATGTCCAGCCGGACGGAGCCGTCCTCTGCTCGGAAGAAGATCGCATCGGCGGAACCCGTCGGCCGAGTGCATGCACGGCGGGGTTTCGCGATTTCCGCCAGCACCTTCCCGGTGAGCGGCTCGAACTTGAAACTCCCATGCTTGTCGATCTGGCCGCTGATCCCGTACAGCCCGTCGTCGCGCAGGACAAGCTGGAAGTTGCTGTAGGTGTTCTCCCATAGGATGCTTCCATCTTCGGCGGAGACAGCCAGCAGTTCCCCGATGGGCGGCCCGGCGAAATACAGGGCCTTGTCGCTGCACTTGAGGTAGCACGTCGTCCGCCAGTTCGTCCGCCAGTCCTGTCGATTCTGGTATTCGCCAATGGAGGCAAAGAGCTTCGGCGCGTTCTCGGGGGTCTTTCGCCAAATCTCGCTGCCGGTCTTGGCATCGAGGCACGTGAGGTAGCCGCCGAAGCGGAAGAAGTAGATCCGGCCGTTCTTCATGCAGATAGCCCGGCCGTCAATCGGGTCCTGCTCGCGATGGCTCCAGAGCACCTTCTTCGTCTCGGGGTCGATGGCCAGGACGTTGCGGCCGAAGCCCCAGGGATTGGCCGGCTGGTTCCACCCCTCGGAGATCGGCGCCCACGGCCAGCCGTGCTTGTCGAGCTTCCATCGCTTTGTCGAGTCCCTCTGCTCCTGCTCGCCCATCATGGCATAGAGAACGCCATTTTCCAGGGCCATCCACTTCCAGAACGTGCCACCGGCGGCATCAAGCGGCGGGACGATCTCCTCCAGCAGCTTGCCGGTGGCCGTGTCGATGACCTTGCACGACTTGTCATCTCCGACGTACAGTTTCGCCGGGGTCGCGATCATCGTGTTGCGGTGAATCATGACGCCCTCGGTCAAGTCCCGCTGCCACAGGATCGAGCCGTTGTAGCCGTTGAAAGCGACGAGCTTGTTGAGGTACGGCTCCTCCCGCTCCTTGAACGCGACGTGCCCGAAGGCCTTGAACATGCGCCCGGCGGACGCGACGCCCACCTGGGGCAATGGCGCATAACGCGGCTCGGCGAGAAACTGCGTCAGATAGGGAGCCAGGATCACCTTGTCATTCGATTGCGGATTGTTGTCCGGCCCGTGATAAGGATGGGTCCAATCGTCCACGCCCAGGGGAAAAGGCTTCGTGACCGTTCGATCGGGAAAGACGGCCTTGCCCGCCGGGCGTAGGACCCGCAGGATCTCGGCATCCGGGAACTCCCGGCCGGCGCCCAGCACGATCACAACATCGGCTACGCTGTCCGCCAGATGCAGCTTCTGGCCGCCTTGGCCCACGAAAATCCGGCTTCCGTAGTAACCCGCTTCTTCGATCTTGCGGCAGGCCGACTCGAAGTCCTTCGTCTGCGGCAGTTGCACATAGATCACGAGCTCGCTGCCTTTTGCCAGGTCGAGAGCCAGATTACCGGCCGCCTCGCCCAAGACGGCACAAATCCCCTGTCTGGCCCCCACCGTATCCACGACTTCGGGTGGCGATATGGTGCGGGAGAAGACAAATGCGGGCGTCACGAGGATAACGAAGGCATTGAACAATCCGATGACCATAGCACGACCCATAGACTCCCCTTTCAAAGCCCTTTCGAACAGGCATCAGGATATCCTAACTTCGCGGCACCCGACATGTCAAAGGACTTGTGGCTCACCCAGTCAAAGGGCATAGGTCAATGCGAGGACCCAAGGGCCCCGCTGCGGCAGGGCAAACGCAAAGTCGCAAGACATGGCGGGGTGGCAGCGTCAAGCGGAGTCTTCGGAGCTTGGCGATGGCGGATTTCCCGTGCGAAGGACCATCGCCAAGGCCTTCGGCCTTGACGCTGCCACCCGGTTGACGCTTTGCATGTATCCATTTTCGGGGCTTTGCGATTGCCCTGCCCGCTGCGGTCTTTGGGCTTGACCGGGCGATTCCCGTCTGTTAGGGTGCTCGGACTGTCACGGATGCAGGGCCCTTTGGGTCGCTCTGCGAAGCCGCCGAAGATCGCTGGGTGCGTCTGACCCGAGAGGCGGCCCCAAACATAGAGGTATCAGTCGGAGAAACACGCCGCAATGAAGTCCTTCGTGCAGATGCTCAGGTATATCTGGCCGCAGTGGCCTCGGATCATCGTCGTCGTGCTCAGCGCCATGGCCATTGCCGCGATGCTCTCGCTGAGCTTCGTGACGATCATCCCGCTGCTCAAGGTCATGATCGGAACGGAAGGCCTTCACGGCTGGGTGGACCGGAAGGCCTCGGAATACTACTATGGACTGGAATTCTACGTCCCCGCCACGCTGGAACTGACGGACGGGCCGGGGCTGTCGCTGCGCACGCATCTGCAGGTGACCAAGGTTGCGAAAGGCAGCTTGGCCGAAGAAGCCGGCATTCGTCGCCTGGATCACATCGCCGACGTCGGCGACCTCCGGCTCCGGGACCCGAACGTCCCCTACATGCGGCTGCTGGAGGAATTGGCGGTCATCCGGCAGGATATGGTGAAGATCGTGCTGAAACGACCGGAGGGTGACGCCTTCCAATCTGTGACCGCGGAGATGCGGACCCCCAACAGCCAGGAGTACATCAGAACTCTCGAGGGGAAATGGTTCAAACGCCTCCAATGGCAGGTGGGGGTAGCCTCCGCCCGAGGCGCGGAGCGGCTCGTCTCGCTGCTGCCCCGTGAGCAGACGGCCGAGAACAAGGTCAGAGCGATACTGCTCATCGTGCTCGCGATCGGCGTGACTACCATCATTCGATGTATCGCCAAGTACTTCCAGGACTACCTCGGCCAGAAGATCGTGGAGGTCGGGGTCAACCATCTGCGGGAGGATGTTTTCGAGCATCTGACGCGGATGCCCATCGGCGTCTTCTCGAATGAGAAGCCGAGCGATCTGATCAGCCGAATCGTGCGTGACACTGTCATCATGGGCGGGGCCCTACGCGTGCTCTTGGGCAAGGCGCTTCGCGAGCCCATGAACGCCCTCGCCATGCTGGCCGTGGCCCTCTACATCAACTCGCAGTTGACGCTCGTCTTTCTCGGCGGCGCTCCTGTGGTTCTCGTGCTTTTCGGGACCTTCGGCTCGAACATGAGAAAGGCCACCCGGCGCTCCTTGGTCGCCAGCTCGCAGATGCTGGGCAAGCTGCAGGAGGCGGTGGCCGGATTACGCATCATCAAGGTCTACAACCAGGAGAAGCACGAGCAGAAGCTGTTCCAGAACATCAACGACCAATTGCTCCGGCAACTGCTCCAGATGTCGAAGGTGGACGCGGCCACGCAGCCCGTGCTCGAAGTGCTTGGGATGCTCGCCGGCTGCGCGGCGTTGGTGATCGGGATGAACTGGGTGGCGCGCGACCGCCTGGACGGCGCGGAATTCCTGCTCTTGCTGGCGCTTCTCGGTGCGGCCGCCGAGTCCGTGCGGAAGACCAGCGACATCTGGACCAAGATTCAGCAATCCAATGCCGCGGCGGAACGGGTCTTCGCGATTCTGGAGCAGCCGGTCGAGGTGGAGAAACCGGACGCCGGGGTCCTGCCGCCCGTCCGAGAGAGCATCGCATTCCAGGATGTAACGTTCTCGTATCGCGGCGCCGAGCGTCCGGCGCTCGACGGCGTCAACCTGGTTGTCACCGCCGGCCACAACGTCGCCATCGTAGGCCCCAACGGCTCGGGCAAAACAACCCTGGCCAGTCTGCTCCCGCGGTTTTACGATCCCGACGCCGGTCGCATCCTGATCGACGGGCGCGATATCCGCGACGTGACCCTGCGAAGCCTGCGCGGCCAGATCGGCATGGTGACCCAGCAAGTCATCAGTTTCAACGTGACGATTGCCGCCAACATCGGGTACGGCCGTCAGGGGGCCACGCCAGACGAGATCGTCGCCGCCGCCAAGCGGGCCTACGCACACGAGTTCATCAGCCGGTTGCCCAAAGGCTACGAGACGATGATCGGGGAACAGGGGGTCGGACTCAGCGGCGGTCAGCTCCAGAGAATCGTCATCGCCCGCGCGATCCTGAAGAACCCGGCGATCCTCATCTTTGACGAAGCAACCAGCCAGATCGACGCCGAAAGCGAGGCCAAGATCCACGAGGCCATTGAGGAGATCATGCGGGAGCGCACGACGTTCATCATCGCGCACCGCTTCAGCACCGTCATCGCGGCGGACGTGATCGTCGTGATGAACGAGGGGCGGATCATCGCCCAGGGCCAGCATGAGGAGCTGATGCAGACCTGCCCCGTGTACCAGGGGCTCTATGAGACACAACTGATCAGAGCCTGAGACTTCAAACCGGGGTTTTGCAGAATGGACATTCGAAGGACCGACCATTGAATCCGGCACACGTCATACAGATCGCGTCGGAACTGGCCCTGAAACCCCGGCAGGTGGAGGCGGCGGCCGAGCTGCTCGAGGGCGGGGCCACGGTCCCGTTCATTGCACGATACCGCAAGGAAGCCACAGGCACCTTGGACGAGGTCGCCATTACGGCCATTCGCACGAGGCTCACCCAGCTTGCGGAACTGGACGCCCGGCGGGAATCGATCCTCAACTCCCTCCAGGAGCGCGGCCTGCTCACGGATGAACTGAAGGCCCAAATCCAGCAGGCACAGACCATGACCGTGTTGGAAGACCTCTACCTGCCGTATCGGCCGAAACGGCGTACGCGGGCCACGATGGCTCGTGAGAAGGGTCTGGAGCCCCTGGCCAAGCTCATCCTCGCACAGGACCCCGCCACCGATCCTCTTGCGGAGGCGAACGCCTTCGTAGATCAAAGTAAAGGCGTCGAATCGGTCGAGGCCGCTCTGGCCGGCGCGAAAGACATCATCGCCGAATGGGTCAACGAGGACCAGACGGCCAGGACCCGCGTTCGCGAGCTATTCCACAAGGACGGCACCTTCCGGACCAAGGTCATTGCAGGCAAAGAAGCCGAAGGGTGTAAATTCGAGGACTACTTCGACTGGGAAGAGTTGGTCGCCAAGGCGCCATCCCATAGGATTCTCGCCATGCGACGGGGCGCCCGCGACGGCTTCCTCCGGCTGCAGGTGACCGCGCCCGAGGAGCAGGCGACGCGAATTGTCGAGACGCTTTTCATCAAAGGGCCGACGCGATGCGCGGAGCCGGTTCGCGAGGCCGCCCTGGATGGCTACAAGCGGCTCCTCGCCCCGTCGATGGAGACGGAGATCCTGATGGAGACCAAGGAACGGGCCGATCAGGAGGCCATCCGGGTCTTCGCGGAGAACTTGCGCGAGCTGCTGCTGGCGCCACCTCTGGGCCGCAAGAGCGTGCTGGCGATCGACCCCGGATTCCGCACGGGGTGCAAGGTCGTCTGCCTGGACCGGCAAGGGCAGTTCAAATACTCGGACGTCGTCTACCTGCACCAGGCCGAGAAGCCGGGAACGATGGAGGGGGCCAAGATCGCTGCGCTGTGCGAGAAATTCGAGATCGACGCCGTCGCCATCGGCAACGGCACCGCCGGCCGGGAGACCGAGGATTTTATCAAGAGCCTCAATCTGCCGAGCAGGATCGCCGTCGTGGTCGTCAATGAAAGCGGCGCTTCCGTCTATTCGGCCTCGGAAACCGCCCGCGAGGAATTCCCCGACCAGGACGTGACCGTCCGGGGCGCCGTCTCCATCGGGCGAAGGCTCATGGACCCGCTTGCCGAACTCGTGAAGATCGATCCGAAATCCATCGGCGTCGGCCAATACCAGCACGACGTGGACCAGTCACAGTTGAAGCAAGGCCTCGATGACGTGGTCGTCAGTTGCGTCAACAGCGTCGGTGTCGAGGTCAACACCGCCAGCAAGCAACTGCTCCAGTACGTCTCCGGCCTGGGGCCCCAGTTGGCCCAAAACATCATCACCTATCGAAATGAGAAGGGCCCCTTCCGGTCGCGAGAGGATTTGAAAGAAGTCCCCCGCCTCGGCGCCAAGGCCTTCGAGCAGGCGGCGGGCTTCCTGCGGATTCAGGACGCCGTCCACCCGCTCGACGCCAGCGCCGTGCACCCGGAGAGCTATCCCGTCGTGGACGCGATGGCGGCCAGCGTCGGTTGTGCCGTCGCGGATTTGATGAAGGATGACTCCCTGCGGCGTAAGATCCGCCTGGAGGACTATGTCACCGAGACGGTCGGCCTGCCCACGCTCAGCGACATCATGCAGGAGCTGACCAAGCCGGGCCGGGACCCGCGCAGGCAGTTCGAGGTCTTCAGCTTCGCGGAAGGCGTCCGCAAGATGGAGGACCTTAAAGAGGGTATGCGTCTGCCCGGCATCGTGACCAACGTCACCGCCTTCGGGGCATTCGTCGATATCGGCGTCCACCAGGACGGCCTGGTGCACATCAGCCAACTGGCGGACCGCTATATCAAGGACCCGGCGGAGGTGGTCAAGGTGCATCAGAAGGTGATGGTCACGGTCCTGGCCGTGGACCTCGCCAAGAAGCGCATCAGCCTCTCGATGAAAGACCCGTCCAAGCCAACTCCGCCGCCCAGAACCCACGCCGGCCCGCAGCGAACCGCCGCCCAGAAGCCCAAGGCGGGACCCAAGGCACCTCCGGCCGCGAAGACAGAGCCTGCGCCCAAGGGATCAGGCGTGAAGATCAACTGGACGGAACTCTGGTAGCGATCAGAAGATCGGGGCCGGCTTGTCAAAGGGCCAGCACAATTGCCACGTCTGGCGGGCGTCGTCCGCCCAGGGATCGACCTCTTGGACATGCCCATCCACAAACGAGGCGTTCGAGAGACCTTTGTCCCATCTACTGGTCGAGACCTTGTGGAACGTCGCGAAACTGTCGGTGTTTCGGGTCGGCAAGGGACGCAGGTTGGTGTCGTTGATGCCGGCGGCGTTGAGCCCAGGTATCGACCGGGGATTCTCCTCGCCGAAGTAGAACGTTTCCGCCGGACGCTTCACCATTGACTCCTTACGTAGACCCTTGCTGGCGTCGTCGCCTATGCCGGTCCGGTACTGCGCCGGTACGGAGGCAAAGGCATCGCCGTTGAGATAGGAGTTCATCGTATAGCTGAAATTCGGCTTGTCGAGGGGGATCGTGCCATTGCAGCGGCCGCAGCTCAGCGTTTTGAGCATGACCTTGAACGTGGGACACACGTGAATCCCCGGGTAGTCCCTCAAATAGGGCCAGCAATACCCCGCCATTTCGGGGTGCACGGACAGGTTCTTGGTCGGATCGTGATAAGAGCAGCCCGTGCCGCCGCCGCCGCTGGTGCTGTTATAGAGCCAATAGAACGAGCGCGGGAAGTTGCCGCCGTTGTCATCGGAATACAGCCGCTGGACCAACGCATACTGGCGCAGGTTGGAGCGGCACGACATGAACCGCGCCTGCTCCCGGACCTTTGTCAAGGCCGGCATCAGAACCGCCATCAGGATGGCGATAATGGAGATCACCACCAGCAGCTCGATCAGTGTAAATCCCCTTGTGCGTTTCATAGCATCGCTCCTTTTGTCTGCCCCAAGTCCTCACACACAAAATACACGCGGCCACGTACATCCGACACAATATGCCTTCCGATAATGTACTATGAATCCTGAGCAAATGCAACAGTTACTCCATTTTTTCCACAGACACCCCCACGACGGTCCTACGATGACGCCGTTCTATGCCGGTCGGACCGGAGAAGGCTCAATACTCCCGGTTCTTGAGAATGCCCGGCTGCGGGGTAGGATATTTGCCATCCATCCCGGCCAACAGGGGTGCCGACGAATCCATGGCCAGCTTGTCAACATCCGGGGCGAATTCCTGCTCGCTGTTGAGCATTTCGTCATAAGTCACGACCTGCCCCGTATGCACGGCCCGGCGGGCCATGGCGGTGACGAGACTGGCCTGGGCGCCGCGTTTGGCCTCATTGAAGGGCTTGTCGTTACGAATGGCGTCGATCAACTCGTCCCACTCAAGCTGGTACGGATTCGGCTCCGGCTGGGGGAACGCCCAGACGAGATTGTCTTTGGTGAAGTCCTGCCCCTTGTAGAGGCGGCACTTGCCCGGCGTGTGCATGAACGTCGAGATCACGGCGGAGCCTTTCGTGCCGTGGGCGTAACTGGCGAACTCTTCGTGACAGCCGGGCATGTGGCGGTTATTGAGAAAGAGCTTGGCCCCGTCGGCAAACGTGTACTCGACGTCGTAGTGGTCGAAATTCTGGTCCACGGCGCCACCGCGATAACACCGCGAGCCGGCCCCCTGCGCCCGGACCGGCCAGGCATCCTTCATCCAACAGCACTCGTCCACGTTATGAGCGACCACGTCATGGAAGAGCCCGCCGCTGGCCCATAGGAAGCCCAGGTAGTTGCGGACCTGCCAGAGCAATTCGCTCACATTCCCCTGTCTGGGCCCGGTGAATCCCGCCGGCCCCTGCTGGCGGTAGGTCCGCAGCATTTGAATCTCGCCGATCTGGCCCGACTTGATCCGGTCGTAGAGTGCCCAGCGGGCCTTGCAGTGGCGGCACATCAGCCCCACGCCCACCTTGAGGTTCTTCTTCGCGGATTCCTCGGCCAGTTGGATCATCTTGCGGGTCGTCGGCCCGTCCACCGTCACCGGCTTCTCCATGAAG
>Ga0315286_10001477_pt1 | contig 21275 bp, 19 predicted proteins | sample YL17G10_0_MG_FD_205038 | JGI IMG/M metagenome (GOLD analysis project Ga0315286, IMG submission 205038) | Sediment microbial communities from Yellowstone Lake, YNP, Wyoming, USA - YL17G10_0 | ecosystem: Environmental > Aquatic > Freshwater > Lake > Sediment | place: USA: Wyoming | collected... | reverse complement strand
CCATTAAGACACAGGCCGAATAGATAAGCCCCATAAGCACCTGTAAGATTAATCAGGCATTTTGAACCTTCACCTTTTAAGGTTAGGATAGTACCCATACCTTTCCGGTAACTCCATGCAGGTAACCCATGAATTCCGATACCTTCCGGAACTTTTAATTCCGAGCAGAGATAGTTACCTTCAGGAATAAATACAGCACCGTTCGATAATGCTGCTTTGTTCATAGCTCTTTGAATGGCTTCGGTGTCATCGGTAGTGCCATCGCCTTTGGCTCCGAAATCCATAGCATTCAACATCCCTTTACTTTTTGCTTCAGTGTTGCCGGTTGCCTGACAAGAGACAGCAGTTACTAAAGCAGAAGCAGCTAATACTGAGCCTGCTGATACAAAATTACGTCTTGAAAAACCTGGTTGTTTCATAGCTTAAATCCTCCTGGTATAGAAATTGTTTAATAAAAATCCTGTTCGTAAAGCCAAATCTAAGTTTTAGTTCAAGTTACAAGTGCAACTTTATTATTATTAAATCACACAATCAATGCAACAACTATAAATTTATGCTATTTGATATAGATTTCATAATTTTAGAATAAAAACCTTCAGGAAATAAACCTATTTTTTAAAATGAATAACCATGCATAGGGAATAGTAGTTTCTAAAAGTACTTTAAAATTGAGTTCACTTATTTAGGGTTTAAACATATATTTGATATTTAAAACAAAACAAAATGAACAATCAGAAAAAAGCACCGCTGGCAAGTAGTAAAGCCGATAATGTAATGGTTAAAAAATTGCTTTGATGAATATGCTTTAGCCAATGATGACCATAATCAATTAGATTATACTATTGACCAGTGCCTTCATTGCAAAATAGGGAATCCTATGACAATTTTTGAAAATGGGAAATTTCCTGTTTTTTCAACAAAACTCTGGCTTAGAGAGAAATGTGGACTGATGCTTGAATTTCAGGACAATCTAGTGTCAGATATATCATTCTGCTACCTCTTTCTGACTACAGATAACCTCTTTCTCTTTGAGAAGAAATGTAAAAGACATTTAGATTAACTTAGTTTGCGTTAATCTCTTTATTAATACCTTCCATCCATCTGGACTTGTTCTTTCGTGGATTGTTTTTTATTTAGCTGGGAAAGCTGAAATGTCCAATTTTAAATAAAGTGGTCTTCTGCTATTAAAAATTGTACCATCTATTACACTTGAAGAAAAATCCTAATGAACTTTAACTAATGTATTTTGTTGTATTTTAAAGATTTACTAAATAGGGTTTTAAATTTTTCTAATCTCTGCCAATTCTAAAAATTCAACACAATGATCAATACTTTTGAAATTGCACCAGATGTTTACAGAATTTCGGTCTTTGTACCGGAAATAAATCTACAACTCAATCATTTTCTGATAAAAGATGATGAACCACTGCTTTTCCACGCAGGAATGAAGCAAATGTTTCCTGTATTACTTGAAGCCATTAGTAAAATCATTCAACCATCTCAACTAAGATGGATTGGCTTTAGTCATTTTGAGGTTGATGAATGCGGGGCACTTAACGATTGGCTTCAAGTAGCACCCAATGCCAAAGCAGTTTGCAGTGAAGCCGGGGCGATCGTTAATATGGCTGATTTTGCTATAAGACCTGTTCACGCCATGCAAGACGGTAGTGTTTTGAAGACTGGGCAATATTCTTATCGCTTTATTCGAACTCCACATTTGCCTCATGGCTGGGATGCAGGAGTAATGTACGAGGAAACAAATAAAACGCTATTGTGTTCTGATTTGTTTCATCAGAACGGAGATGTAATTAATTTAACTGATAAAGACATTTTAGGTGCCCATAAAAATTCTATGCTTGAATTTGAAAAAGGGCCTTTAATGGCATACACTCCTTATACTCACAATACTTCTAAACTGCTGAATTCCCTGGCAGATCTTAAACCTAAAACACTTGCGACTATGCATGGTTCCTCCTTTTATGGGGACAGCAGTAAAGCGCTAACAGATCTTGACCTGGTGATGAAAGAAATTTGGGGAAAATAGAAAATAACCAGGTTCAAAGGTGTTCGGGTATGCTCGCTTTATGTTGTATGGTGCAATACTCTAAACAACTATCTCAAACTATAAATAAGATAAAATTGTCTTTAGTATTTTGCTGTTAATTTATTAACAGCATGAACTTCAATATCTTATTGTATAAAAATGTATCAGTAATTAAAATAATTAGTGTATACTTACAAATATATGATATTGCCATTACAGATTATATGCATATAATTTAAAATGAGTATCGGTTTTCAATAATAAACTATTTTAAGTGCTTAAATATCAATTATATAATTTCATGAACTCACCCCAACCCCTCTCTGCTTCGCAAAGAGGGGCAAAATGCTTTACTCCCCCTTCTTTTGCCTGCAAGAGAAGGGGGCAGGAGGGATGAGTACATGAAGTAGGTAGAAGTATTTTTGCACTATTATTATTCATTTCCGATACTCATATAATTTAAAATTATTTGGGAATTGCCATATACATTATGAAAAGTGTTCATAATCTCAATTACATCTTAGGGTTTTAAATATTTTTTTATTAATTAATTTTTTTCAGCTATGAAAACAAAAACATTCTATTTAACTACACTGATGTTTGTATCCCTTCTAATGTGTTCAACCGGGATATATGCACAAACTGCTAAGTCTAATCTTGCAGAGGAGAAAAACGGTACAGTTTACATTAAGCATCCTGCAATTGAAAAAACCAAAATGCTTTGGTCTGCTTTTGAAAAAGGAGATAAAGCAGCTTTCAGTGCCTTTCTTGCAGACAGTATGGTCGCAATTTATAATGGAAGCGAGGACTTACAGAAAAAAGAGGATTATTTAAAAAGTTTAGACTGGTGGTCAACTGAATTTGAAAACTTAAAAGTAGTTGATGATACCCCGGGTTATCCTGATGCAATTGATTATACGAAAGGTGGACTCTGGGTTCAAGACTGGTTATTAATAACAGGAACTCATAAAAAAAGCGGGATTAACCTTAATTTACATATACACAATTTGTACAGTTTTAACAAGGATGGTAAAATTACATCTTTAGAATTATATTTTAGTAATGACCAGTTTGAAGAAATCACTTCAAGTGGTTTTACTCAGGAAAATGGCAAGATTTATATAAACCATCCCGATATCATAACCGTCAGAAAATCAGTAAATGCTTATTGTGCTAAGAATATACTTGTGTTGTCTGAATTTTTTTCCCCGGATGCTATGTTTAGCAACTCAACTCTGAAATGGGGGGTATCAATAGATTTAGCAGCAGTGAAAAAGGAATGGGAAGCAGATTTTGCTAAATATGATAATATTAAAATGAGACAGGTTGGCTATCCGGATTGTTTATATTATGCCAAGGATGACAGTTATGTAGTGTATTCCTGGTGGGTGTGGTCAGGTATTTCAAAAGCAAATGGTAAAAAAATTGAATCCCCAGTAATGTTATCTGATTCTTTTAACAAGGAAGGGAAAATAGTGAATGAATATGCATATTACAGCAGCAATCTTTTTGAATAAACATAAAAAAATCAAATAGTTTGTTTATACTTTTAAAAGTATAAAATAATGTCCTGAGATTTAATATTTCAGGGCATTTTTATTTGCACTTTGTTTCTTAATGTAATAGTACCTTGAATTCCCAATTCCCCAACTATCACCAATTACCGTATATTGTATAAAACATAATTAAGTTAACCCCACTTTTCACTGTAGGCTTTTAGTGATTATGATCAACTCTGAGCTTTTGTTGCCGTTTATTTATCTCCTGCAATACTATAAAAAATACGAGTCCGCCCAAACTCAACCAGCCCAGCCAGTCGCCGAGTTTGCTGTAAAGAGTTGTGAAAGTTCCTAAGGGCACATCGGCCACCAGGGCAAATGCTGCACCGTTTGGTGAAGCGTCACGCAGGGCGATAATGGTTCTATAAGGATCAATGATAGCCGCAGCATATGCAACGTCGGTTTTTACCACTGCCAAGCGATTCTCAACAGCTCGCAGCACACTTTGAGCAACTTGTTCGAGAGCAGCCCGGTGTTTCAAGCGTAGGCACAGCAATTAGCTGCGCACCTTTGAGTGCAAGCCTACGCGACGTATTTGTCCAGTGTACATCATTGCAGATAATCGTTGCCAGCTGCCCCAGGTTTGTGTTATAGACCGGGTACACGCTAGCCGTGATAATACGAGGTTCTCCGGGAGAAGTAGGATGATTCTTGCCATAGACATCAAGGAATTTTCCATCAAAGAGAACAAGCGCACACTGGGCCAGTGCAAAATTGACAAGCATCAGAACAATTCCTAAACCGTAGATGCTTAGGATGGAGATGGGCTGAAGCATCCAGGGCTGGGAATACATGGTCTGGGCGATGAAAGCATGTGTGTTGATAGGTGGGATAAAACTGCGGACCATTTCGAAGCCCACCCAATCCGCGATGCCCTGCAACAGGAACCATCGATAGCCAGTTTGCTCGTGAAAACGCCGGACGCCCGGCACGGTGAACACTTGCACGATGATAATCACCACAACTACAATTTGAATGACATACGCGGCAGAATTACCGCCGAACATTGATGTCAGGAATACGAACAGCCATCCGCCAATGCCAACAGCGGGAGCAAGTCCAGACCATTTACGCGGCAGGATACGATGTTGGGCAATCAACATTGGAACAAGCGAAAAAAATGCAAGAAACCATACGTCATATGGATGAAATGCAAGAATGAGCATTAAGGCAGTCAACATGCTGACTCCAATGCCTGACATAATGCGCCAGAATTTGTTGAGGACTTTGGTTGGAGAATTGTTTACAGTTGCCATCACTAAGTCTTTCTCGATTGATTAATCAAGATATTTTCATTACCCTGCCTGGCAGAAGAGAATACCGGACTAAATACTTAACAGATTACAAATCAATATTCTTTACCATTGATCGAAAATAAATTAAAAAAACAATAATAAACAACAATTAATTATGAAAAAGCAACTTAGTGTATACACAAAGACAAATTAGATGCTTTCTACTGCAATTAGATTATTCCAACCCCAAAATCCAACATTTAACATTCTCCGGTAACTTGGGACTTAACAAATGAATAGCTTTATTAACAGAAATGTTTCAATATAGTTTCAGTAGCAATAAATAAAAAAGCCTTTTATGTTGCTGAGGTTGAGGTTGAGGCTAAGTTTTAAAATGCTCAACCTTAACCTCTGCCTTAACCTTTGTTGACCCACAGGGGCTCGAACCCCGACTCTTCAGAACCAAAATCTGACGTGTTGCCAATTACACCATGGGTCAGTCTGTTATAAAATGAGCTGCAAAATTAGAATTTTTATTTGAAAGTGATCACCAATAAGCGAATTTGATATGCTTATTATCAGATGCCCTTAAACTGAACCTGATAAGATCTTTTCATACCTGGCACTGTTCATCTCATCCACCTCAACTATAACGAAGGGGCATTCTACGAGCGACCTGAGAATGAATCCCAGTTCACACATATCTTCATCTCCCTGTTCATAATACCATTTGACCCTGGTATTACTGACCAGATCCTTCATCACCGACAACTCTTTAAGAATGGTATAGATCCATTTTGTGGAACTGGTGTCTATATATTCAAACCCAAACTCAATCTTTGTCTTCTTAAGATAATTCTGAGCGTACTTTGATATCCATTCATGAACCGGCCTGTAGAATTCTCCCGCATTCTCCGGAATTGATCTCCCCATAATAAAAATTGTCCCGGGCTCCAGGATTATCCAGGGAGTTCTTTTTGAAGGCTCATTTCTAAATTTATCCGGATACATCATTCAATACACAGTTGAAAATCCTGCTTGTCTATTTTTTTTTAATAGAAGCATATTTGACAAAAATAATATCAAAACTTCCAATTTTCCCAAACAGTAATATGTAAAATTAGAAAAAGGCAGGCATTATCAAAATGTTATTGCGAAACATTTTGACTAAAAAGTGTAAGTTCATTCTCTTCCCACAATGACGGATCCTCTTCCTCGAACCTTTTTAGAATGGCCTTCATAATAGTCTCCCTATATACGCTTAGTCCGCCTCGATCGGTCTTCCTTATATATAGCACGTCTCGCCTCCATTATTATAGAATCAGACAGCTAATCTAAAAAAACAAATTATAAAGAGTTTAAAGCCATGAATTAGTTTTACACATAAAAAAACAGCCAGAACGTATGTGACTGGCTGTCTGTTTATTATGCTCTTAACAACTTTATAATCACCCCTTTTTACTTCCGCCCAAGGGGGAAGAATCCTATCTGTTTTAGTACAATTTACCTAAATAACAGAGTATTATCGCCCCATTAGAAGAGATGGCCCGCCTCAGCGGGACAGAATGGTTTTACACCCTAGCAACGATTTATTGCATTCAGATCACCAAATGCCTCCTTCAATCTTTCAATAAAGGTTTCTTCACCTTTTCTGAGCCAAACCCTAGGATCGTAATATTTTTTATTGGGTTTGTCCTCTCCTTCCGGATTGCCGATTTGTCCCTGCAAATAGTTATACTTTTCTTTTGAGTATTTGTTAATACCTTCCCAGAAAGCCCATTGCATGTCGGTATCGATATTCATTTTTATTGCGCCGTATCTAATAGCCTCTGTAATAAGATGCTTCTCAGATCCTGATCCGCCGTGAAATACAAAGTTAACTGGGTTTGGTCCTGTTTTAAATTTCTTAACGATATACTCCTGGGAATTCTTTAGAATAATTGGCTTAAGTTCAACATTGCCTGGCTTATATACACCATGAACATTACCAAATGATGCTGCAATAGTAAATCTGTCACTTACTTTTGAAAGCTCTTCATAAGCGTAGGCAACATCTTCCGGCTGTGTATATAATCGCGAACTGTCAACACCTGAATGATCGACACCGTCTTCCTCTCCGCCGGTCACCCCAAGTTCAATCTCCAGTGACATTCCGATCTTGCTCATCCTTTCGAGGTATTTCCTGCATGTTGCAATATTATCTTTTAATGATTCTTCAGATAGATCAAGCATGTGGGAACTGAAAAGAGGCTTCCCTTTTGTTTCATAAAACTCTTCGCCGGCATCGAGCAGTGCATCAATCCATGGAAGAAGTTTGCGTGCAGCATGGTCAGTATGGAGAATTACCGGTATGCCATAATACTCTGCCACATTATGTACATGATGAGCTCCGGATATCCCACCTGCAATTGCACCAATATGGTTTTCTTTTGGCAGACCCTGTCCGCCAAAAAAATGTGCTCCTCCATTAGAAAACTGGATAATAACAGGCGAATTTAGCGCCTTTGCCGTTTCCAAAACAGCATTCACAGAATTAGTGCCAATAACATTTACAGCAGGAATGGCAAAGTCATTCTTGTTTGCATAATCAAAAAGCGACTTCACATCATCTCCGAAAATCACTCCAGGTTCCAGTTTTAATCCCTTATTAGTCATATAATTAATTAATAAATAAATAAAATGTGTCTTTTATCGTTACAAATATAATTAAAATTAAAACCTGTTTGAACTGAGCATGAATTTAAAATGCTTATATTCACTAATAAGCATGTTTTAATTATAGTGAGTTCCATGTGACCTTTGAAAAATAAAAATTAACCACATGTAACAATTTGAAAAATGAATATAGATCTTTAATATACTCTTTTAAGAGAAAATATTTATTCTGTCTGAGATATTATTTATCTTCGTAAACCTATTTTTAAAAGATTTCTGTTCTTATAATATTGAAATATAATTACTGCATAACCATGTTTTTAAAAACAATATATAATCATTCTCACTTTTGTTTATTTACAAAAATATAACATTTTCACATGAACCGAGCCCCGAAATCGGGGCGAGTTTGCCTTCGGACTTTTGCCGATATAGTTCAGCCTTCCGGGACGAAGTCGGCGAGCCGTTGGAGGTTTATCATACCATTAAAAACAAATAAATTATGATGAAAAAATTCTTACTATTAATATTTACCAGTCTCCTTTCTTCACAGGGGTTAATCTTCTCACAGAATAAGGAGTGGTCGCTTGAAGACTGTATCAGATATGCCATTGAAAATAATATCCAGATAAAGCAACAAACTATTCAGACAGAGGTTCAGAAAAATTCACTTGATCTTTCAAAACTAAAACTGTTGCCAACCCTTAATGGATCAGCTTCATTTGATTATTCATTCGGAAGGGCACTTGATCCAAATTCTTATCGGTATTTTAACCAGACTGTTCGTTCTAATAATTTCTACATTGGAAGTGGAATAACCCTTTTCAATGGTTTGCAGAACTTAAATTCGATCCAGAAAAATAAGTATGAGGTGCTTGCCGGGCAAGAGGATCTTCAGAATATACGAGATAACGTTGCATTAAGTGTGGCACTTGCCTACCTGCAGATCCTTTTAAACAAGGAGCTTGTGGCTGCGAATGAGAATCAGCTCAACATTACCTTACAGCAGATTGAAAAAACAAGGAAACTGGTAGACGCCGGTAGTGTTGCAAAAGGAAACCTTCTTCAGATTGAAGCACAGGCAGCACAGGAAGAACTCCTGTTAATAAACATGAAAAATCAGCTCGAAACTTCTTATCTTAACGTAACTCAACTACTGGAGCTTAAAACACCAGGTGGCTTTGAGATTATTGTTCCGGAGATTAGTGTTGATCCTAATGCTTTGATCACCGGCAATATTGATGAGATTTATGAAATCGCACAGGCAACCTGGCCTGAAATAAAGAGCTCCGAATTGAAACTTACAGCGAGCGAGTATGATTTTAAAATTGCTAAAGGGGGCAGAAGTCCCCAAATTTCGGTAACTCCTTCTTTTATTACACGTTATTCGTACATCAATAATATTCCAGGAGGAAATGATCCCTTTAATGAACAGTTAAAAAACAATAAGAATTCCGGAATTGGATTTTCCATGAATGTCCCGATACTAAACGGATGGCAGGTTAATAAAAATATCTCCAACTCAAAATTAAGTGTCGAAAACAGTCAATACTCACTTGAGGGAACAAAAAAACAACTATATAAAAATATCCAGCAGGCATATACAGATGCTGTTGCAGCCCTGAAAAAATTTAATGTAAGTATCAAGGCCATTACTTCAACCGAAGAATCTTTCAGATATACTGAACAGAAATTTAATGTTGGTATGGTTACTTCTGTCGACTATAATGCCGCAAAAACACAACTCCTTAATGCACAGTCTGATATGTCACAAGCAAAATATGAATATATATTTAAAACCAAGGTCCTTGATTTTTATAAGGGAATACCACTTAGTCTTAATTAATAATTAAAATATTAAATCATTTTAAGAAACAAAATCATGAAAAGCAATAAGATACTTAAAATTTTAATTCCAATAGTAGTTGTCCTGGTCATCTTTGCAATAATCGGGAAGAAACAGGGATGGTTTGGCAAAGCATTAACGGTAAAGGTTGCTGTTGAAATTGTAGAAAAACGTGTTATTGTTGAAACCATAACGGCTAATGGTAAAATACAACCTGAGAAAGAGGTTAAAATAAGTCCTGATGTATCAGGTGAGATTGTGGAGCTGACCATAAAAGAAGGCGACCATGTTGAAAAAGGCCAACTGCTGCTCAGGATAAAACCCGATACTTATATATCACAGAAAGAGAGATCTCTGGCGGCGATCAGCTCAGCCCGGGCACGTCTTGCTCAATCAGAAGCACAGTTTACACAAGCTGAGCTTTCATTTAAAAGAAACAAACAGTTGTATGGAGAACAGACTATTTCAAAGTCTGATTATGAACAGGCCGAAGCCTCTTATATTATTGCAAAAGCAGAGGTTGATGCAGCTAAGTTTTCAGTTGTAAGTAGCGAAGCTTCGCTCAAAGAGGCCAACGAGATGCTTATTAAAACATCGATCTATGCCCCGATGTCCGGAACGGTTTCAATGCTTCTTGTAGAGCTTGGAGAAAGAGTAGCAGGAACAAATCTTATGGCAGGTACCGAATTGTTGCGCGTTGCTGATCTGTCGCAAATGGAAGCACAAGTTGAGGTTAATGAAAATGATATTGTAAGGGTTAACATTGGAGATACCGCTATGATTGAGGTAGATGCATACCTCGATCAGAAATTCAAAGGGATAGTGACCGAAATTGCCAATTCTGCCAAAACCACAGGTGTATCAGCTGATCAGGTCACCAATTTCGATGTCAAGATTCTGATTCTTCCGGAATCATATAAAAAACTTGTTGATGCCGGCGACAGCAACCCTTTCCGGCCGGGAATGTCCGCTTCTGTTGATATTCAGACTGAATCAAAAGCTGATATAATCACTGTTCCGATACAATCAGTTACAACCCGTACCGATACTACAAAGACTGCAGCTACCCAATCCGAAGAGGATATCCGTACAATTGTATTCATTACCGACGAGAAATATGCTCTTGCCAAAGATGTTAAAACCGGAATCCAGGATAATAATTATATTGAGATCCTTTCAGGTGTTGCTGTAAATGACAAGGTAATTTCAACTCCTTTCAGTGCAATAAGTAAAAAATTGTCTGACAGTACACTAATTGAAATTGTAAAGAAAGACGAACTCTTTAAAGAGAAATAGATATCTGGTATTCCTCTCAAAACATGATTATATGTCTTGAAACAGCGACAAACATTTGCTCAGTGGCATTATGTAATAGTGCCGGTATAATTTCTTTGAGAGAAAGCAATGAGTCAAAGTCGCATGCTTCCGTGCTCACTCTTTTTATTGAGGAGATTCTTAAAGAGAACGGAATAAGAGCCCGTGATCTTGAAGCTATTGCTGTCAGCAAGGGACCGGGATCATATACCGGACTTCGTATTGGTGTATCTGTTGCTAAAGGAATTGCTTATGCTGCCTCAATCCCTCTTATTGGGATAGAAACAACTATTTCGATGTTCTGGGGTATTTCCAAAAGCCTGAAGGTTAGTCAGGGATCGGATAATAATCCACTTTTCTGCCCGATGCTCGATGCCCGGAGAATGGAGGTCTATTATGCAATTTATGACGCCAGGGGTAACACAATCAAAGATATTTCAGCAGAAATAATTACTGCAGTCTCATTCAAAAATATTCCTGATTCCCAAAAGATTATCTTTTTTGGTGACGGGGCAGCAAAATGCAAAGAGGTGATTAAACGAACATATGCCCATTTTGATGATGATTTCAGAATTTCCGCCTCACACTTGCACAGACCTGTATTTCAGGCTCTTAAAGATCATCGTTATGAAGATGTTGCTTACTTTGAACCATTATATCTGAAAGATTTCTTAACTTCAAAACCAAGAAAGAATATCCTCGAAAAATAATTGGCATAATAACTGTTTGCTATCTGGAAGTATGAAAAGGATTCTTTACATCATCTGTTTTGGAATAATAATTTCATCCTCCTGCCGGGGTCAGGCAGTATCATATAAGGTTGGAGAAAAAATTACGTATACCGTTCAATATGGTGTTATCACCGCGGGAACTGCTTCGCTAGAACTAATAAGTGAGACTTTAAACGGGAACGAGGTCTGGCATTCAAAATTTTTAGCAAAAACAACCGGAATAGCTGATGCATTTTTTAAAGTATTTGATATTTATGAAAGCTTTATTGATCCCGTTACTGAACTTCCGGTGATGTCAATCAGAAACATCCGTGAAGGCAGATACAGGAAATACAATGAAGTTTTATTTGATCATAAAACAAGGGCTGACTCAGCAATTCTCACAAGTGATCTTACCGGAATCCATATCACTCCCCAGGGAATACACGATATTCTTTCTTGTTTCTACTATTTCCGGAATCATATTCTTCCTGTTGACAGCAATATAAAAAAAGGCGAATTGATTACTATTACAACCTGGTTCACTGATCAGCTCTACCCTATACGATTAAGATATATAGGGACAGATGAAATAAGAACTAAAGCCGGGAAAATCAAGTGCTATAAATTTAATCCGGTATCAGAAATCGGAAGACTTTTCAAAACTGAAGAGGATGTTTCGTTCTGGTTTTCAACAGATAAAAATTTTTTACCTGTTAAGATACGATTTGATATCTTTGTAGGGGCATTTACAGTTGAGATTTTGAGTTATGAAGGACTGATATACCCCCTTGAAATTAAGAAAAGATAATTTAAATTAACATCGAGAATAACTTTAACATTTATGGCAAGCACTGCAGATTTTAGAAATGGGTTAGTCATTGAGTTCAACAATGACCTTTATACAATTATACAATTTCAGCACGTTAAACCCGGTAAAGGGCCGGCTTTTGTACGCACAAAACTTAAGAGCCTTAAAAACGGAAGGGTAATTGATAATACGTTTTCTTCCGGTACAAAAGTGAACCTGGCAAGAGTTGAAAGACGTCCATATCAGTATCTTTATAAGGATGATATGGGCTATTACTTCATGCATCATGAAACATATGAACAGATCCATGTTCAGGAAACATTGATTGACAATCATGAATTTCTTCTGGAGGGACAAAGTGTTGAGATAGTTGTACATGCAGATACTGAAACCATCCTTTCCGTTGATATTCCTCAATTTGTTGTGATGGAGGTTACCTATTCGGAACCCGGATTAAGGGGAGATACTGCGACCAACACTTTAAAACAGGCTAAAATTCAGAATGGAGAAACAATTATGGTCCCATTATTCGTAAATACCGGTGATAAGATAAAAATCGACACACGTGACAGGACTTATGTTGAAAGAGTAAAAGCATAAGAAATATTATGAAAGATAAAAAGGACCCAACGGACAGATTAAAGATTTTGAAATTTAAATTAGACTCCTTACTCGATATTACATTATCGATCAATGCGAATCTGCCAACCGAAGCCCTCTTATCCAAATATGAATATATCCTCAGAAACAATCTTGGTATTGGAAAGATCCTGATCTTTAAACGCTCCGATACCTGGGAATGTCTTTTAAATGGAGGTTTCCCAAAGCTTCTTGAAACTATTGACGTTGAATCGAGGCTATTAAGTATTACCGAGATTGCTTTTGTTACACCAGATCTCGGCTTCGAAGGTGTTGACATTATTGTACCTGTTTATAATAACAATGTCCATCTGGCTTTCGTTTTCATCGGTGACATTGAGGAAGAGGGAGAGGGAATGAGCCCTGTGTTGAAACATCTAAATTTTATACAAACTATTTCGAGCATCATAATAGTTGCCATTGAAAACATAAAGCTATTCAATGAAAGCCTCCGTCAGGAAGCGCTGAAAAAAGAGCTTGAACTGGCGGCCAGAATGCAGAAGATGCTTATTCCTGACAACAGCCAGATGCCAAAAAACACAAAACTAATAGTAAATGGGTTCTATTACCCTCATTATGAGGTTGGAGGAGACTATTATGACTGTATCAGGCTTTCGGAAACAAAAACAGGATTTTGCATTGCCGATGTCTCAGGCAAAGGAATTTCAGCAGCGATCCTGATGTCAAATTTCCAGGCGAGTTTAAGGGCTCTTTTTACCAAGGATATTAAGCTTGAAACACTGATTAACAAACTCAATTCAATTGTGGTTGTAAATGCGTCCGGAGAAAAATTCATTACATTCTTCGTCGCAAGGTATGACCATGACAGCGGGGTTCTGGAATATATAAATGCTGCCCATAATCCTCCGGTACTTTACAATACAGTTACCAAAGAGATCAGTCACCTAAATGCTTGCTGTGTTGGTATCGGGATGCTTGATGAAATTCCTCTGGTGGAAAAATCAGTAATAGTAATCCGTGGTTATTCAAAAATTGTTTGTTATACCGACGGTCTTTCTGAATTAAAAGGGGAAGATGGGAAAGAAATTGGTACAGGAGTAATCATTCGGCACATCTCAAATAATAAACCTGTTGAATATAATATCAGGGAAATGATAAAAGAACTTGGGTTACCTTTTGATAATCGCTCCACATTTGATGACGTCTCTATAATAGTTGCAGATCTTTTAAAATAGCTCTAACTTACTCTTATCAGATAATAGTTTTTCTTTCCTTTCTGTATAAGCAGATATTTATTGTTCAGAAGCATTTCCGGGCTAATAACCATTTCGGGATTTTCAATCTTCACTTTGTTTATGCTCAGTCCTCCGCCCTGAACTAGTCTCCTTAACTCCCCTTTTGAAGCAAATACCTGCGAATGATCTGCACACAGGTCGACAATTGTAACTCCATCCGCAAGAATTTCCATTGTAACATCAAATACCGGAACTCCTTCAAAAACAGAGAGGAAAGTACTTTCACTCATTTTTATAAGCGATTCTGTTGTTCCTTTTCCAAATAATATCTGGGACGCCTCTACAGCACCTTCATAATCACCACGAGAATGGACCATAGCAGTAACCTCCTCAGCAAGTCGTTTCTGCAGGAGACGTTCATGAGGAGCTTTATTATGCTCATTAATAATGTCTTCGATATCTTTCTGATTCAGAATAGTAAAGATTTTAATAAATTTTGCCGCATCTTTGTCAGAAACATTGAGCCAGAACTGGTAAAACTGATAGGGAGTTGTTTTTTCAGGATCGAGCCATACATTTCCTGATTCTGTTTTCCCAAATTTTGTTCCATCCGATTTTGTTATCAGCGGACATGTAAGGGCAAAAGCTTCACCACCTGCCTTACGCCTGATAAGTTCCGTACCTGTCACAATATTTCCCCATTGATCAGAACCACCCATCTGGAGCCTGCAGTTGTAATTATTGTAAAGATGCAGGAAATCGGTGCCCTGCACAAGCTGGTATGAAAACTCGGTAAATGACATTCCCTCTTTAGCTTCAGACCCTATTCTTTTCTTAACGGAGTCTTTTGACATCATATAGTTTACTGTGATATGCTTACCGATCTCCCTGATAAATCCGAGGAAAGAATATTCCTTCATCCAGTCGTAGTTATTTACCATAAGAGCTTTATTCTCTTTATCAGACTGGAAGTCGAGAAATTTTGAAAGTTGCTTTTTTATGGCCTCCTGGTTTTTCCTGAGTGATACCTCGTCAAGCAGGCTCCGCTCCTCCGATTTACCGGAAGGGTCACCTATCATTCCTGTTGCTCCGCCAACAAGAGCGATGGGTGTATGCCCGGACCGCTGGAAATGCATAAGCAACATAACCTGCACCATGTGGCCTATATGCAATGAGTCGGCGGTTGGATCGAATCCAATATATCCGCTTGTCTTTTCTTTATTAAGTAATTCTTCTGTCCCGGGCATAATATCATGTATCATACCTCTCCATTTCAGTTCATCAACAAAATTCATAAATCGATTTATTCAGAATTGCAAATATAACAAACAGGCTCAGATAGTAACCTCTTCAGGCTTCTTTTTAAACCGGTCGAAGCTACGTTTAAAACCACCTTCTCCTATAATCGGGAAGATAGCCGGAGCGATATCGGAAATTGGATTATAGAACATGGACTCTTCGATTCTTTCTTTCGGAAGGAACGGCCTCCTCACATCTATCGCATTTAGAATTACAAAGAAAACACTCATTAGAAGTACTGATTTTATCAGTCCGAATGCTATCCCCAGAAGTCTGTTTACAAAGCCAAGTGATACTGCATTAACAACTTTATCAGCCAGTATCCCTATAAAATGAATAAGAACAACAATAATCCCGAATGTGATAAGGAATGCAATTATCCCGACATATTGTCCGGTCATATCAAAAAGATCATAAAGCTTCCCAGCAGTAAAGGTTGAGAATTTAATGGCACCCCAGATACCAAGGATTAATGCAGCAAGCGAAGCCACTTCCTTGACAAGACCGTTAATAAATCCCATCACCAGTGACAATATTAGAATAACGACTATACCAAGATCAATCCAGTTCATAATTTGAATATTTGAAAGCATGAAAGTATGAAAGAATGTTGGTTTTTCAAAACATCTGCCGGTGAACGGATTTGTGGCGTGTAGTGTGCGGCATGCGGAGTGTGGTTGAAATTGTTTGACCTGTTGCGGGTTGCAAGGATCCTGGTGCTAAATTCTGGGTGCCTGGTTCTGGTTCCTTCTTTCCAGCACCCAGCACCCAGTATCCAGCATCAAATGTAGCAATACACAAACTATTCATTTGCGATTTGTAATGACAAAAAAATGATATACTTTTGCGCCTTAATTTGGCCCCATAGTTCAATGGATAGAATGGAGGTTTCCTAAACCTTAGATTCAGGTTCGATTCCTGGTGGGGCTACAAAATTAAATAGATAAAGCCTTGATAAATAACAATATCAAGGCTTTTTTATTTATCCATGTGTCAACAATGCAGCAACATCTCAGTTAAAAAAAGCTATGTCTGGGATATGTCCCAGGTTATCGTGAGGGTGTGAAAAGTGGGAATTTGGGGTTGGGGGAATAATTAGGTATAATAATCACAACTGTCTGTTTCGTATTAAAATATTTATTGAATTAAATTTAACGAAATATAACTCAATTAGAATAAATTTGATATGCTGTATTGAAGGTGTAAAATATTAAGTTAAATAACTGGTTATGGAAGATACTGTTCCCTATGGTAAACGAACTTCTCAAAAATTTACCATTTAAAAAATTTTTATGCTCGCTCCGCCTCCATAGTAATTATTACGGCGGAGGCGCTAACCCCGCGGCAAGCAGCGGGGAACCGAGTTTACGAGCTCGCCGACATAGTCCCGCAAGGCGGGACTATGTCGGCCTAAGTGTGAAGGCAATGCGCTCGCAGGGATTCAATAAAAACCGCCACTTTTTATTCTGGCTTTAGTATAACTCCTGAATTTGAAATAAATACTCTAGGCTAATTTTTATATATTTACTGTTGAGTAATTGATATATTTTAGTTTTTTAAATAAGAAAGGGATTATTATGAAAAAACATTCATTAACACGAAGATCGTTTGTAAAGAAAACCTCAATTGGAGCAGCCGGTGTTGTTTTGACTGCAGGCGGGATAACATCCATTTATTCAGATGTAATTCAGGATGTTGATAAGCCTGCAATACTAGGGGGGAATCCGGTTCGCCAAAAAGGTTCTGGCCTTGCAGCTAAATGGCCTATTTATGATGATACAGATATACAAATGTATCTTGATGCATATAAAAGTGACAGATGGTCGGAATACAGTAATATTGAACAGGAGCGTGTATTCCAGATTGAAAAGAAATATGCAGAATTAATGGGAGTAAGTTACTGCGCAACAACAACCTCAGGAACAGCGGCACTGGAGACTGCCCAGCGTGCTATTGATATTGGTCCCGGTGATGAAGTTATTACACAGACTAATACCTTTATTGCCACAGCTCTTAGTACATTTAATTTATTTGCAATCCCGGTATTTGTTGATTCTGATCCGGAGACTTTTATGATAGATGCTGATAAAATAGAAGAACGTATCACAAGCAATACCAGAGCAATTCTTCCTGTTCATATAGGTGGGGCTGTAGCTGATATGGACAAGATAATGGCAATTGCAAATAAACATAACCTAATGGTTATTGAAGATGCCTGTCAGGCACATCTGGCAGAATGGAGAAATAAAAAAGTCGGTACTATTGGAAATCTGGGTTGTTTCAGTTTTCAGGCAGGTAAGAGTTTATGCAGTGGTGAAGGTGGTGCAGTAATCGGGAATGATGAATATCTGATGGCAAAATCTAAAGCCTATACACACATTGGAAGAGACCCCAGAGATAAAAAAAGAGGCTTTGCCGGGTCAAATTTCCGAATGACACCATTTCAGGCTTCTATTTTAATGGGACAGATAAGGCGTTTAGAAGTCCAAAGCACACTTCGTGATGAGAATTCTGCCCACCTGGAAAAATTATTAGGAGAAATTAAAGGAGTCCGGCCAACTAAAAAATACCTGGGACAAACACGTCGTGCATATTACGAGTATGGATTGATCTATGATAGTCAGTTTTTTAATGGTCTTCCTAAAGTGAAATTTCAGGAAGCAATGCAGGCAGAAGGTATTGGATTTGGAAATGGAATCGATTCATCTCTTCACAGCGATCCTTTTATTGAAACATATCTTAATTCACGGGCATTTCAAAAGATATTCTCCAGGGAAAGATTGGATAAATACAGAAAGGAAAATCTGTGTCCTGCTAATGAAAAAATAGGCAGAGAAACAGGTTTATCTCTAGGCCAGAGGGTATTTCTTGGCACGAAAAAGGATATGGAAGATATCGTAGCTGCAATAGTAAAAATTCAGAAAAACTCTTCCAAATTACTTTAATTATAGTATTGAAGCTCCTGCAGCCAGCTGCGAGGAATCTTCGATCCCCAAATAGGAATTTTATTTTTTATGCTCGCTCCGCCTCCATAGTAATTATTACGGCGGAGGCGCTAACCCCGCAGCAAGCAGCGGGGAACCGAGTTTAGGATCTCGCCGACATAGTCCCGGATGCGTTTGCTTTAATTGCACCTTGAAAGATTAACCTTACTTCTATAAATGAGGCTTACTTCAAAGATTGTGGTCTGTTGTGTTTTCATTTGAGTTTGATTAGTGATTAATAGAAATCGAGTAGGAAGTGAGTGAATAATTCACTCACTGTCCTCTCACACCACCGTACGTGCCGTTCGGCATACGGCGGTTCGTAAAGATAAAGATTTAGAGTAAACATCGGAAAGACAGGAAAAACCAATTTTGCGGAAGTGGTCATTGGTTAGCGAACATGCTGTAGATACGTCAGACCCTGGTAGACACTTTTTCTTAAATTGCTATGTGCACAAATAGAAAAAGTAGTTATGAATAAAGAAGCTAAAGAAGTTCTAAGAGTCAGATATAAAATGATTATTCTTGACTTTGCAAGGAGGCATGGGAATATTGCTAAAACATGCAGAGATTTTTATGTAACCAAATCATCTTTCTATAAATGGAAGAAAGCTTATGATCTTGGCGGCAAAGAAGGATTAAAAAGGAAGAAACCAATAGCTTACAATCATCCAAAGAAGATATCTAAGGAGGTTATTGACAAAATCCTTGAACTAAGAAAAGATTATAGCCTTGGGCCCGAAAGAATTAAATGGTATTTGGAACGATATCATGGGATGAAAGTATCAGAATCAAGTGTATCCCGGACATTGGTGAGAAACGGGGTCAGTCGACTATCTAAAAAGGCTTCCAGGAGAACTGTTCACACAAAAAGATATGCAAAGGAGACTCCTGGGCATCAAGTTCAGGTTGATGTTAAATTTGTCTCTCTTAATGATTCCATTGGCAATCCTATACGTCGTTTTCAATACACAGCAATTGATGATGCTACCCGCATTCGTGCTTTAAAAATATTTAAGAAACATAACCAGAGAAATGCTATTGAATTTATTGATCATATTATCGATAAATTCCCATTTCGTATTCACACCATCAGAACTGACCGGGGTCATGAGTTCCAGGCACAATTTCACTGGCATGTTGAAGACAAAGGAATGAGGCATGTTTATATTAAGCCCAGATCTCCTCAACTTAATGGAAAAGTTGAAAGATCTCATCGCACTGATCAAGAGGAGTTTTATCAGCTTTTAACTTATACAGATGACGTCGATTAAAATAAGAAACTTAAGAATTGGGAAGAATTTTATAACTTTAATCGCCCGCATGGAGCTTTCGAAGGGAAAACACCTTATGAAAAACTAAATAGCATATTAAAATCTATCTAAAAGAGTCTACCAAAAGTTGAAGTATTACAATTGCAATATAACCCTGTCTTTCTCTGTTGTGTCGTGTCAAAGCCACCCAAACAGTATTAAGGTTTTATTTACTCGCCAGGCAAAAAGTCCTGCTAGTCCGATGAGTATTAAATTAAATGTCAAAGATAATGGTGCATAAACTTGTATTCCGAGAATAATAGTTGTCAAAACCAGGAACAGACAAACAGTCGCAAGGCGTTTTCGAAGAACACGAAATGGTTTTACCGATGCAAGAAAATTGTCGGGAACTTTTGTTTCGGCAGTGATGTCTTTGAAGAATAAATCAATTTTCGGTTGAAGTGAGAAATGCACATACGAAAGCAATCCCATTAGTGTGAACAAAAGAATTGTCTTTGAAAGAAGAATGTAATTTGTCCATAATGTTTGAATTCCCCATTGTCCATAAATGAGTAAAAGAATTCCCGAAATAAAAACAGAAAGTTGAAAAACATAACACCTTATTGCACCGTGTCTGATAATATTTTCCATATAACGATCTGTTCCGAAGTTGAACGATGAACCCATCAAAGCCCGTTCATTAACTACTATGAGATTGAAAAGCGGAATGGACATAAACACAAAACTTATAATGTGCCACAACTTTAAAACTTGGTAGAGATTGCCCATAGAATTATTTTTAGAAAGTTACAACTTTGTCTGCTTCTTTTATCATTTCATACAAATCGTTCAATGTTGAAAGCGGACAAAGTTCTGTCCCACTTGAGTTACGAATTTTTAAACAAGTCCCGCAAGCGAAGATTTCACCTTTTGTTGCAACAAATTTTTCCATTTGTTCTTTGATGTTGAATTTGTCGTTGCTCATTTGTTCCGCTTCAACGCCTTTACTGATAAGAAAAATTTTTACTGCCTCTTTTTTGCCGATAGAAAAATTAGCTAAGCGAAAAGCGTTCCAGGATGTTTCAGGGTCGTTTGTTGATATTACAATTGCTATTTTCATTTTTCTCAGGTTAGTCACTTCTTCTTTAGCTTGTTTGTTCTGACATGAGAGCATCAAAAAAAGTATCAAACATGCCAAGATTACACTTAAGTACTTACTTGTTTTCATTTTTAATTTTTTATGGATGAATAATTGGTCAAGCATTTTAAGCAAAGTTAATAGATATAATTATGGAAGTTAAGTTTTTATTTCATCATGGTTTATTAATGCTATTCTGTCAATATAAAGTTGCGTGTTATTTAAAGATACTATACATGTCAGATGTAATATACATATAATCATTCATTAGGATCATCATAAGACCTGCCGCTATCCATGGGAATTATGACAGCCGGCGATCATAGCATTGAATACTATGTTTTTTAAGTACTCTTATTAAATATTATATTAATACGTTACGCTTCCTTAAATTTAGCTTTTGGTCTCGGATGGGCTATTTTTGAACATTTATCATTGAAGTTAAATTTGTGCATCCTATGAACAGAATCGTTATGGCATTTTAGGCAGTCTGTTTCTTTTGGCAGGAAGGTTTTTGTAATGAATTCTCCTTTATGGCATGCTTCGCAAGTTACTCCTTCTTCTTTTTTGTAGGTAGCTGCAAAGGAAGATG
>Ga0315286_10001475_pt1 | contig 21278 bp, 20 predicted proteins | sample YL17G10_0_MG_FD_205038 | JGI IMG/M metagenome (GOLD analysis project Ga0315286, IMG submission 205038) | Sediment microbial communities from Yellowstone Lake, YNP, Wyoming, USA - YL17G10_0 | ecosystem: Environmental > Aquatic > Freshwater > Lake > Sediment | place: USA: Wyoming | collected... | reverse complement strand
GCGGCCCGCGAGGCGGAGGAGCGCTTCACCAAGGTCTTCCGCAAACGCGAGCTTCCGGAGGAGATGCAGGATCTCATCATCCCTAAGGTTGTGCTGGAGGCGGGCGAGATTGCCCCCAACCTGTTTCCTTCTCTCCTGAAAGACCTGGGCGTCGTGCCGAGCACGAGCGAAGCTCGGCGGCTCATCAGCCAGGGGGCGGTCGAAATCGATGGCCAGAGGGTTGCGTCGGAGGGTGCGGTCAGCCTGCGGGTCGGCTCGATCATCCGTGTGGGCAGGCACCGCTTCCTGCGCATCGTAGACGCGGACAGGCAATCGTAGGGGCGCCCTCGCGGGCGCCCACGGGCCGCGGCGAGCCCTGCCCCTACATCACAAACGGACGGAACAACCGAAAGGAGCACCTCATGGCTAAGGCCATCGTCCTCGTCTTCACCGATTGCGCCGACCCCGCGCGAGAGGCCGAGTTCAACGAGTGGTACAACAACACCCACGTTCCCGACATCCTCCAGGCGGAGGGCTTTGTGGCGGCGACCCGCTATCAGGTGCTGGGCAACCCCGGCCCGGGCCAGGGCAAGTTCCTGGCCGTCTACGAGGTGGAGGCCGGCGACCTGGCCAAAGCGTTCGCCGGTGTCCAGAAGCGGCTAGCGGAGGTGACGGCCCAGGGCCGCATCATCGATGTCCTCCGCGTGGTCGGCTTCACGCCCTGCCTCCAGATCAGCTCGCGCCAGACCACCTGACGCCGCGAACGGGAGGTGCCGTCGTGGCAGAAATACCGCCGCTGCGTGCTCGGCCCAAGGGGCTGATGCGTGCCCTCATGCGGGCTCCGCTGGTTCTGTACCGGCTGGGTCTGGGCGGCCTCATCGGAAAGAGCACCCTCGTTCTCACCACGACCGGCCGCCGTTCGGGCCGACAGCGGGCCACGCCCGTGAACTACTGGGAGGCGGGTGGCGTCTTCTACGTCATCGCCGGATCGGGAACGCACGCCGACTGGTACCGGAACCTGGTGGCCCGGCCCGAGGTGGAGGTTCAGATCGGGCGCCGGCGCCTGCGGGCTATCGCCTCACCCCTCACCGACCCGCGGGAGAAGGCGCACGCCCTCTGGCTGTTCGGCGAGCGCTCGCCGGGGACGGCCGAGCGCTACTTCGGCGTCAGGCGCGGCGCCGCTGAGGAGGATCTCGTGCCGCTGGCGGCGCAGCGGGCCGTCGTCGCCATCCGGCCACGGGGGTAGGGGTCGTTGGCCAACGACCCCTACGACTGGCTACGCCTTCTGTTCCTTCTGGGCCTGCTCGATGATGCGCTGGGCGACGTGGGCCGGCACCTCTTCGTAGTGGCTGAACTGCATCGAGTAGGTGCCCCGCCCCTGCGTTATCGAGCGCAGGTCGGCGGCATAGTGCTGCACCTCGGCGAGCGGGGCCAGCGCCTCGATGACCGTCTGGCCGCCCTGAGGCGTCATGCCCAGCACCTTGGCTCGCTTGCCGTTGAGGTCGCTCATGACGTCGCCGGTGTTGGCTTCCGGTGCGATGATCTGCATGTTCATGATCGGTTCCAGCAGCACCGGATGAGCGTCCTGGGCGCCCTTCTTGAGCGCCATGGCGGCGGCGATCTTAAAGGCGATGTCCGATGAGTCCACCGGGTGCTCCTTGCCGTCGAAGAGCGTCGCCCGAAAGTCGATAAGCGGATAGTGGGCCAGCACCCCCTCGCCCATCGCCTCGATGACGCCCTTCTCCGCCGAGCCGATGTACTGTTTGGGCACCACGCCGCCCACGATCTTGTCGGCGAACTCGAAGCCGCTCCCCCGCGGCAGCGGCTCGATCCGGATGGCTACGCGCGCGTACTGGCCGTGGCCGCCGGTCTGCTTCTTGTGGGTGTACTCGGCGGAGCCGCTGGCGGTGATCGTCTCTTTGTAGGGTACCTTGGGCGTCGCCAGTTCCAGGTCGACACCGAACTTGCGGCGGATCTTCTCCACCACGACCTCGACGTGGGAGTCGCCCAGGCCGGAGAGGATTGTCTCGGCGGTGTCCTGGTTGCGGGTGACCCGCAGGGTGGGGTCCTCCTCCACGATGCGCGAGAGGGCGCTGCCCATCTTGTCCAGGTCGGCCTTGGTCTTGGGGGAGACGGCGCCGCTGAAAGCGGGCTCGGGGAAGGAGATGCCCGGCAGCACGAAGGGTCGCTCGCGAGAGCACAGGGTGTCGCCGGTGCTGGTCTCCGCCAGCTTGGCCACCGCCCCGATGTCGCCGGCAACCACCCGCTCGACCGGCTCCTGGCCCTTGCCGCGCATGAAGAACAGCGGCCCGATGCGCTCGGCGGCTTCCTTGTTGGCGTTCCACACCTGCGAGTCGGCCTTGAGGACGCCGGAGTAGACGCGGAAATAGGTCAGGCGGCCAACGTAGGGGTCAGCGCTGGTCTTGAAGACCAGGACGGCGAGCGGGGCCTGCGGGTCGGCGGCCAGCGGGTCGCCCTTCTGCACCTCCACAGGCAGGTCTTTGGGCGAGGGCAGGTAGCGGCTGATGGCGTCCATCAGCAGGGGAACGGCCACGTTCTTGGTAGCGGAACCCGTGAGCACCGGCACGATGCTGCCGCCCGCGACGCCGGCGCGCAGGCCGCGTCGTAGTTCCTCCTCCGATAGCTCCTCGCCCTCCAGGTACTTGGTCACCAGGGCGTCATCGGTCTCGGCGGCGGCCTCGACCAGCTTCTCGCGCAGGCTGGCGGCCTGCTCCACCAACTCCTCCGGCACGTCGCGCACTTCGCCCTTCTCGCCGACGTAGGCCTTCATGCTCAGCAGGTCGACGACGCCCTGGAAGGAGGCCTGGGCGCCTATGGGCAACTGGAAGGCGACGCACTTCTGGCCGAACATGCCGTGCATCTGCGATAGCGTCTGGAAGAAATCGGCATTCTCGCGGTCCATGCGGTTGATGAATAGCAGGCGGGGCAGGTTACGCTCATCGGCGTAGGCCCAGGCGTACTCGGTCCCAACCTGGACGCCCGAGGCGGCGCAGACGACGATGAGGGCGGCGTCGGCGGCGCGCACGCCGCACTTCACCTCGCCCACGAAGTCGGCATAGCCGGGTGTGTCGAGGATATTGAGCTTGGCGTTGTCCCATTCGCAGGGGAGGATGGAAAGGTTGACGCTGATGTTGCGGCGGATCTCGTCTGGGTCGAAGTCGGAGGCCGTGGTGCCGTCGTCCACGCGGCCGAGGCGGTTGACCGCCTTGGCGGCGAACAGCATCGCCTCGGCCAGCGACGTCTTGCCGGTGCTGCCGTGGCCGATGAGGGCCACGTTGCGGATGTTCTCGGTGGCGTATTCCTTCATGGGAAGCGGTACTCCTGGTGGCAGAGTTGCAATGGGGATTGTAACGTGAGCCCAGTATGGGGTCAAGGACAAACGACTTGCCCTGTCGATTCCGCTCGGAGGGTCGACTCGCGACCCCCGCCCGAGGGCGGGGGCATCGATTGGACTCCCCATGCCCCAGCCTTTGGGCTGGGGTCGAGTGCGTCAAGGTGTGCGCCGAACGTCCTTGACAGGAAGGCCCGCTGCGTGGATAAAAAGGAAGGCTGGTGCAATGCCCTGTTGCCCCGCTCATGGTGAGCCCGTCGAACCATGAGCGGAGAACTCAAGACCGCTCACCATGAGCCTGTCGAAGGGCGAGCGAGCCGCTGACCGACAGAGCGGCGATGTGCCGCAGGGGGTGACCCGATGGCTGAGAGTGAAGACCTGAAGACCGAGGGCGTCACCATGCGCCGCTGGGCCCGCTTCTACGACCTGATCTGCACGGTCGGCGGGCTGGGTACGGGGTTCAAGCGGCGCATCGTCCGCCTGGCGAAGCTGACCCCAGAGGAGCGTGTGCTGGACGTGGGCTGCGGCACCGGCGTGCTCACCCGCCTCGCCGCCCAGGAGGCGGCGGAGGCGGTGGGCATCGATGCCGCGCCGGCCATGATCGAGGTGGCGCGGGCCAAAGCGGCAAAACAGGGCGTGAAAGTGGACTTTCGGACGGCCCTCATCGAGGCGCTGTCCTTCCCCGACGCGCACTTCGACGTGGCGTTCAGCACGCTGATGATCCACCACCTGCCGCCCGAGGTGAAGCGCACCGGCCTGCGCGAAGTACTGCGGGTGCTGAAGCCAGACGGCCGCTTCCTGGTGGCGGACTTCGACCGCGAAGCCCAGCTCGGCGACCTGCTGCGCGAGGCCGGCTTCGCAGAGGTGAGGGCGCTGGGCAGGGCGTGGCTCTTTGGCCGCATCTCGCTCTGGGAGGCGCGCAAGGGGTAGGTGGTTCTAGGTTCTGGGTTCTTGGTTCTGCCCCGACTCTGTCGGGGCCAGATCCTTAACCCTCAGCTCCAGCGCTTGGCCTGAGCGCGCCCCATCCGCGGAAGGCCCGCCGAGGCGGTCGACGGCTAGCGAGTAGACGACATCCACGCGCTGGCCCCGTTCGATCGCCGTGTCCCCGAAGTCGAAGGCCACGGCCGGCCAGGTGACCGGCCCGTCCTTCAGCTTGAGGCGCAGGTGCCGGCCGTCGTTTCCTATGGTGCGCGCCTCGGCCACCAGCGCGCCGCGGCTGAGGAAGGTGGGCTCGGGGTTGCCCTGGCCGTGCGGCGCGAAGGAGCCGAGCCAGCGGATCTCCTCGCCGCGCAGACGGGCCAGCGGCACCTCCGCGTCGATGTCCAGGGCGGGCGACAGCTCCACGCCGGCCAGCGCCTCGTCCGCGTGCTCCAGCAGAGCCTGCTTCAGCGCGGGCAGATCCTCGTTGGCGACAGTGAAGCCCGCCGCCATGCGGTGGCCGCCGAAGCGCACGAGCAGCTTCTCATGCCGTCGCAGGGCGGCGACGATATCGAACTCGGGGATGCTGCGGCAGCTCCCCCGGCTCTCGCCCTCGCCGGTCTGGCAGACGACCGCCGGGCGATAGCGCTCGTCCACGAGGCGGCTGGCCACCAGCCCGGCGATGCCCTGCGGTATCTCCGGATGGGCGATGAAAGTGAGGGGCCGCGACGCGTCGGGGTCCTCGGCGGCCAGCAGCCCCGCAGCCAGGGCCAGGGCCTGCTCCGTCTGCCGCTGTCGTTCCTGGTTCAAGGCGTTGAGCTGGGCGGCGAGCTGTTCGGCCTCGGCGCCGTCCGTGGTGAGGAGGAGCCGCAGGCTCGCCTCGGCGTGGGCCAGGCGGCCGGCGGCGTTGAGGCGGGGCGCGAGCCCGTAGGCGATGGCCTCCACGTCCACCGCCTCGGGCCGAAGGCCGGCCGTCGTCGCCATGAGGGCGCGCAGCCCCGGCCGCTCCGCCTTGCGTAGGGCAGCCAGCCCGAGCCTCACTAGATGGCGGTTCTCCCCGAGGAGCGGAACCATGTCGCCCACGGTGCCGATGGCCACCAGGTCCAGGAAGCGCTCCCCCGCCCAGGGCCGGCCCATGGCGCGGTAGAGGGCGGCCACGGTCTGGTAGGCCACCCCCACCGCAGCCAGATCGGCGTGGGGGTTGCCTTCGCCCCCGAGTTTGGGATTGACCAGCGCCAGGGAGGCCGGCAGCTCTGCCGGGATGGCGTGGTGGTCCAGGACGAGCACGTCCATCCCCAGGCGATTGGCCTCCGCTACCTCGACGACGGAGCTCGTGCCGCAGTCGGCGGCCACCAGCAGCCCGGCGCCGCGGGCAGCCAGGTCGGCGATGGCCGACACGTTCAGACCGTAGCCCTCGCGGAAGCGGTCGGGGATGTAGGGAAGAGCCGTCGCCCCCAGCTCGTCCAGGGCCTCGGTCAGGACGGCGGCGGCGGTGATGCCGTCCACGTCGAAGTCGCCGAACACGGCCACCGTCTCGCCCTGCGCGACGGCCTGGGCCAAGCGCTCCACCGCCGGCTCCAGGCCGGGCAGCAGGAGCGGGTCGGCCTGGGGCCAGGGCTCCAGGAAGAGGAAGCGGGCCGCCTCCTGCTCGTTGCCCACGCCTCGCTGGGCGAGGAGGCGCCGGATCAGGGGAGGGAAGGAGCTTCTGGCCAGGCCCTCGGCGGCGGCGGTGGGGCGAATCCGCCAGCGCCTTCTGCCCCGGGCCACCCTAGCGGCCGCCGATCTCTTTGATCATGAGGGGCAGGTTCGGCAGCAGGTCGCCGGCCAGGAGGCCGGCCTCGCCCAGCTCGCGCCGCACCTTCTCGCCGGCGCGGCCGTGCAGGTAGACCCCCAGGGCGGCGGCGTCGAAGGGCTCCAGCCCCTGGGCCACCAGCCCGGCGACGGCGCCTGCCAGGACGTCGCCGGTGCCGCCCGAGGCCAGGGCCGGGTTGGCGAAGGGGCTGATGCGGGCGCGGCCGTCGGGGGCGGCCACCACCGTGTGGGCGCCCTTGAGGATGACGATCACGCGCCAGCTGGCGGCCTGGCGGACGGCACCTCCCAGGCGATCGGCTTGGATGTCGGCGACGGGCAGCTCGGTGAGGCGGGACATCTCGCCCGGGTGCGGCGTGACGATGGTGGGGACACGTAGCCCCTCCCACCAGTTGTCGGACCCGGCGAGGGCGTTGAGGCCGTCGGCATCGATGACCACCGCTCGCAGCCCCTCCGCCGGTAGCGCTGGCAAGAGCTGTCGCATGAAGGCGCGGACGTAGGCGCTCTGGCCCAGGCCGGGCCCCACCAGGAGGGCGTTGTAACCCTGGCCCAGCGCTTGGAGGACGGGATGAGTGGCCTCCGCCGTCAGGAAGCCCTCCTGGTCGCGCAGGGGAAGGAAAGTGGATTCCACCAGCTTGGCGGCCATGATGGGATAGATGGTTTGCGGGCAGGCCAGGGTCACCAGCCCGGCGCCAACGCGGCCGGCGGCCAGGCAAGCCAGCGATGCCGCGCCGATGTAGTTGGCGGAGCCCGCCACCACCAGCGCCTTGCCGAAGGTGCCCTTGTTCGCGGTCGGCGGCCTCGCGGGCAGGAGGGCGCGGGCCCAGGCGTCGGTCATCAGCTCGAAGGGAAGGTCCTGGCTCAGGGCGGGCGGTATGCCGATGTCCACCACCTCCACCCGGCCGGCGTACTGCGAGCCGGGCAGGGTGTGCAGGCCGACCTTGCTGTGGCCCAGGGCCACCGTCACGTCGGCGGTGACGCAGAGGGGGTCGGCGGCGCCGCTGTCGCCGTCGACGCCGGTAGGCAGGTCGACGGCCAGGATCTGGGGCGGCAGGGGCTTCTGGCGGGCCGTGGCCAGGCGGCGCAGCATGTCTGCCAGATCGCCCTCGGCGGGCCGCATCCGGCCCGTGCCCAGCAGCGCATCGACTACCACCTCCGCCCGCGAGAGGGCCTCCTCCAGGGCGGCGAAGCCGGTATCCTCGCCCGCTGTGCGCAGGGGGATGCTGCGCTCCACCACCTGGCGATAGACATCGTCCTTCTCCGGGTCGCGAGGCTTCAGCAGGTAGACCTCGACCTTGGCGCCCCAGTCGTGCAGGTGGCGAGCTGCCACCAGGCCGTCGCCGCCGTTGTTCCCGGGGCCGGCCAGCACCAGGACGGCCCGGTCGGCCACCGTACCCAACAGCATCCAGACCTCCTGGGCCACGGCCAGGCCGGCATTCTCCATGAGCATGGACACGGTGATGCCCTGCGCGTCGGCCCCCTGCTCCAGGCCGCGCATGATGTCGGCGGTTACCAGCTTCATGCCGAATACCGCTCCGGTGTCGCCACGAAGCGGCGCAGGCACTCCTCGGAGCAGAACACGCGCTCCTTCCCTTCCAGCGCCAGCCTCGCCGCCACCTCCGCCGGGCTCAGCTCCATCCCGCACACGGGGTCCACTGCCTTCTCCGTGGTCCCCACGGCTCTAGGACGAGCCTCGAACAGCTCCAGCTCGTCTCCGACGCCCTTGAGCTGCCGCTTCCCCAGCGGAACGAACTCCACCTCCGTCAGTCCCCGGGCCTCTTTCGAGACCTCGGCCGTCACCAGCACCTGGTGCCGCTCCGCTTCGGCCGCCAGCCGCGAAGCGATGTTCACGTTCGAGCCTACGTAGTCGCCCTCGCGATAGAGTACCAGGCCCCAGTGGATGCCGCTGCGCACCGCCGGGAACTGTGGCTCCTCTGCGGCTCGGCCCTCGATCTCCAGCGCGCAGGCCAGCGCCGAGCGCGCCTCGGTGAAGACGAGCATGAACGCGTCCCCGATCTGCTTGACCACCCGGCCGCCCCAGCGACCAGCCGATTGCCTGGCGACATCCGAGAACCGTTCCAGCACCTGCGCCGCCGTCACGTCGCCCATGGCCTCCGCCAGAGGAGTGAAGCTGCACAGGTCGACGAAGACAACCGCCGCCCGCATCTGACCGGGTACTTCACCCTTCTCCAGCACCCCCGCCTGCTGCGCGAGGTCCATAACGATGTCCTCACGCAGTGCCCGCAGAAATGCCCTGCGATGGAAGTGGAGGATGGTCGGTTCGACCAGGGGCTGCGTCTGCTTGGCGATCACACCAACGCGGTCCAGCACCTCCAGGGCCTTGGCTCCGGGTATTTTCAGCGGCTCATGCACATAGAAGTGGAACAGGCGCTGGGCCGCCTCCGCTGCTCGTCCCACCGCGTCCGCGTAGACCCGCAGGAGCTGCACAAGGGCCTCCTCGGGGAAGCCGGCCTCCAGGGCCAGCCTGACGCGCCTCAGCGCCTCGATGTCCCCGTGGTCAAGCGGCTCGCCCTCGTCCCTTAGGCCGGACACCTCAAGCACGCGCCGCAGCAGATCAAGGCTCAGGCCGAGTTCCTCCGCGGCTTCCCCCACGGAGTACGTTGGCCCGGCTTCTCCCGGGTACATCCACTCCAGGTAACCCGCCAGCCGGCGCCCGAGTTGCCCGGCCTTGGCCGCTTCTTGGATGGCCTCCATGCCCACCCCGCGGCGCAACAGCAGCCTGACCAGGCGCACACTCTCCACGTCTTCGAGCGCGAAACTCCGGGCCCCCTTCGCGCCGATGAGCCCTAGCGACCGCCACTTTCGGAGATGCCCGATGGGCTCCCCCGTGCGCCTCGCCAGTTCCTCTATCGAAACCTGTCCGACCATTGCGTCACGCGCCCCCTGCCTCGTCGTCCGATCGCTCCAGCCAGCCGCGCTCGCGCAGGACGCCTGTAAGCTCCTCGCGCCAGGCCTCGCGGTCGGCCGGCTCTTTCGAGTTGCGGCTGGCGACGACGAAGGCCACGGCGTAGCGGCGGGAGTGGGACAGGCTCACGTCCAGCCCGTCGAGCCCGATGCGGGCCGCCCGTTCGCGGGCGCGCCCATGCAGGTAGACCAGCGGCTTGCCTCGGCGGTTGGGTAGCACCTCGATCTCCCGCCAGGCCACGCCGCGGGTGCCGGTGCCCAGCGCCTTCATCACCGCCTCCTTGGCGGCGAAACGAGCCCCCAGTTCCGGCAGGCGGCCGCGACACACGGCGGCCTCCAGCGGCGTGTAGACGCGCTCCAGGAACCGTCCGTCGTGGCGCTTCAGGGCGGCCGCCACCCGCTCCAGCTCGATGATATCGACGCCCACGGCGAAGGAGGACATGATGGGCCAATTGTAGCATAGGCGTCCGAGCGTTTTCGCTCCGCCCCTTGTCATCCTGAGCGAAGCGAAGGATCTGGGGGGTGGCGAACCCTTCGCGGGCTGAAACCGGCGGCTTACGCGGGAGCTGCGGGTCCCAACCCGCAGGATCGTAGGGCACCAACTGAGTAGGCGATTATTCCTATACCCTCTTTACCCGTCGGAATGCCCGTGCTAAAATGGGCTCGCCTCACCGCCGCCTGTTCGCACGGAGTCCCAGAGGGAGCGTCGCCATGGTCAGCATCATTCGCGAGCCGAAGGTCTATCTGGTGGGCCGCCAGTTCGTCGACGAGGGCGCCATCCACGCCTTCTTGGACGAGCACGGCAAGGCCTGGGAGAACACCACCGACATCGGCGCCGAGGCCCTGACCGAGGCCGCGGGCCGCCTCTGCTATCTCTCCTATGGCCAGGGGCGCAAGGACAACCGCGAGTACCTGGCGAACATCATCGAGTCCAAGCACGGCAGCGTCCTGGAGCACGCGGTCTGGAACTTCATCATCGCCGGCGTCTCCCGCGCCTTCACCCACGAGCTGGTGCGCCACCGCGCCGGCTTCGGCTACAGCCAGCTCTCCCAGCGCTACGTGGACGAATCGACGGCCGACTTCGTGGAGCCGGACGCCATCGCCGAGGACGAGGCGCTGCACGCCCTCTGGCTGCGGGCGGTCGAGGCCTCGCATAAGGCCTACGTGGAGCTGGTGGAAGGGCTGACCGAGAAGTACAAGGACGTGCCTGACCGCACCCATCGGCGCAAGCTGGCCCGCCAGGCGGCCCGCAGCGTGCTGCCCAACGCCACCGAGACCATGATCTTCGTGACGGCCAACGCCCGCGCCCTGCGCCACTTCATCGAGATGCGGGGCAGCGAGTGGGCGGACGTGGAGATACGGAAGGTGGCGCTGAAGCTGCTGGAGATCATGCAGCGCGAGGCGCCGTCGTTGTTCGGCGACTACGACGTCGTCACCCTGCCCGACGGCACGCAGGTGGTGCGCACAGAACACGAGAAGGTGTGAGGGGGGGGAGTCCCGATCGGCAGCAAGGCCACCGCCTCCGCTTGTGACGCGCTATAATGGGAAGCGCCACGGCTAGACGGGAGTTGGTTCAGACCTTCGAGACCGAAGAGGATCAGGGCTTTCACGTCCATGTGCCCGCTCTCAAGGGCTGCCATTCTTGGGGCGCCACCCGCGCGGAAGCCCGCGCGCACATCAAGGAAGCCATCGAGCTGTGGTTGGAGAGCGCCAAGGAGCTGGGCATCCAAGTGCCGAACAAACTCCCCGGCCTAACAACGCAAGAGTTCCTGGAGCTTCTGTAGGAGGTGCCTCATGACCGCTGACCAGCCCGAGACTCCCGCCCCGAGGAGGCGCGCTATCCTGAAGGTAGCGCTGCGCTGGGGAGGGATCGCGCTTGGTGTTCTCGTTTTTCTCTTCGCCGTCATTCAGGCGGTGCCCTACGGACGCGACCACTCCAGCCCCGCGGTGCGACAGGAACCGACCTGGGACAGCCAAGCGACCCGCGCTCTCGCGGCCGACGCCTGCTTTGACTGCCACAGCAACCAGACCTCCTGGCCCTGGTACAGCAACATCGCCCCCGTCTCGTGGCTCGTTCAGCGTGACGTTGACAGTGGGCGCGAGCGTCTGAACTTCTCCGAGTGGGACCGGCCACAAGAGGGGGCGGACGAAGCGGCCGAAAAGGTGGCGGACAAGGAGATGCCGCCCAGCTACTACGGTTGGCTCCACCCCAAGGCCCGGCTCTCGTCCGCCGAACGTCAGGCGCTCGTTCAGGGGCTCCAAGCCATGTTCGGCTCAGGTGAGGGAGGGCAGGGGGACTAGGACCGATGGGCTCTGACCGCAGCGCCCAGGACGAGATCGTGGCCCGCATGATGGGCTGGGCCAACGTCGAGCCGCGCCGCATGTTCGGCTGCGACGCCTACCTGGTGGGCGGCCGGCTGTTCGCCTTCTTCCAGGATGAGGGCGTCGTGGTGAAGGTGCCCTCGCCGCGGCGAGAGGAACTGCTGGCGGACGCCCGCGTAGCGCCCTTCACCGTCCGCCAGGGGGCCCGCTTCGGCGACTGGCTCCACCTCCGCCTGTCCGGCCCCGCCGACGCCGCCTTCGCCCTCAGCGCGGTGGAGGAGAGCTACCGCCAGGCCCAGGCGGCGCCCGCCGCCAAGCGTCGGCAGCCGAGGCGCCGCTAGGCCCAGGGCACGCCCGCCGTCTTGCCCCTCTCCATCGCACGGAGTATCGTTGCCTTGATTCTGCGGCTGCTTGAACGGAAGGAGGCCCGGCGATGGATGGACCCAACTACTGGACTCGGTGGGGCAAACGGCGTCTTTCCCGTCGGCGGCTGCTGACGGGGGCAGCCGGAGTGGGGGCCGGACTGGCCGCCCTGTCCGTGGTGGGCTGTGGTGGAGGCGATGAGGGGCCGAGCCCGTCGCCGGCGGCCTCGCCGGGCGCATCGCCGGTTGGGTCGCCGGCGGCCACCCCCACGACCGGTGCGGCGAGCAGCGTGTTCCATCGCTGGGGTGAGGGCCCGCCTCCGCCACTGGAGCCGGCCAAGACCAGGGGTGGCGTCGATCGCTGGTTCGGCTTCGAGCCCATGCCTCTAGACACCTTCGACCCCCATCAGACCCAGTTCGGCCCCACGGCTGGCCCGCACTCCGCCATCTTCAGCAAGGTCTTGAACTACTGGGACGCCTATCAGGGCGTGATGGAACCGGACCTCGCGGAGGCTGTGCCTGAGGCGCCCGACAAGCTCACCTACGTCGTCAAGATCCGTTCCGGCGTTCGCTTCCACAGCACGGAGAAGATGCGCCAGCAGTTTCCCCAGGTGGCCGGCCGTGAGCTCACCGCCGAGGACGTGAAGTACAGCATCGAGCGGCAGATGAACAAATCGAGCCCGCGCAGCGCCCTATACTATCGCGCAAGCCAGTGGGAGACGATCGACAAGATCGAGCTGGTGGACCCCCTTACCCTCCGGATAACCACCAAGCGTCCGACTGCCCCCTTCCTGCACTATCTGGCCGACACCCACAACTTCATCATCGCTAAGGAGTTGGTGGATCCGGCCACGGACGACATGAACTCGCTGGACAAGATGATCGGCAGCGGCCCCTTCATTCTAGACAAGTTCGTTGGTCTCCAGGCGGTACGCGTCGTGCGCAACCCGGACTGGTTCGCCAAGGACGACCTGGCCGACAAGGGGCTGGCCGACCGCCCGATTATCGATGGCTTCGAGATCACGTGGTTCCCTGGCGACAATACGACCATGGAGGTCGCCTTCAAATCCAAGCAGGTCGATCACACGGACTACGCGGACAACACAAGCCCCGGCCGGATAGCTGGCGAGACAGGGGCGCTGCTAGACGAGTGGATATCCTCTAGCTGGATCAACAGCCGCCTGCTAATCGACGACTCGCCGGCGGCCAAGTCGCCCTTCAAGGATCTGCGGCTGCGTCAGGCCCTCAACATTGCCATCGACCGCAGCCGCATGGGCCAGGGCATATACCAGAACTCATGCCTGTTGGGATCGCCGGTGGCTCAGGCCCTTGGCTACTGGGCGCTACCGCTGGACGAGCTGACCAAGAAGCCGGGCTTTCGCTTCAAGCGGGAGGAGCGCGAGCAAGACCTGGCCGACGCGAAGCAGATGTGGGATGCAGCCGGCGGGCCGTCCATCGGCACCGTCGAGGTGATGTACACGGCCATCCCGGACTTTGTGAAGGCGTACTGGCCGCAGTTCCAGCGCAGCCTGAAGGAGGCGCTGGACTTCGACGTCAAGGGGCGTCTAGACGCCACCGGCTACACGGAGATCGCCCAGGGGTTGCTCCAGAAGCGGCTGGTCTTTGTCTTCGGCTACGACAACGGCTGGCTGGAGCCGGACGATTACCTCTATCCCTACTTCCACAGCACCGGGCCCAAGAACTCGTTCAACCTGTCGGATCCTACCCTTGATCAGATGCTCGTTGCCCAGCGGGAGGAGTTCGACCGTGAGCGACGGCGCGAATTGGTGTACGAGATCCAGCGCTATCTGCTGGACAAGGTTGTCGCCCGTCTGGATTGGGTGGCCGAGATCGACGTCGGTACCAGGTGGCCCTACGTGAAGAACCAGCAGTACGCCCCCTGGTTCGGCGACGCTTTCAGCGCCGTCAACCGGTGGTTGGACAGCAGCGATCCCACCTTCCAGGGCCGCTCGGCGTAGAGGTTGGCTGCTGTCGTGACCGCTAGGGTTGTGGAGACGCCGCCCTTCCCCTTGTACGCTCGTTATCCACGGCTGGCGATATCGTTGCCGCGATTGCCGCTCCACCAGGGCCCCAGCCCAGTGGCGGAGCTGACCCAACTCGGCGGCAAGGCTGTCTGGGTCAAGAACGACGGCCTCTATGGCACCGTCTACGGCGGCAACAAGCCGCGCAAGCTGGAGTTCATCCTCCCCGACGTCCACAGGACGGGGGCGACCAGCATCGCTACCTTCGGCGGCTTGGGCACTCACCACGGGCTGGCCACCGCGCTCTACGCACGGGAGCAGGGTCTGCGGACCGTTCTGCTGCTGGTGGACCAGCCGGTGGACGATGTGGTTCGAAGGGAGCTCTGCTGGTTTCAGCAGGCGGGAGCCATCCTGTATCACACGGGGACGGCCTGGCGAACGAAGCTTCTGGCGCTCCCGATTCTCCTGCGCCACGCGGACTGGCGTCGCCGCAAGCTGCCCTACCTCTTGCCCCCGGGCGGCTCCACGGCGCTGAGCAGCGTGGGATACATCAACGCGGCGCTGGAGTTGGCCGATCAGGTCGCTGCCAAGGAGCTACCGGAGCCGAAGACAGTCGTGGTGGCGCTGGGCTCCGCCGGGACGGCGGCCGGCCTGGCGCTGGGCCTGCGACTCGCGGGGTTGAGCAGCCGCCTGGTGGCCGTGCGGGTCAGCGACGTCCTGACATTGACGGCGGAGACGGTGGCCCGCCTGGCCAACGCTACCGCGCGGCTGATGCGCGGCCGGGGAGCAGACCTGCCTGACATTAGGGTCGAGCCGGACGCCATCACGGTGGTCTCGGACTGGCTGGGCCCGGGCTACGGCCACCCGACGCCCGAAGGCGAGCGCGCCCGGATGCTGCTCCAGGAACAACATGGCTTGGCCCTCGACCTCACCTACACTGCCAAGACGATGGCCGCGCTCCTGGCGCTTCTGGAAGACGGCCGCCTGGAAGGCCCGACGCTCTACTGGCACACCTACAACGCCCTCCCGCCGCCGTTTCCCCAACCCGGGCCGGACGACTATCGACGGCTGCCGTCGGCGTTCCATCGCTTTTTCGAGCCGCAAGCTAGGTGAAGGAGGAGAGACGATGGAGATGCTGCGTACTCCCGACGAGCGCTTCGCCGGCCTGGCCGGCTTCCCGTTCGAGCCTCACTACGTGGAAGTCCCGTCCGGCGACGGGGGCAGTCTGCGTATGCACTACGTGGACGAGGGGCCGGCCGGCGCCGACCCCGTCCTGCTCCTGCACGGCGAGCCGTCGTGGAGCTACCTGTACCGTAAGATGATCCCGGTGCTGACCGCGGCCGGGCACCGCGCCGTGGCGCCTGACTTCGTCGGCTTTGGCCGCTCCGACAAGCCTGTCCGGCGCGAAGACTACACCTACCAGCGACACGTAGACTGGACGCGCGCCCTCCTGGAGGCGCTGGACCTGCGCAACATCACCCTCGTCTGCCAGGACTGGGGTGGCCTCATCGGGTTGCGGCTGGCCGCCGAGCACCCCGATCGCTTCGCTCGCATCGTGGCGGCCAACACCTTCCTGCCCACGGGCGACCGATCGCCCGGCGAGGCCTTCCTCGCCTGGCAACGCTACTCGCAGGAGACCCCCGAGTTCCACGTCGGCGGCATCGTCAAGGGCGGCTGCATCACCGACCTGCCGCCGGAGGTCACCGCCGCCTACGACGCGCCCTTTCCCGACGACCGCTACAAGGCGGGCGCCAGGCAGTTCCCGATGCTGGTGCCGATATCACCCGACGACCCGGCCGCCGCGCCGAACCGCAAGGCCTGGGAGGTGCTGCTGCGCTGGGAGAAACCCTTCCTCACCGCCTTCAGCGACTCCGACCGCATCACCCGCGGCGGCGACCGCGTGCTCCAGGCCATGATCCCGGGGGCCAAGGGCCAGCCGCACGCCACCATCGAGGGCGCCGGCCACTTCCTCCAGGAGGACAAGGGCGAGGAACTGGCCGCCGTGGTGGTGGAGTTTATCAAAGCGACCAGCGCGAGCCGCTCCTAAGTCCTCTAGCGCAAGCCTCGATACCCACGTTTCCGATAGGTGACCATGGCACCTCTCGGCGTATTCTTGCCGCCAGGGTGATAATGGCCTATTGTGGTATACAGGGCCATCCAGGTAAAGTTTGTCTGATCTGTCATTTACACGATAGGGAGCAACCATGAAGATCGCGGTCATCGGCACGGGGAACGTCGGGGGCACGCTGGGACGGCGCTGGGCGGGCAACGGGCACCAGGTGGTGTTTTGCAGCCGCACACCGGGGAGCGACAGGGTTAAGGCGCTCGTGGACGCTGCCGGCGCCAACGCTCGGGCTGCTGGGATCAGCGAGGGCGTAGCGGTCTCGGATGTGGTCGTCTTCGCCACGCCCTGGGCGGGAACGCTGGATCTGGTCGAGGCGGCGGGGAGCCTTCAGGGCAAGATCGTGGTGGATTGCACCAATCCACTCAGGCCAGACCTGTCCGGACTCAGCATCGACGGCGACACTTCGGGAGCGGAACAGATCGCCCAGCGGGCGAAGGGCGGCCGCGTAGTGAAGGCGTTCAACACCATCTCCTCTCTAACGATGGCCGACCCGCTCTTTGGGTCCGAGAGGGCAGACCTGTTCCTCTGCGGTGACGACGCGGACGCCAAGAGGACGGTCGCGCAGCTCGCTCAGGAACTTGGCTTCGAGGTGGTGGACGCGGGCCCCCTGAGATCGGCGCGCTACCTGGAGTACCTGGCGATGCTGTGGGTTCACATGGCCTTCAAGGAGAACTGGGGACCGAACTTCACCTTCAAGATCCTGAAGCGATAGGCAGTGGCAGACCCTGTTGCACGGACAGGGACAATGGCGACAAGAGCACAACACGTCGCTAACCTGAGCGTCCTCGCCGAGGAGCCGTTCTGCTATGTGACCACAACCGGGCGGGTGACCGGCCAGCCGCACACCATCGAGATCTGGTTTGCCCTCATCGGGCGCACCCTCTACATGCTTTCGGGCGGCGGCGACCGCTCGGACTGGGTCAAGAACCTCATCCGGACACCTGAGACGACGGTGTTTATCAGCGCAACCGAGTTCTCCGGCCGGGCGCGGGTGGTGACGGAAGAGGCGGAGGACACCCTGGCGCGGCGGCTCCTGCTCGAGAAATACGAGCCCTCCTACTCAGGCGACCTGTCGGACTGGGGCCGGACAGCGCTGCCGGTGGCGGTCGATCTCGACGTCAAGTAGTGACGGCCGCAGCCTTAGTGGAGCTGTCAGCCTCTCCCCCTTCCCTTCTTCGCTCGCATGTTCTACAATAGGCCCAAGGTTCTTCGTTCTAGGCTCTGGGTTCTGACACCACCATGCCTCGCACCGGCATCGCTAGCCTGCCCCTGCACTACGGCGCCGCGCCGCGCTGGCTCTTCGAGCGCATGGTGCGGCTGGCGCGCCAGATCACGCTCGTCCTGGTGGAAGAGTACGGGCCGCGGGAGGTGCTGGCCCGCCTCTCCGACCCGCTCTGGTTCCAGGCCTTCGGCTGCGCGCTGGGCTTCGACTGGCACTCCAGCGGCCTCACCACCACCGTCTGCGGCGCCCTGAAGGAGGGCCTGCGCGGCCTGGAGCGCGATTCGGGCCTGTGCGTGGCCGGCGGCAAGGGCAAGACCTCGCGCCGGACGCCTGCCGAGGTGGAGGCCTTCGCCGAGCGCTTCGGCTTCCTGCCGGCGCCCCTGGTCTACGCCTCGCGCATGGCTGCTAAGGTGGACTCGGCCGCCCTTCAGGACGGCTATCAGATCTACCACCACACCTTCATCTTCGTGCCGGAGGGCACCTGGACCGTCGTCCAGCAGGGGATGAACGAGGCCACCCGCTACGCCCGGCGCTACCACTGGCTCTCCTCGGAGCTGGAGGACTTCGTCTGCGAGCCCCACAAGGCCGTCTGCTCCGAGGGTCGCGGCGACGTGCGGCTGAACATGGTTGCCCAGGAGGCCGACGACTGCCGCCAGATGAGCGCTCGCCTCGCCGGGGAGCCGCCGGAGAAGCTGGTGCGAGAGCTGAAGCGCCTGCAGGAGCTTGAGCTGCCGGCCCGCCACCATCTCGACCTCAGCGATATCCACCCCGACAATCTGGCCCGCATCTTCCTCCGCACCTACGACCAGCCGCCGGCCGGCTTCGAGCAGTTGCTGGGGATGGAGGGCGTCGGCGTCAAGAGCATCCGCGCCCTGGCCCTGGTGTCGGAGCTGGTGTACGGAGCGAAGGCCAGCGTGCGCGACCCGGCCCGATTCTCCTTCGCCCACGGCGGTAAGGACGGCCACCCCTATCCCGTGGACCGCGAGACCTACGACCGCACCATCGAAGCCCTGCGGGCGGCGGTGGAGCGTGCTAGACTGGGCCAGCGGGAGAAGCTGGACGCCCTGCGCCGCCTGGCGGCGGTATAATGGGGGCGAACAGAGCGAGGGAGCAGCTACCTGAATGTCGATAGGATGACAAGACAACTCTGAGGGTGGAAACCCTCAGAGTTGAGGAAGCTGCGGGATTCATCCCGCAGAAGTGAATCCAAACATACGTAAAGTCATAATGCAAATTCGTGACCTTCACCCCTGGGACGTCTCTCCGGCCGAGGCGGTGGCCATTCAGAAGCGGCTGGCCGCCCAGGTTGTCCTGGAGGGCGAGCCGCAGGACGTCCGCGTCGTCGCCGGGGCGGACATCTCCGTCGGCGGCGGGCGCGGAAGGGGCGCCGTCGTCCTGCTAAGCTATCCTGAGCTGCGGCTGCTGGAGCAGCAGGTGGTGGAGGCAGAGCTCACGTTTCCCTACGTGCCCGGCCTTCTCGCCTTCCGCGAGGTGCCCGTCCTGGCCGAGGCCTTCCGTCGCCTCTCGCAGCGGCCGGACCTGCTGCTTGTGGACGGCCAGGGGCTGGCCCACCCGCGGCGCTTCGGCATCGCCTGCCATCTGGGTCTCCTCCTGGACCTGCCGACCATCGGCTGCGCCAAGTCGCGTCTCGTGGGCGAACAGGGCCCCTTGGGGGAAGAAGTGGGTGCCCGCGCCGAGCTGCGCGACGGGCCGGAGGTACTGGGCCTAGTGCTGCGGACGCGGACCGGCGTCACGCCCGTCTACGTATCGGTGGGGCATCGCATCGGCCTGGGCAAGGCGGCGGAGTGGGCGCTGCGCCTCTGCCGCGGCTATCGCCTGCCGGAGCCCGCCCGCCTGGCCCACCAGGCGGCGGGTGGCCAGACGGTCGCGCCGGCAACGGCGCCGGTGGGGCAGCGCTCTCGATAATGTAAGCGAAGGTGGTCATAATCCCTATGGACGATATCCGCGAGGCCCTGAAGCAGCTCTCCGAGCGCATCTTCCACATAACGGAGAGCCTTTGACATCGCCGCCCGCGAACGCGAAGCTACCGAGCTGGAAGCCCGCTCTTCTCGCCCCGACTTCTGGGATGACCCCCAGGGAGCCCAGAAGGTGATGCGCCGCCTGGCCGACCTGCGCCAGCAGGCGGAGACCTGGCGAGGCCTGGAGACACGCGCGCGCGACCTGGCCGGCCTGCTGGAGCTGGTCGCCGCCGAAGGTGACGAGGGCCTGGCCGCGGACATCGCCGCCGATTTGCAGGCCCTGGCCGCCGAAGTGGGCGAGCGCGAGCTCGCGCTCGCCCTATCGGGCACCTACGACCGGCGCGATGCCATCCTGGCCATCCACGCCGGCGCCGGCGGCACCGACTCTCAGGACTGGGCGGAGATGCTCCTGCGCATGTACCTGCGCTGGGCCGACCAGCGCGGCTATCAAACGCGGGTGCTGGACGTGATGGCGGGCGAGGAGGCGGGCATCAAGAGCGGGACAGTGGAGGTGACTGGCCCCGACGCCTACGGATACCTGCGCGCCGAACGGGGCGTGCATCGCCTGGTGCGGCTCTCGCCCTTCGACCAGGCCCACGCCCGCCACACCTCCTTCGCCTTGGTGGAGGTGATGCCCGAGGCGGAGGAGGCGGCAGAAGTCGCCATCGACCCCGACGACCTGCGCATCGATGTCTTCCGGGCCAGCGGCCACGGCGGCCAGAACGTCCAGAAAAACGCCACCGCCGTCCGTATCACCCACGTGCCCACCGGCATTGTCGCTTCCTGTCAGAACGAGCGCTCCCAGTACCGCAACAAGGAACTGGCCCTTAAGGTGCTCCAGGCGCGACTCCTGGAGCGCGAGTTGGACCGCCAGGCCGAGGAGAAGGCCCGCCTGAAGGGTGAGCACGTGACCGCAGCCTGGGGGAACCAGATCCGCAGCTATGTCCTCCATCCGTATAAAATGGTGAAGGACCACCGCACCGGCTTCGAGACCAGCGACGCCGAGAGCGTCCTCGACGGCGAGCTGGACGAGTTGGTGCGGGCTTATCAGAAGTGGAGTCTGGGGAAGGACTAGAGATGGGGAAGTGGCTCATCGCCCTCGCACTGTTCGTGGCCTTCGCCGCGGGGCTGGCGGCCGGCCCGGCCCGCGCTCAGGGCATCGAGGTCACCGCCCAGGACGTGGCCAACAGCTTCCCGGATGAGATCGTCTTCCGCCTCTCCGTCAGCAGCGACGCCGACATCCAGAAGGTGACCGTCCACTACGAGATCCTGCCCGACGGCGTGCCTGCCTATGGGGTGCCCCAGTTCGAGCCGGGGCCGCAGGCGCAGGTGGACTTCCACCTCAACGCCAACGATGGCCAGCTCTACCTGGCGCCCGGCGCCGAGATCCTCTACCACTGGGAGATCGAGGACGCGGCCGGCGACAAGCTCAGCACCGAGCCCGCCACCTTCGTCTACCAGGACACCCGCTACGACTGGGAGAGCGCCAGCGAGGGCAACGTCTCCGTTCACTGGTACGGCGGCGGCGACGCCGAGTCCTATCTGCGCGTGGCCCGCGACACGCTGGACCGCATGTCGGCCCTGCTGGGCGCGGAGGTGGATTTCCCGGTGAAGGTGTGGGTCTACGACAGCAACGACGACATGCTCGCCGCCCTGCCTCGCCGGAGTGAGGGCCAGGAGATCGAGAGGCGCACCGCCGGTGTGCGGGTGGCTTCGGACACGGTGCTCATGCTCGCCGACGGCGGCGGCGACATCCTCCGTCACGAGCTCACGCACGTGGTCACCAGCGTGGCCGGCGAGGGGCCCTACGGCGGCCTCCCCGCCTGGCTGGACGAAGGCACCGCCATGTACGCCCAGTCGGAGCCCGGCGAGGGCTTCACCAGCACCCTGGAAGGGGCTGTCGACCGAGACCGCCTCCTCTCCGTCCGCTCCATGACTTCGCCCACCGGCGATCCGGACAAGGTGACGCTCTTCTACGGCGAGGCGTGGAGCCTGGTCAGCTTTATGGTGGAGGAGTACGGCGAGGAGAAGTTCGCCCAGCTCTACGCCGTCTTCAAGGACGGCAGCACCACCGACAACGCCCTCCAGCAGGTCTACGGCTTCGACCAGGAGGGCCTGGAGGACGCCTGGCGGGCCAGCCTGGGCCTGGCGCCCCGCCAGCGGGCCACGGCCACGCCCACGCCCACGCCCACTGCCACCGCCACACCTGGCCTGCCCTCGCCTTCGGCCACGCCTACGCAAGACAACGGCTCGCAGGCCGAGGACGAGGGAGATGATGTTCCGTGGGCGACGGCGGCGGCGCT
>Ga0315286_10001474_pt1 | contig 21284 bp, 19 predicted proteins | sample YL17G10_0_MG_FD_205038 | JGI IMG/M metagenome (GOLD analysis project Ga0315286, IMG submission 205038) | Sediment microbial communities from Yellowstone Lake, YNP, Wyoming, USA - YL17G10_0 | ecosystem: Environmental > Aquatic > Freshwater > Lake > Sediment | place: USA: Wyoming | collected... | reverse complement strand
AAAGGAGGTTTGAATCATTCCGATGGAGGATGGGAAATCTGTTTACCGCAAGGGTGGGAAATATCCTTACCGTGCCTATGGGAAATGTCCTTACCGCGAGGGTAGGAAAAGTCCTTGTCATTTACAAACACGGGCAGATAAATTCGGGCGAGCTGTGGGAAGCGTATCTGGACGACTGCCGCGAGCAGAACAAGCCGGCCATCGCCCTGCGCACTTTCTCGGAATACATGAACAAGCTGATTGAGCTCGACCTGGTGCGCTGGGACAGGGCGCTGGTCAGGGGGAAAGTGAGGGTATTCAGTCCAGTTAATTGACTACTTGGCACATTTCCGGCGCTTTTTACTATAATTGAATGTGGAATTGAGCGAATTCATCAAGGGGACGTTAATGAGCAATAATTCAAAAGACTCAGATTATCTAGATAAGATAAGACAAGCGCATGATCATGCTCTTCAGGAAAAAGAAACGATAAAGAGAAAGATTGAAACCTCTATTTCCGATATAGATGTAATTGAATTGCTAGCGCATATTGCGTTTATCTCCCAATACGTTCCAGAGAATGACCACGCCATAAATCAGAGTTTGCGGGAATACCCTTCTCTACATTATTTAACCGGGTTATCTCTGAAACAGCATCTCGTTGGCACAAAGCCTCCGGCAAATCGGGAAGTCGAAGCTATCTCAGAAGACGTCAACCGATATTTCGTTTCATATATGCAGGACATAACCCTACAAAGCTTTAAAAAAGAAAAGGTATCTGAGGAGGACGGACTAATCCTTCAAGCTAGAATCCAAAAAATGCTACGGCAGACAAGTGCGATGATGTATCCGTTCCAAGTAGAAACCCTAATTCACGGCTTATTCTCTCAATTTGATGAGTATTTCTTGACAAAGGCTGGCTTCAGAGCGTCCGCGGCCCTGGAATTCGGAACGAAAATAATCAAGCGGTATGAAAGGATGGCTAATAATAGATATGAAGAAGTGGGATCAGCAAGAAAGAGGGCCGCTGAAGAACTAAAAGATCCTGTCAAAGGTCCAGTTATCAGAGCAACTATGGACGATTCTTTATCAGATGAAGGCTTGCTAACATCCTATACTGCCTTCTTATTGTTCACTAACATCAAAGAAATGTTTCTTTTCAATCCGGAATTGCTATGTAGGGAAGAAGGTATTTCGGATTCAACAGAGTTCGCCAATTATGTGAATGCCCTAAGTTGTGAATTCGGTTCAAATCAAGATTTTAATGATCCGCTTGATAACAACATTATATCCAACAAGCCATTCATTAAGGTTAATGGCGACGCCTTTTTTGTTCCAATATCTCAGGACTTGATCCATAATCTCCCGCTTATTCTGGAATCCCTGCTTGAACAAGATAAGTTAGCGCAATCAGGGATCTGGCAGAGATACCAATCTAGCCGAGCTAACTTTATCGAGGGACGAATTTGCGACTTCCTTTCCAGGATGTTTCCCAATGGAAACATATTTAGGAACGCAAAATATGTTTATCAGGGGAACGAATGCGAGGCGGATATTATCGTCTTATATGACAACAAAATATTTTTAGTTGAAGCAAAAGCCGGCTCTTTCAGAGAACAAGCGCAACGTGGAGGAATCGGAAGCCTAAAGAAGGACCTAAAGAAGCTGATCGAAGAGGCATATCAGCAAGGGAGGAGGACAGCCGCTTATCTAAAATCAAATGAAATCTCGACTTTTTCGTATTCCCAAGGCAATAAGATTTTGGAGATTAAACAAAACAATCAGACCACATTCATAATAGGGGTTACTCTAGAGCCCCTAATGAGCCTCGCTATCGGCTTGAAGAATCTTAGGTCGTTGGGGCTTTTCATTGAAAACGAGTATCCGTGGTCAGTCCAAATCAATGAACTGGATTTAGTTACGCGCCATCTTCCTTCTCCGACTATTTTTATTCACTACTTAGAAAGCCGTCTTCGGGCCATAGACGAAAATGTTTTTCATGCCTATGACGAACTTTCGTTTCTTGCCTGGTATCTCAGAAAAGGGAACTTTTTAATTCCATATGACAAGGACGACAAACAGCCAAATCTTTTAGAGATCGGGTCCGATTGGACAACGCCCTTCGATGAGCACTATCTCTTTGGCAAGGAAAAGCCGGGACTTGACATCGAAGATGATTTGCTAAAAATCATACGCATCTTAGAATATCTAAATCCGGTTGGCTACTCGGATCTCGCAAACGCGCTCCTGGATTTCGACCATCAAGCGAGAAAACTAGTCCTTGATAAAATTAACGAGCTAATCGTTTTATCGAAAAAGGACATGAAACCCCATGATTTTTCCGTGATCTATAAAGACGATTTGGATACCGGCCTTACTTTCATGACCCAAGTAGGAAGGGATGTATTACGAGAACGCTTGGGTTCATATTGCACCATGAAAAAATACCAAATTAAAACAAAAAGATGGCTCGGATTGGGGAGAGATATTCAAGACGACAGATGGTTCGTGAACGAATTCGCCTATCTTAAATATCCTTGGCAGCACGACGCAAAAATGGACGAATTACTACGCGCATTTCCTATAAGAGACAAAAGTTTGTAATTTATTATCTGCCTATTCCGCACCCTCTCTCCCTAATCCTTTTCTTTCCCCCTGGCTTCCATCCTTCCATGGATTACGGAAAATCTGACGAGCTTCCCGCATGGGTGAAGCTCGTGAACAGGGCCAATCGCGGAGATCTTACTCTGGAAGATCTCTCTCCGTCGGAGGCCACGGGATGAACGAAGTTCATATCCTCGATATCAAGCTCATCGGCGCTGGCATTGTTTTCATAGCCTTTGCTTTGATTGTCGTCCTGGGCTACGCCCTTGGCCCTTATCTCGAAGTCGTATCCCCTCATGATGGGAAGCTTCTGATAATCGCTTCCTCTATATCCTTGGCTGCGATGCTCATAACTGCGGGCGCGATGGTCTACTCGGTGCTGAAGCACAAGGAATGAAGCTGATGATGAAAAGTTTTATAAGCATAAGGCGCAATATATCTTCATAACTATTGCGCCACTTATTTCAAAATCCGCGTGCTCTCAGCGTAATCGGCAAATTGTGGCGCTAACACTTATAAAACCAAAGGAGGAGTGGTTTCCATGCGCCTTGACGCCCACAATTATGCCAGACGGATTGAGACGTTTTTTCTAAGGATCGATAAAACCCAAGAGATCCCGCCAAACGACAAGGTTATTTTGCGCAGGTATCGAGACTATCTGATATCCGAAGGGATTTCACTCGGAAGGGTTGCCAAATACCTGTCTGATCTTAGGAAGGCCGCCGTTTTGCTAGCGAAGAACTATGAGCTGGCCAACGAAGACGACATTCGGAGGATTGTTTCTGCTCTCGACCAGGACGAAAGGTACTCTCCATGGTCAAAGCGGGATTTCAAGGTTTCGCTTCGGAAGTTCTACACGTGGCTCAGGAAGACAAAAGAATACCCGCCAGAAGTCGCATGGCTTAGCGTCTACGCCAGGATCAGACACGCCCGGTCAGCCGAGGATATGCTGACGGAGGAGGAAGTCAAAAGGCTAATAGAAAGCGCAAAAACCGTTCAAATGAAGGCGTTCTTCGCGGCACTATACGAAAGCGGGTGCCGGATCGGGGAGCTGATTTACCTGAAGCTCAACCAGGTTAAATTCGACGAGTATGGAGCCCAATTCTTCGTGACCGGCAAGACCGGCTTCCGGAGGATCCGCGTCGTGGCCTGCGTCCCGTACCTCACTGCCTGGATAAACGATCATCCCCTAAAGAGCGATCCGGGGTCGTTTCTCTGGATAAACAGGAAGCGCGAACCCTTCAGCTATAACGGCTTATGCGGAATAATGAAATTGTCCGCCCGTTCGGCCGGCATCAATAAAAGGGTCAATCCGCACAATTTCCGGCACTCCAGGGCGACCTACCTGGCGAACCACCTTACGGATGCCCAAATGAAAGAGCACTTCGGCTGGACCCAGGACTCAAAGATGGCAGGCGTATACGTCCACCTCAGCGGCAGAGACGTCGATTGTGCACTGCTCAAGGTGTACGGCATCGATAACATTGCCGATAAAAAAGAGAGCATACTGAAGCCCAAAGACTGCGTCCGATGCCACCTCTCAAACCAGGCAACAAACCGCTTTTGCTCTCGCTGCGGCTTACCTCTCGACGAGGACGCCAAGGTGGAAGTCATGAAGAAAGACATGGAGCGCAAAGAGGCGGACGGCGTCCTCGATAAGCTGATTGAGGATAGGGAATTCAGAGAATTGCTTCTCCGGAAAATCGGGCAACTGGCTTCATCGCCAAGCTAACGCGCTATCTCGTGATATTCGAGATAATCATTCAGCAGCACTTCAAGAGAATTGAAACCTAAATACCACAATCCTGCCGCAAATTTGAAGACGTTCAAACCGTTTGCTTTGCCTTTTTCAATCAGGCATCTTTTTGTTTCTTCAAGCGTCTTTCGCTTGCACCCCATTTTTTCGGCAATCTGATTAACCCATGTATCGACGGGAAACGCGTATTCGTATTCGTTATCCTTGAGTTTGATGTCCGGATTGAGCAATAGGATATCCCTAATTATGAACGAAGCGATCTTATTGCCGATGTACTTCATCCCTATCAATTCGCGAAATGCGCTCTCCACTCCATCTCCGCCTTCAATCCTCCTAAGCAAATAACGATAAATATTCTTTTTCTGCTCGCTCTCCGTTATGAAGGCCAGGACCTCCAAGACCATCACGATGTCGCCTATGTTTCCCAACGCCAAAGCATCTTTTTTCTCGTTCTTTCTCTCGGATAGAGCCCTGACAACCGGATTGCCCTCAACAATCTCGGCAAATTCCGGATAATCTTTCAGGCTCTTTTTCTTCATTTCCTTAGCGACTTTGAACAGTCCGCGTTGCGCCACTAATTTGGAGTATGCATCTTCGGAATCCGCCTCATCGATTCCAATTAGATCCTTCAGAACGCCCATGGTGAAATCGAAGTATCTGGCCGAAAGCTCATCCCTTCTTCCTCTCATAAAGGACCTGCTGAAAATGAACTTGAGCGCCTCCCACCAATCGCGTTCAAGCCGGCCTTTATCGAGAGTGCGGACGTGCTCTTGGACGTATTTGTCACCCAAGATTTCAATATTCTTTAGAAGAACGGATTCGCTTTTCATGCCGGTTCTTTCCTTCAGCCGCGGGACTTTCGTCCAGGAGCGCCTGCCTAATTATACTCCCGGATGGCGCGTTATAAGCATAATCCGCACCTCATCCTGCCCAATCTTTAAAAGAGCCGGGTCAAACGCCTAGCATGATTCCAGCGAATCCGCGCAAGACAATCGCCTTCGTCTGCCCAGGCTGCCTGACGACGTTCCATCTCTACGCCTGGGAGATCGAGGAAGGCACGCCGACTTGCTCTCATTGCATGATCCCTCTCGATAAAGTCGAGGAGGGGAGGTGAAGCATGAATCTCGAAGAGATGAGCCACGAGCGCCAGGTCGGATACCTTCGCTCCGTCCTGCGCTCCAAGAAGAGCACGCTGACCGGCTTCATGGCGCTGTTCGCGCTCCGGCACCACGCTATAACGAAACACAATCCGAAAATCGAGCTTAAACCGTGCCTGCGATGGTATCTGGGCCAGCTCGCGAAGGAATACATACGCCGCTACTACAGGGAGGCGAAGGATACGCTGGAGAATTTCGCGACTATCGGCCTTCTCGATTCGCTCGACGCGCCGGACGGCCAGAAGGAGTTCACCCTGAAGGAACCGCTTTTCCCTGCCCTGCGCGAGGCGCTAGAAGACGCGTTCGGCAAGGACTCGGTCGAAGAAACGCTGGAGCGGGCGAAGTTCTACAAGGCCGCGGGGCTCGGGACCGTAGCCGGGCCGGAGGACGCGAGCGATGCGAACGGTAAACGGAGGTCGAAAGCATGAAGGGCGAAATTGAGAAAATCTGGAATAACAAAACGCCGGATGGCCGGCGCTACGATGTGCTCCAGATAGGCGGAATAAGATATTCCCTCTGGGAAGAAGAGTATCTCGACAAGCTGAAGGAAGGCCAGGCGCTCGAATCCGACATGCGCGAGTCGGGCGACTACAAGAACATCTGCAAAATATACGACCCGGCGGAGACCAAGAACCCCAGCGATACGAACGCCCTGCCGCCGGAGACGCCAGGGAACGGGAACGGACAAAGCCAGAAGTCGCGCCAAATCGTCAGAATGAGTAGCCTGCGCTCGGCAAGTCAGATCTTAAGCGGGTCACGCATCCCGGCCGGCGAACGGGCGGAAAAGACGATAGAAATCGCGAAGAAGTTCGAGAAATACATCGGCGACGACGTTCTCGGAGGTTCGGACGGAGATGACTGAGACTTTCGCCGTCAGGACGAAGCCGGTAAGGCAGGCATCGCTGACGTCGGATTGCTGGCCGGTCCAGGTGTGGGGCCTTACCTACTGCTCGGGATTCGGCGATTACTCGGCGATGTGCGAGTATCTCGCTAGCGACGAATGCGGAGGGCAGGCGATACGCAAGCGCGCCCTGACTGGCGACTTTCCAGTCTCCGGCCTGCCCGACGCAGGCTCAGGATAAATCAGGAGAGGTGTTCGGATATGCAAGATGAAAATATCTTAGGCGGAGCTAATGGCGGAAAAAAGCGGCCGCTGCGGGATTCGTATTTCGACGGCTTCGAATACAAAGGCTACAAGGTGAAGACGAAGCTCACTATAGAAGGGGGAAAGCATTACAAGCCGATGAAACTTGGCTCGCCCGAAGAAGTCTATGGCCAGTTCAAGAAGCTTAGCGAATCGGACCGCGAGAAGTTCTATTCGGTTCTGCTGGACGCCCATAATCAAGTGATTGGCGTCGATATGGTCAGCCAGGGAGGCCTTGATTCAGCGCCCGTTAATCCCAGGGAAGTCTTCAAGCCGGCGCTGCTTGCATCGGCAGCTTCGGTCATCTTCGTGCATTCGCATCCTTCAGGCGAGCCTAGCCCGTCGCTATCGGACAGGGGCTTGACAGCGATGCTTAAGCAAGCCGGAGAGCTGATGGGTATCGAGGTGCTCGACCACGTCATCATTGGCCGCGACGCTTACTACAGTTTTTCTGACAAGCACGAGCTCTGAGCGGGCCGGCGCGGCCGGCCTTCACTCAGCCTCGAATGATAATTTCGGCCATGGAAAGCGTCCAGTTATAGGGAGGCAGGAGTATTAGCGAGCGTAAACATTTGGATACGGACGAAGTCATGAGGCGCTATCCCAGACTGACGGCGCACATCATAGCCGAGTCGCTGGGCTATGCCACGCCCACATGCGCGGCGCGAATCCTGAATGACGCCAGGGATAGGCAAAATAACTATTGCGAATGGATTTACTCATGCTACAGCAGCGATCCGCTTCCGGCTGTCAGAAACGCTATCCGGAACCGGCACTATCACAAAGGCTTCATGGCCGAGTATAAGCTCGCGCTGGCGCTCGTCCGGAAGGCGATTGATACCGGGGACGAGCCGCTTTTCGCAAGCTGGTTTTAACAAGGGGATGGAAATATGGTGAAGTTCGATACAGACGGAAAACATCTTTATATCGACGGCAAGAAGGTCCTGCGCGCCTGGGAGTCGTTCACCGGCTGGTACTGGTTCGCGACTGAGAAAACCGGCGATCAGATGAGCGACCTGGGGGACGGCAAGCCGGTCAAGGATACGATTTACTTCGGCCTGGTCCAGGGCTTCGAGGAGGAATGGGGCTACTTCTCTCAGGCGGAAATCGAGAGCCTGAAGCCAAACACGTGGGAAATCAAGAAGTGCGATTTGCCGTATTCGGGGAGGAGGCACTGAGCGTTTTCGCTCCCCTAAATGTTTGCCCTCTGTTTTTTGCCACTATAGATTTCCGTAAATATTTTTGAATCTTGTGCATTACTATTTCAGGCCTTTTCTCGATTTCGCATTCCCATAAGCATAGTATTTTCCATCCTAGCTTTCTCAGCTTTCTCCTATGCTGGATATCTCGCTCCGCGTTGTTAAGAAGTTTGGCTCTCCAATATTTTAATCTTGATTTTGGCATTCTCGCATTCGAGCATCCCTTATGAAGATGCCAGAAGCATCCATGCACAAAAATCGCAACTCCGTATTTTCGCAAGACGATATCAGGCCTGCCCGGCAACTTTTTGTCATGCAACTGATAGCGGAAACCCATTTCCGTTAATATTTTTCTGACACTTAATTCCGGTTTTGTATTTTTTGATAATATCCGAGCCATTACGCTGCTTCGCTTTTCCTTCGTCCAAATATCCATCTTTTATCTTCGCCGAATCTTTTTAAATGCCTTTTTGGCGATGAACTTGCGCATACTCTTAGCTACCTCAAAAGCCATCGGTACGGGAACGCCATTCGATACTACAGAGTATTTTGAGGATAATGAAGCTTCGACCGGCAGCACGTATGCGTCAGGAATGCCCTGGATTCTCATTGCCTCGCGAACGCTTAATCGACGGGGAAGCCAAGGATGCAAATGAACTTCGTTATGCCCGTAACATGCGGTTGGGCTGTAGCGATACCTGTGCAAGCGTTTGAACGATTTTCTAGCTGTATCCCCTTCCCTTATTGTGTTGAATTTGTCTGATAAGGGTTTAAAACAATCATTTCCGTTAGGCAATTTCGAAGGATCGTTTTTTGCAGCTAGTATTGAATTTACCATTAACTTGGCAGGAATGTTAACAGGTGTTCTAACGCGCCTGCCTTCCTGAACTTTCGCAGGCCACGTATATCTTTCCTTAGCGTTCGGATACCTGGGTTTAGGCCAAGGGAACCAGCCGCGTTCACCTTTTAGTATTTTTCGCCCGGAGCACGCTTTAGCCAGTCCCTTTTTTACGCCTATCATGATCAGCCGTTCCCTATCCTGCGGAACGCCATAATCAAGAGCGTTAAGCAATTTCAGGTCAACACAATATCCGCTATTTTCGATCTTTCTTTCGAGTTTTTCCAAAAATATCCGGTGCTTTTCTGTTTTAAATAGCCCGGCCACATTTTCAAAAACAAAAAACGAAGGCATGATTTTGATTATTCGCTGAACATATATCTTAGATAGTTTCCCATTACTGCCGCTGCCCCCCTCATGTTTGCCGCCGGCGCTAAAATCCGGACAAGGCGGCCCGCCGATAATTCCAAATAATGCAGGCTTGCCAGAAGGGAAAGCCGTGTTCACGACTTCTTTTGCGGATATGTACTCGATCTTCTTTTTGCTGCTTATCGTTGCCTCTTTCTCCCCAGGATTTCGGGATCGCCTCCACTCTGTTATGCCAGAAGAGTATAATTTTGCAATTATAGGATTTGATTCATTTGACCAAACAACATTAAAGCCGTCTTGTTCAAATCCCATATCAAGAAAGCCGCCGCCTGTAAAAAACGATAGGATTGGCACTTCCCTCAATTGCAAGCGGCTTTCCTGCGTTTTCATAATTATAGAATGTAGCTTGTGGTTAATAATCGTTCAACGTAATGGTCTCGCGAATTATCATTTCCAAGATTGCATACAAGCGCATTTTCGCAGGGCTCGCTCAATAAGCTATGCCTGCCGGTAAGCGCCCTAATTGTGTATGTTTTTTCATTGCGCTCAATTACAAGCTTCCCCATTTTATTCCCGGAGAAGCCTTTTTCCTTGATGTGGCCAATCACATCAAGCGGCCACTCGCCCGTATCATGCCGCGCCTTCCAATATTTTGAGCAGCCGGGCCTAAAGAGGCAATATTTACACGCTTCAGGCGAAGGCGAGGCAAAATCGCTTGCGGCTCGGCCTTCATTAATTAATTTATTAGTGTTATCCAGGAGCTCCCTCGCCTGATCAACGAGAGCGGAACATTCAGCTTGAGAGAAAGCGATTTCGTGCACGGACTGGTCAAGGCCTACTATAAACAATTTCTTCGGCCACTCACCCCGAACTTCGTGAAACAATCCAGCATAAAGCTTAATTTGTATTGCATATTCTTCCCTGGGTTTGTCATGGATTTCATCTATAATGTTCCCAGTCTTGTAATCCAACAAATAAACGCCATCCGAAGTTGCCTGAATCAGATCAATTCTTCCTCCAATTTTCGCATCCCGGGTTTCTAGCCAGGCCTCGGGCACGCTTTTTCCACGCTGCGCCTCTCTCGGCCTACCGGCGGAAGCAAATGATCTAATCATTTGCCTCGCCATAAACTTCTTAACGTCATAATCATCCGAAGTCTCTTCTAAAGGAACAAGATGGCGCTCCAACGGATTAGAATTCATTGCCAATTCATGATTGCTCACTTCCTCTTGCCACAGCTTGTCGAATTGGCCGTTATCACTAATTTTGCCGGAGGAGGCCATTTCAATAATCTTGTGAACGATGCTTCCGATGCGAGCCGCCGTCGAGACGGGAAGCAATGCCGGCTGTTTGCATGCTGAAAGAATTTCCCGAAGCGCGCACTGCTTGAAGGAATAGTACCGGCTCGGGGATATTCTTGAGACCGGCTTTATCCCTATGGCAGGAAAATTGAAGTCGCTCATCTTACACCGGAAAGTTCTTTTCTGCACCAGCCAGGCCGTCTTAATAAATTAAAGGTATTGACATATCCGTCAAGCGTGCCTCCGGCCTCGGCGATCGCTTCTGCGAACACCCCGGTGGGAACGCTGATATCCCACAACGGGTGAACGACAAGGTATTTTCTTTTGCTGGCGATGAATCCGGGTAATAATCCGTATTGAACAGGCTTATAGCCGAAGTATCCAATAAATTGATTCCTGGTTTTTTCGGCTAAGCCTAGCCAGCTGGACAATTCGGTACTGCTAAAATTCCCGTCAAGCCCGGAAACATAGCTTGAGTCGTGCAATACCTTCAGATACGAAATAGCAAGCCGCCAATCGAGCAGCCCGTGATATGTCATGTTCCTGTAGACCTTCAAGCAATCATAGCAGGATGAATCACACGAGGCGTGCCCGCCGCTTTGAATCGAATTGGAGTAACCGCCTGGCTTGGATGGAAAGCAAGCTTCCTTGAGAATCTCATCAAAATTTTCCGCCGCCCACCATGTGAAGCCCGCTCCGTTTGGCAAGCGGTCGCTTAAAATAATGTCAGCCACCCAGTGCCGCTGATCCAAGGGCCTTCTTGAAATGCTGGCCACCTCAATTTCTTCTGGATCGATGTCCAATTTGTCTGCCAACAATCTTTGAACGAAAAACGCGGCCGAGATGATTCCAGCTCTCACAGCCCCTCGTCCGGCAGCGGGATCCAAAGAAATACCTCTCGGTATTTTTTTCGGAGCAATCCTCAACACCTCAGTTGTCTTCCCCGCGGCAAGAGCGATTTTTTCCCGCGCAACATTTTCTGGCAAGTATTCGCCCAAAATCCATTGCTGGTCTAGGCGAGGAAGCCTGCTCTGAACTCTGGCCGGATCAGGCGGAGGCGGGGTTTGAGCGATCGCACCTTCAAACAGCCTTCCGGAATTGTCATTAATTCGCCATATTCTCCCCTCCTGAGAAAGAGAGACGATGCAATTCGTTCCCTGCAACTCGCGGGATCTTGAAGTCCCTCCCGTTTCCGCCAGTGCGGAGGGAATACTGAAAACAATATCGGTATCCTCGCGAGCGTCTTCTCCCCTGGACAAGTCAGTGCGGAATGCTTGAGGAGTAACAATCTCGTACTGCGCGAAAAGGCCATTATCGTCCTTTGGTTGCGAGCAATTGCTACAGCTATCTATGCTGGTTTTCTGATCAGATGTTATTGTGTAGCCGCAAGCCTTGCATCGCTGAAGCCATTTTCGATAAAGCAAGGGATTCCTGGAATATGTCGTCCAATCGTTGCCCCTTTTCATGATAGGAGCAGTAAAGCCGATGCATGTGTGGATAACTTTATCCTTCGTTTTCTGCGCGCCCGGCGCGAATTCCGTGATGGCTATCTCCAAGTCCCTGTCGATAGTAGGGATATCGTTTTTAACCCGTCCGTGATACAGAAGCCTTGTTCTTGATGGCATTCCATACATGGGAAGTAGAGCTCCTTCCGCGAGCCTCTCGGCGAGCCCTTCCCCTGTTATTTCCGGGTCAATAGTGATTCTATCAATAAGCAAGGGCAAAGATTTTTCCAGCCATTCAAGGAGTTTTTCGTCGTCCCGGCCGAACATGGATCGAACGATCATCCTCTGTTCGTCTTTATTTGCAGCTAGCCAAGATACGATTGAGCCTCTTCTTCTGTCCCAGCCCGGATTTTCATCGGAAGAGAGCGCGAATCCAAACTCTCCATGCACATCTGTTGCGCCCGGGCAATGCCACCATCTCACTCCCGCATGCCAAAAGGCCCTTCTCAGGCACTCCTTGGCAAGAAGCCTTTTGACAATCCGCTCCTGGCCCATTGTTAGAAACGGCACTGGCGGAGGATCTCCCGTAATGCGCTCGGGACTCCCGAAGTAGTGTTCATCATGGCTTCGGCCCCTGCACAATGTAAGGACGCAAGCAAAAGCTTGTCCCCTTCTGCCCGCCCGGCCCACGCGTTGCTGATAGTTGAACCTCATCGGAGGCATGTTTGCAAGGACGACCGCCTGCAAATTTCCGATATCAACCCCAACCTCCATGGTGGTGGTGACACATAAAACATCAATTTCCTCAACCAGTCGCTCCAGGACTCTTTGCTGGCCACGCAGATTGACGATCATCCCCCTAAAATGGCGCTGCCGCTCAAGCTGATTGTCAGTTTGAGCCGTGAGCTCCTCGCAATGAAGCCTGAGAGGCATCCTGCCTTCAGCCGCGGCAAAGGCCAGGCTATTAAACTTCCATATGGCTCCGCACTCTCCTGTGGGCATATCTGTTAGCCGGGAAAAGCAATATGTGCACGTGCCTGCGGAGTGATGCAGATGATTCCGGCCGCACTTTGGACATTTCCAAACGGGATCTGACGAGACAGAAACTTTAACATCAAGCAGGCGCGTAATTATTTTCGCGTTATGATGTCCCGCCGATGACAGGGCGTTGAATATAGCTTCGCCCAGGCTGTTTTCATTTATCCGATGATGAACGCTTAATGCGCGAACGTATTTTTTCAGGTATGCTGAAGATTCTCTATACGAGGGGAAATCCGGCTGGGGAAATTCCGATGCCTCGTGTCGATATTTATCGCCCAGAATCCTAATAAAAGAGTCGCACATCTCTCGGAATGCCTGGACATTAATTCCAAGGCTTCCGCATATTTCCTGAAGAGCATTATCGTCCAGACTTATCTTTGGCCACCCCAATCCGGCCGATTCGAAGCCGAAGTATAGCCTGCCGAAAAACAAGTCGCACAGGGCGGCGGTCAAATTATTAATTATTCGTTCCCGGGCATGATGAGCGCCTTGCGGAAGGCCTTGCTTCCAGTTAAAAGCACCAAAATCAAACAATTCAGGCCAAGGATGCCAAGCGTTGTCCCAGCCGAATTCCTGAAGCAGAACGTCATTGCCGGCCGGATTGACGCCGAGCTTAAGAAGCCTCCTAATTAAGACTCCGCAATCTGCAATGTTCTCGGATGGAGGCAGCAACGCGCTCAAAGGCACGTTACGTGTCGAGCCCTTCTCGTCTATTCGTTGCAGCTCCGCTTTTGCCTTATGGACTTTTTCCTCGACAATGTGCCTGTATTCCTGAGGAATTGATTGAATTGAAATAGAAGCCGTTTTTATTAATTCCGCGATCTCCGTGACAGATTTCGGATTGCGGGCTAGAAACTCGCTAACAAGTTCGCTATCCGGTTTCCTGCCATTCCGGACGTCATCAAGGAGCCGCGGCTCTGCCAAAACTTCCATTCTTAGTTCATCGCACGCTATCTCGCGGACAAGCTCCTGAAAATGATTTCTCTCAACGCCATTAGATATTTGCGCGGCATCCTCACGGCTATCAGAAAATACGACTAGCTTCCGGCTAATTTTTTGTTTAATCGGCAACTGGTAGAAAAGTTCCTTTGTAAATATCTGGCTGACTTTTGAAAAGCCCGTCCTGAACCCTCTGACCGGAAATTTTCGGTTTCTTCTGCCAGAATAATCCGCTTCGCAAGCGGGGCATTTTGACGGGAGAGCATAGACTTTATCTCTCTCAGCCGACGGGCTCTCGCAATTGAAAAGGTAGCCTTTTACCCAATCATCAGGTTCCTCTATGGCTCTTTCGTGTTGCTGGATTACGTGTCCAGTCCGGCAATTCAAGCTGGCCGGATGCCATTGCCCCCATGGGGGCTGAACGGCCCGGGACATTACCGGTTGTCTCCATCGTTCCGGGTCTGTATATGATTGCTCTCCTTGCGGCCAAAATACCGCGTATTCTCCGTAAGAGCGCTTTTCAACCAGACGTGAAGCCTGTCGCTCGGGAATTCCTTCTATGTCAGCAGTGTTTGCCAATAGTTCAGTTTCCCCGTTTTCTAGTTCCAGCCTGTTACCCCCGAAGAAAACGGTTCCGCATTGATCGCAATAGAGCAGCTCAAGAATTCTTGATGTGTCTAGCGCAGCCGCCTGTAAAATTCCGTATACTTGCTCCCTTATCGAATTAAACCCGTCGTTCAATTCAAGATCGGATTGTTTCTGAACGCATAAAAACTTATTCTGAATAATTCCGCGTGAGTCAATGTAACCGTTTTTACGTAAAACCTCCCATAACGCATGGCCGTCCTTCGTTACCCGATCAAGGGCTTTCGGACTAAGCAAGCCATCCGAGATTATCCGGGTCGAAGTGTATAACTCGCCCACGGGTCTTTTTTCAGCATTTGAGGATAAAGGCCTGATTGCGGCTAGTATTCCTTCAATGTTTCTGAAGAAGTAATGCATGCGGAATGACGGGTACTTGCTCTTGATATCAACGAAACGGTCGTAAAGCCCCCTGGCTATCAATACTCCTCTTGCCGCTGACAGACTTGACTGGTCATTGCTTCCGAAAAGCTTTTCTGCAAAATAAGACAGCGAAACCGCACGAACCCTGTGATCAACTTCGCAAGCTTTCAGCAAATGGGAATCGAGCAAGTTCGCTTCTAATGACGCAAAAAAATCCTCGTGTTTCGAGTAGTTTTTCCCTCCTAGCATTTTTGTTGCCTCAGACAATACGGCATCGTCAATTTCGTCTGCCTTTTCCGCCAGTAGGATGAATGGCTGCTTAGGCAATATTTTTGATCTCGGCACTTCAGCAAGCGGAGCCACCTTGCCTTGTATGATTTCAAAGTTATTCGATCCAAAAAAATCCTTGAGAAATGCCGTGCTTTTAGGATCATTCGGCTCAAGAGAAGCGCTCGAAGCCATAATTCTTAATTGAGGATGATCGGGATGCAGTCCCAGCCTTAACATTAGCAGCCTCATAAGGTAGGCAACCTCAGCGCCGGCCGTCCCCCTGTAAAGGTGCAGCTCATCTACTATTAGATTAAATATCCGGTTCTTCTTCGCCTCTTCGCGCAGTTCTTCGCTGAGGTCTTCGGCAGCCAGCCATGCGCGGGTTCGATCAAACAAATCCGCGTCACATTCTCTCATCAGCATTATGCTTAACATCGAATAGTTTGTAATCAATATGTCCGGCGGGCTATCCTGCATGTCCCATCTGCTGCGCATTTCAGCCCCGTCTATCCGGGGGAAAAAGAAGGGCGCGTCTTCCTTGAAAGGATCTGCATTGTCAGGATCCGCGGCATACGCCGCGGCGGCTGATGCCGCATCATCGTATTGCTTCAGCGCTTCAACCAAAGCATCAACTTTCGTCCAGTTGACAGAGCGGGAACCTCTTAAAGGCGAAGGCTTTTTCAATTCCTGGCCTGGAACCGGAGTGGTGCCATTGTAACGCCCCAGGCAAATAAGATTGCCCTTAGCGTTTTTCTCAAGCCATTTTCTTGCAGGTTCGGAGTCCAACGCCTTTCGCAAGCGCGTTAGCTGGTCCTCCACAAGAGCATTCATTGGGTACAATATCAATGCGCGGATGGCGGCAGGCCGTTTTTCATCCCTGCGTTGGGACACCCTGCACGAAACCTTTTTGGCCCTGCAATCGCTTTTCCACTCCTCGTTTTTCCACCAGTCATTCAGACGCGGATGCGGGCTGCCAGGAGCTTGCCAGGAAGGGATTTCTTTAACCAGTTGCGCGAATAGCGGCAGCAGAAAAGCCTCGGTTTTGCCTGATCCCGTTCCGGCGGTTACGACGCAATTCCTACCGCCCAGCACTTTTATGAGCATCTCCAGCTGATGGGCATATAAACTGTGGGAACCGAACAATCCGCAGCTAACGAGCCCTTTAAAGAATTCAATTTGCTGGGAATCCAGGCCTGGCAAATCATATTGCGCCAGGGAAGATATGCTCCTGCCGGAGCTTAAATAGCGCGGCACAGGCTCGATCCATGGTTCTTTTGTTAGAACCCCGGGCAGCTGCAAAAGCGCGGCTCTCTCCTTTTCAACCGACTCGAATCGCGTTCCGAACGCGGTTTGTATGTACCGAACGAAATTGCCGCTGATTTTTTCGTGCACGCCTATAGGATCAATCATCAATAGCCCCTTTATCATTAAAATCAAATCCGGAGTAATAAATGTCCTGCCCTAGCTTGCGGGCGAGAAATTCCGCGACAATCCCGGGCACGCCGGAATAAACATAAACTGGGTGATTAGGCGGGATATCGCCAATCTTGGCAAGAATGGTCGTGATTTTAGGGGCAAGCCCGGTGCAGAGGGCAACCGAGCGGGCGAGCAGCCGCGGCATGGGAACGGTAACGGGGACGATTAGCTTTTGAAGCTTTTCGTTATAAAGAATTATCTGCTTCTTTTTATTGGACAAGGCGATGTACCTTCCCCAGTCACGGTCAATTTCGGCGGCGCTATCATTTATCATAAGCATGTGTTTGCTTTGCTGACTAATCGGATTCTTGTACTCAACAAGCGTCATTGATTCTTGAGGATTTGATTCCTGTCCTGAAAATACAAGTCTGTCGGCGCAAAAAACCCTTCGTTTCCAGTTCAATCCAGCAAATGGCCTGAGATTCGCTGTTTTCAAGATTTCATCGGACGATACGGAGAAACTGGCAAGCGACCACGCGGCAGGCTGATCCAAATCCGCGGCAATGGAGCATTTATCAGCAAGATTCTTTATGGCTTCAATGTTCACCGCCTCTATATATACAAGCGCCGGCATGGCAAATTCAAATGTGTTTTGCGAAACATAATGAATCATCATCTTATCTTTGCTCGGCCTGACATTTTCTTTAATTTTTTTTATCAGCTGCGGCGTGCGCGCCCCCGTGAAAACTGCCTTCGGCAAGCCGTATGATGGCAAAAGGACGAAGGAAGGCTCGCACATATAAACTCGCCTTGCGCCAAAATCGAATTCGCAATAGCCAAGGGAATCGAGGAGCCGAATAAGCTGACGCCTGATATCAATATCCATAGAATCTTTTCTATCCGCTAAGCCTGGCGCATAGACCATTCTGAAGAGCAGGTTGAATTCCTCAAAAGTCACAGAGCCGCGAGTGCTCATCGCGTAGATCAAGTCTTCAGACATGAGACGCGGCCTCCATATATTTTCTCCACAATTTTCTCAATATCCCCAACTCAGGTCCCGCAGTGATCTTCCGGTTAACCCACAGAGCTTCCCGCCATTGCTTAAGCTTCTTTCTATCGCCTAAAGGATGGGCAAGCCCGCTCTCATTGTCAGCGTCTTCGAGATCTCCGCAAAAATGCACGACCCAGTGAGACTTTTTCTTATAAGCAAGCGCCCAGACAGGCCGCCATTCCTTAGGAAATCCATTCTCAGGCCATTCGGATATTTCTCCCGGCCGGCAGCCGATGAAAATAATCTTTTGAGACAATTGAGTGGGAAGGAATTCCGGATCCGGGCCTTCAAGCGCAACGTTAATGGCGCGAGCACCTCGCACCCGAGACGACTCGGCTTCATCGCAAATTTGACCGAATCTGTCTCTAAACGGAGTATCTTCGCATGATGCAGGGAGGCCAAAAGAGACAATTCGGATAATTCTGCTCAACGAAAGGTCGCTGGTTTTTACTTCGACTTTGAGTGATTCCCCGGGCGACTGGTCCTCGCTCCTCAAGAATTCGCCCGGAATAGCCCAAACGGGTTCCGCGCAGTTTCGTTGAATTACCGGCTTGCCGTTAATTGTGACTAGTTCCGCGCCCGTTCCGTTTTCGACTACAATTTTGGGCGGAGCAAAATTGAAAAAAGCGTTTCCCCTGCCAGCCTTTATGCCTTCCTTAAGCAGCAGCCTCACCTGGCGGGAAATTGAAAGCACATCAATTCCTTCACATGATTCCGTTGCGTTTTTTCCATAAAAAAGGATCCATCCATGGGGCATGCCTGACGCCTTGATTTCCTTTAGTTCATCGCAGGCGCTTGCCCCCCAGTGCCGGACCTTTTCAGCTTCGGGAGCATGAGAAGCGATAAAAAAATCTACTCCCCTGTCCAGCTTCTGGGTTTCAATCCAATCCGGCATTCCATCTAGATTTAGCCGGAAAAGCCGCGTCTTGGCGCCCCGCATTTTTGCGTGCCATTCGTTTTGCCTGTCAAAAAATCGGTCTCCTCTAATCCAATCAACAGATGATGCGTCGAGCCGCCGGACGGAATCGTCTTGCTTGTATTTTAGGGGAGTTGACCAACCCTGGAATGTTTCTTTGCAGCTATAAATGCCTGGATCGCCATTGCGCTCGAATTCCAAACCCTCCTCAGGGAAAGGCTTGCTCGCCTTAAATCTCAAGTATGAAGATATTCCCTGAACGACGGCATCATAGCTGAAGCATATTCTCATCCCTACCGCTTGCACCCTGGAAGATTCGGGCTTGCTTTCGTCTGGACTTTTATCCTCATCAACTATTCCGTCCCAGCATTCCAATTCATCGAGAACAAGGTCAACCAGCGATTCCCGCAGAGATATAAATTCATCGCCGCTGTCATGGAGGATCTTGAGAGTCTTTTTTTCGAAGAGCCCATGGCCGTACGTATTAAACAGCTTCGCCATTACTTCGGGAGATGGCGGATCGGTCGGATCCAAATTGGCTCCGGCAAAAAAGCCAGGAAGGTTTTTTCGTTCCTCGTCAGATATGATAGTTTGAGAAAGAGGCAAGCCAACCTTCCACCAGCCTCCCCTAATCCGGGCAACGAACCTTCCCAGGGCTTCGTGCTTGTCCTCCATGCTCCATTTTTCAAGATCTTGCCAAAGCAGGATCATCTCGTCAAAAGACGGGGGAGTCCCTTTATCCGTGGACTCTCCCAATAGCGTCCACAGATTGGGATAATAGGCGTGGGGAGCAAATCCGGCGTCAACTCCTCCGGCTAAAACAAAAAAAGCTAAATAGCCAATATATGGCGGATATTCAAGCTGCTTTGAGCGCCAATCCAAGCAAGCTTGCAGAGCTTTTTGGCAAAATCCCTGTCTGGTTACCCACGGCGGCCCATTTTTAAGAGCGCTAATAAAATCGTCTTTCCCAGCCGACTGGTCCGACCCAAGCGTTTCCAGCAGCCGTTCGTTCACATACAGCAACACTTCGCGTCCCGCATTTTCCTCGTTAAAGAAGTGCTTGGCGATTAAATCGTTCCAGGCTAGATATTCCATGTGCGGGGCACCTGTTTAAATGTTGTTTTTATGTTTTATAACTGCGCGGTATTCTCATCTGAACATTCCCGAGACGTCCCCATAAAAATCATTATTTTTTCCCCTTTGATCACTCCACCTTCGAAAACAGCCCCCAAAATGGGATTGAACATTTAATGGAATCCCACTTTCAATGTTTAGCTCACCGTCGCAATAATGTCAATGGTTCCCGGATTATTGCACTACGCATATTTCTCTTATCATATAAGACAAAGCCGGATGTATTAGCAGTCAAACGTAGAAATGTCTCCGGGATCATGTGCCGCTTCAAAAATCAGGCCCCGCAACTTGTTTCCCTAGGTACCGGAGGAACAGGTCATTCAGTTGGCAGCCGACAGTCTGAGTGCGCCTCAGAGCCGCCCATCTCTCGGATTCCGGGTAAGCTGCGCCAACATTAGTCCAGCCTCGCGTAAAGCCAAGTTCCTCCTCTGCATCTTCAATTGTCTTTCCCATGCTGACGAAGTTTTCCTCCGTATAATACCAACGGTCGTCGAGCTGGCAGCGAAAAGTAATGAAGAGATCGAAAACGATTCCCAGCAATTTCTTGAAATAGAGCATGCAGACCGAGAGGACATCCTGCTCGGGAACGTCTGCGAGGTCTTGTATAGGCAAAAAATAGTACTTCATCATGCGACTGCCCGAACCGTCTTTGCTAGCTTCTCCGCTTCGAAGGACAGTGTCGCCGATATGCGTGGAGAGCGTTCGATATTTATTAAAGAACCGGGAGATCGAGTCCTCCTTAAGCATAGCCTGCTTATCCTCATACCAATTGGCGAATCCCGAGACTTCCGATATGACCGACTGCATCGAGAAGGTGATGCTCCTCGCGGAGCTGACAAAGGCGTCGAAATAACATTGCGCCGCAAATATGTCAAAATCTGAATTGGCAATCCTCTCCAGGAAGAAGTGCGCTTGTTGAACCTTGTGCTCTACTATGCTCATTGATCTTGACATATGTCTCCTCACGGACCGTAAGTAATTATTATACATAGAGGAAAGGTTTATGAGATTAATTTTTAATCGTTTTCGCGTCCTGTTCGAATTGCGCCCAAACTGCGCCCAAAATTATCGAAAACCGTCGAAAAAGGTCGAAAAGTATCGAAACATATCGAAGGCCAAAAGCCCTGATAACTCTATAGTTATAAAGACTTTTGCCTTATTTTCCGGGTCGGCGATTTTGCCTGCGCTTCCTACACACGGTAGAAGTCAGAGGTTCAAGTCCTCTATCGCCCACCATTCCTTTATCCGAAATCCCTCCGAGCGTCGCTCCCTTGATTGCTCAAGGGGGCGGGGGGATTAATAGATACAAGCAAAGTCTTGAGAGGCGTTTCGGTTCGACGCGGTCCTTATAGGCCCCCCTTAATGGCGTAAGGGGGATTAGGAAATCAAAACAAAGTCTTGGAACGCGTCCTTGTAAGCTTGGAAACGCCGTCCTTTTAATGGGCGTCGCGCCCCAAATCGAGGTTTTTTCGCCGAGCAGAGGCCCCGCCGGTATCGGGGCCGGCGGCTCTTACGCCGCCAGTTCCTTGGCGACCGATTCGACCTCCTCGATGGTCAGGGGTTTCTTCTTGCCCAGGATGCGGTAGCCGTCCGCGGTGATGACGGCGTCCTCCTCGTTCCGGATGCCGCCGAATCCCTTGTAGGCCTCGATGCGGTCGTAGTCGAGGAATTCCGGGAACTTCTTCTCGGCCCGCCACTGGTCGATCAAATGGGGGTTGAA